>Ga0155715_135_pt1 | contig 1062 bp, 1 predicted proteins | sample RifCSPlowO2_01_FD_107372 | JGI IMG/M metagenome (GOLD analysis project Ga0155715, IMG submission 107372) | Candidatus Roizmanbacteria bacterium RIFCSPLOWO2_01_FULL_37_12 | reverse complement strand
CTGCTAATGCTATCCAGATCAACGGCATTATCTATAAGAACACTGATTCTTCCGTCGCGGTCGTTGATCTTACCCTTTAACATTATAACTCTATTTATGGCTAAAATTTCTCTTAATCTGGCAAACAGTTTGGGAAATACCACGCACTCCAGCGAACCTGTTTCGTCAAAAAGATTAATAAAAGCCATCTCGGAATTATCCTTCTTGGTTTTGATGATCTTTTTACCGCTGACAATCCCTGCCAGTATATGAGTTTTGTTTACATCTTCAATGTTGACGTCTCCTATTTTTTTGGTAATTTTCTTCCTAATCAAATCTTCGAATTTCAAAAGCGGATTTTTTGTGATCAGGAAACCGATAATTTCCTTTTCCATCTGCAGTATTTCATCTTCACTAAAATCCTCAACGGACGTAAAACTATCGCTTAATTTTTCCCGGAGGTTTTCTTGGCCGAATAGTCTGAACTGTCCTTTTTCGATTTCGCTTTTGGAGTCGGAAATTTCTTTAACCAGTTTTGGATAATTTGCCAATAAGGTAGCTCTGTTTGCATATTGATTAAAAGCTCCGGACTTGATTAAACTCTCAACCGTTTTTTTATTCACTTTTCGCAAATCTACCCGATAAAGGAAGTCCTTGAAACTTTTAAAAGATCCTGCTTTTCTGGCGGTCAAAATAGCATCTATTGCGGCTGCTCCAACATTTTTAATGGCCGTTAAGCCGAAACGGACGGCTTTTTCTTCTATTGCAAAACTTTGACCGGACTTGTTAATATCCGGAGGGAGAACGGATATTTCCATCCTTCTGCATTCCTCGATAGCTTGAGCCATCTTTATTTCGCGCATCGGTCCGGCCATACCCTGAAGCTCTGCCGAAAGAAGTGCGGTCATGAATTCAGCCGGGTAGTTAGCTTTCATATAGGCCGTCCAATAAGCAATTAACCCATAAGAGGCAGAGTGGGGTTTGTTGAATCCGTAAGCGGCAAACTTCTCAATAAAGTTAAAAATTTTTTCCGCCAGGCTCTTTTTATAACACTTTTTAACACATACGTATAAGAATTTTTAT
>Ga0155715_115_pt2 | contig 2684 bp, 5 predicted proteins | sample RifCSPlowO2_01_FD_107372 | JGI IMG/M metagenome (GOLD analysis project Ga0155715, IMG submission 107372) | Candidatus Roizmanbacteria bacterium RIFCSPLOWO2_01_FULL_37_12 | reverse complement strand
GCTTGGTAATCGAAACCGGCAGCAAAGCCTACCGGATATTCAAAATCTAAACCGGCGATTTTTTGACCAAGGCTTTTAGTCCGAAAGCGGGTAATTCTCTTCAGTAAATATCTGACCGGTATAATTTTTCCGATAAATTCTCCGTTGGCTGTCATTCTTTCATGAATGATTTCCGGATCAATCAAAAAGAATATTTTCAGTAAAAAATTTCGATAAAAAAATCCAAAAACTATAAAAATTAGTTCTCTTTTTTCTTTCCTTAAAAAAATCATGGCTAAGGCAAAAATAATGAAACTGATTAATGCTGAAAAAGTGCAGTAAAGACAGATACTTCTAACAATAACCAACTGAAGATACATAAAATATATCGAGGCAAATGCACCAACTGTAGATAAGGTAACAATAAAATACTTAAATATTTTCTTATTTGTAAATAAGGAGTATAAAACGATAAAAAATAATATTGAATAGTAAATTAAACCTATCAAAGCTAAGGGAATTCCAAAAAATAATGAATACGGACTGTTTAAAACTTTACCGCAGTCAACGAAAATATTTGTTGAACAAGGAGGTATTGTCTTAGCATAATGCTCATAGGTTAAATATCCCGAATCAACAACACCTATTAAAGAAAGAAATAAAATCAAGAATAAAATTTTTCTCGCCATTTTTGTATTATTATATCAGCATGTATGAACATTATTTAATCGTTTATTGTTTGGCTGCCTTTATCGTGGATGAGAAGAAAAGAATTCTTATTGTAAAAAAATCACTGAATGAACAGATTGACGCCGGGATGTGGGTAGTGCCGGGTGGGAAAGTTCATCAAAATGAACATGTTACTGCTGCATTAAAAAGAGAAGTGAAAGAAGAGGTTGGTTTATCCGTAGTTAGTTATCAGTGGATAGGGGAAGATGTTTTTAAAATATCCAATAAATATTTTCATGGGGCACATTTTTTATGTAAAGTGAAGTCAACTATAAAAATTATTCTTGAGAAAAATCTGAAAGATTTTAAATGGATTACGAAAAAAGAAGTTAATAATTACCAAATTCCTAGGGGAATAAAAAAAGATATTCTAAAATCGTTCAAAATTACCGCTTGAAATTAATAGTAAATTTTAATATTCTTAAAATTGTGAGATAAATCACAAATTTTAATATCTATCCTCCTGTTCTTACTTTGTGACTTAACTCATCGCTATTCGCTCGTCGTCACAAAGAGCGGACTTAGGAGGACTCAAGAGTTTGTATTTACTCATTATAAATTCGTAAACAAACTCTAGAGAAGGAGGTGATATATTATGCATGATTTGAAATCAGTTACTGATCACTTAAAAACTCATCACACAAAATGGCCGGCTACTTACGAAGAGCTAGTCGCAGAATGCAATCAATTATCTGATTTTTCAGCCGAAGACAAAAAAGAATTTATGGAAAAATTACCAAAAAAAACTTATAACAACCCGGAAGAAGTATTAGCTGCTCTTGGAATAATGGGTGACGGACAGATGAGTGGAGGAAAAATGTAAATCTATTCACATTTATTCCATAATCCACGAATATTTTCTCGCGCTTGACTTTCGAGATTTTTGAGATAGTCAGAATATTTTACATCTGGCGGGAATGTTGAAGCGTGGGCAAAACCCTCTCTAACTAGATAATCATTAACAAAAATACCCGATGGTGATGCGTCGGTTGGAAGATAGACATATCTAAGAAGTCTCCAGTATCTGTCTGTTTCTGATATGTCTTTTTCCATCCTGACTAATTTTCCCTCAACTAGTTCTTTATTTTTATCCCTTGCTTCTTTTCCAAAGCACTGGAGTTTCTTTTTCGGGTGATGCAGTTCCGGAGTATCGATGCCGATGTATCTCACCTTTTGACCGTTGTCCAATTCAATTGTATCCCCATCAATGACCTTAGCAACTCTAACCAATTCTGCGGATTGGGAAGCTAATAAAGTCGGAATAACACTTGTTTGTTTTGCAACATTTTGAGTTTTTGATTGGAGTGATTGATAAATTGCAGATACAAGTAGAATTAAAAGTGTAAATATTAAACTGGTATTTTTTTTCGTAAGTCTAATTCCTCGCATGATTCATTGTACTAAGTTAGACTGAATGATAGAATATATTGTTAAATTTATTTATCTAATAACTAAGTTACTAATCACTAATAGCTATTTATACGGAGCGTAGCTCAGATTCACCCAGAGGGTGATAGACCTCTGGTCTAGGCTAGAGCGTCGCCTAATGGGCGAAGGCCGCGAGTTTCGCCCAAAGGGCGATCTCCGCCAAAGGTGGATGGACCTCTGGTCGACAAGTCCTTACAAAATGTTTTTTGTTTATTTACTAAAAAGTTTTAAATCCGGAAAATCATACGTAGGTTTTACTGAAAAAGATGTCGAAGTTAGATTAAAAGAACATAATCAGGGAAGTAATAAATTCTCTGATACAAATAGACCTTTCAAATTAATTTATTTTGAAAGTTTTCATTGTAAATTAGATGCATTGCATAGAGAAAAATTTTTGAAAACAGGAATAGGAAATAGAGTCATAAAAGCAATGATAAAGGAATTTGATAAATAACGGGACGTAGTTCAGATGGCTAGAACGTACGCTTTGGGAGCGTAAGGTCGCGAGTTCAAGTCTCGCCGTCCCGACCATGTCGAATTTTTGGCGG
>Ga0155715_112_pt1 | contig 4135 bp, 4 predicted proteins | sample RifCSPlowO2_01_FD_107372 | JGI IMG/M metagenome (GOLD analysis project Ga0155715, IMG submission 107372) | Candidatus Roizmanbacteria bacterium RIFCSPLOWO2_01_FULL_37_12 | reverse complement strand
TCATCTTCTCCCTGGATCAACGCCTCAACGCCACCTGAAACGCCGTAGACTTCCGGTCGGTCATAAACATTTCTCACCCAGCCGTTTACGCCGATTATTTTGGCCTGTATCTTTGTCCAAGCCCGAAATCCTACCCCAATAACATCACCCTTAATATACAATCTGACCTGTTTTAACATAGCTGCAAATTTCTAAGTACCCTAATTGATCTAATTAATTTTGAATCGCCGGATCCACTTCCTTTGCTCTTCTTAAATACTCCCCCGCTTTTATATCGTCTCCGTCTTCCTTATACAGAAGATACAGGTTATATAAAATGTCCCTGGACTTTGGATTTTTTTCCAGAAGCAGTTCGGCTTCGGCTATGGTTTGTTTTCTTTTAACATTTTCTGCAAACACTTCCTTTTCTAAAGCGTCACCGTAGATCTTTTTGTTAACCCTGAGATATTCGGGAAATATCGGCAGTTTTTTTAATTTGTTTAAGAAGCTGACAACCGCGGCCCTGTCCTCCTTTACAAGTTCAAAGTAGAGGTGAGACAGGTTCTGAGAAAAAAAAATATTTGTGAGGACATAAACAAAAATTAATATAAAAAATAGGACACGACCGGCGGTAAGAAAAGTTTGTTTAAAACCCTTTAATCTTTTGTGTTTCATGTTGTCCGGTTATTATTATATAATTTTTCTATGGACCCGATTGCCGTACAAAGCATAACAGATCGACTAATAACCCTTTTTCTAGCCCTGATAGCTGCGTTAAGCGCCGGAGGCATGACTTTTGTTTTAATCTACTTGGGGATAATTTTTCTTCGCTTTAAAAAAAGGGAACAGATCTCTCTGGAAATGGTAACACTGGAGGTAAAGATGCCCAAAGACAACGAGGTAAAGGTCGATGTGGCGGAGCAGATGTTTGCCTCTTTTTCCACGCTCAAAAAATCCGGTTGGCTCTCGACTTTTGATCTTGATGACGTTCTGGCTTTTGAGATAGTTGGGAAAAAAGCCGATATCCGCTTCTATGTTTCAGCTCCGGCTCGCATTGTTGATCTGGTCGAGAAAACCATCTACAGTTACTATCCGTCGGCAGATATAAAAAAAGTTGACGAACCGAATATTTTTTCCGAGGAGGGAAAAGTTGCCTTTGGAGCTTTGGTTACGAAAGATTACCCATATATGCCAATAAAACTTTTTAAGGATCTGCCTTCTGATTCACTCGTGGGAATAACTTCTTCACTTTCCAAGATGGGAGACGATGAGGGGGCGATGGTTCAGATTCTGATCCGTCCGGCAGACTCAAAATGGAAAAAATTAGGTAAGTCATATGTTGCTTCGACAAAAAAAACCGAGGCAAATCCGGAAAAGGCAACCTTTAAAACCGACCCTAAAGTTTTGGATAAAATCGATGAGAAATCCTCAAGATCCGGCTTTCAGACCGCTATACGATTTGTAGTCTCAGCCAGGACAGTAGACGCTGCCAACATACATCTGAGAAATATTAAAGCGGCCTTTTCCCAGTTTAACTCGGACCTAAACGGTTTTAAGGGGCCCCGCATTCTTTTTAAGGGCGGATTTATGATTAATTTTATTTATAAATTTTTTCCGGTTTTTGAGTTTCCGTTTAGCCGATCGATCTCAATTTTATCGTCAGACGAACTGGCAACGCTGTTCCACTTTCCCAACAAGACCGTTGAAACACCACACCTCCAGTGGCTAAAAGCAAAGACCGGACCGGTTCCGGCTGATGTGCCCCAATCGGGCGGAACATATCTTGGTCAAGGATATTATCGAGGTTTAAAAAGACCCGTGCACATTGATCTTGAAGACAGGCGTCGCCACATTTACATTATAGGAAAGACGGGTGTTGGAAAGTCGGTTCTCCTCCAAGATCTTGCTATACAGGATATTAAGGCGGGTCATGGCGTCTGTGTCATAGATCCGCACGGAGATCTGATTGACGATATTATCAAATATGTTCCCCCAAACAGGGCAGAAGACGTGATTTATTTTGACCCTTCAGATACAGAGCGGCCGATGGGTTTAAATCTGCTAGAGGCGAACACAGAGGAACAAAAACACTTTATGACGACCGCGATAATCAATCTGATGTACAAGCTTTACGATCCGCAAAGGACCGGAATAATTGGTCCTAGATTTGAGCACGCAGTAAGAAACGCTATGTTAACGGTAATGTCAGAGACAGGGAGTACTTTTGTCGAGGTGGTGCGGGTATTGACAGATCCCAAATATGTTCAAGAGCTTTTGCCCAAAGTGCAGGATCCGATTGTTCGAAGGTACTGGACAGATCAAATCGCGCAAACCTCCGATTTTCACAAGTCAGAGGTTTTGGACTATATAGTTTCGAAGTTTGGCCGGTTTGTTACCAATAAAACCATGCGAAATATCATCGGACAGTCAAAGAGTGCCTTTGATTTCCGAAGATGCATGGACGAAGGAAAAATTTTACTGATCAATTTGTCAAAAGGAAAACTGGGGGAGGAAAATTCCAGCTTTTTGGGATTGGTGCTGATTCCGAAAATCCTGGTTGCAGCGATGAGCCGTCAGGAGATAGCAGAGCCAAAGAGACGCGATTTCTTTTTATACGTTGACGAATTTCAGAATTTTGCCACTCCCGACTTTGCCACCATACTGTCTGAGGCACGAAAATACCACCTAAATTTGACCGTGGCCAATCAATTTATCGGCCAGATGGACGAAGAGGTAAAAAATGCCGTGTTTGGAAACGTTGGTACTTTGATAAGTTTTCGAGTGGGAGTCACAGACGCGTCTTATCTTCAGCGAGAGTACCAGCCGATTTTTTCAGAATCGGATTTAATTAATGTAGAGCGTTTTCATGCCTATATGAAGACAATTGTTGACAACGAACCGGTGCCGCCATTTTCGGTTGACTTGACCAAGGACATTAAACAACTGCGCGCTTTGGCGAACGAAAAGATTTCCCAAGCCGTGATTCAGCTCTCCAGATTAAAGTACGGCCGGCCAAGAGAGTTGGTCGAGGCGGAAATTGCCCAAAGGGCAAGACTCTAACTTTCCTAACTGTTGTTTATAGTTCACTATAAACCTAGCAATTTACATAATCAATCCTACAATTCTTTCTTTTGATTTTTACATGTAGTTATTCTATAATTAGCTCCATGAATCAAACTGCAGTATTTAATCAAAATTACCTTATAAAAATTGAACAACTGGAAAAAGAGCTAGTTAAGTTAAAAAAAGGAAAAGGCTACAATATCTTTAAAAAACCTTTTTCATTTAAAGGTGTCTTAAAAGGAGTGAAGGTGTCATTAAACGATATAGAAAGTGCTAAAAAAAGCTTATTTAAAGAGTAAAATCTAATTTATGTTTTATGTCGTCGACACTCATACGTTTTTATGGTATCTCACAGATAGCCTTCTTCTTTCAAGAAAAGCAAGAGCATTGTTTGATTTAGCCGATAAAGGCAAAGCTATTATTGTAATCCCAGCTATAGTAATTCTTGAAGCGATTGATATCTTAGATAAGAAAAAAATTAGGTTTGATTTCGAGACACTAATTGCAAAGATTCAGGTATCCAATAATTTTATTTTCTCCGATCTTAATTGGAGTCTTATTATTGAAGTCAATAAATTGAAAGGGTTTAAGGATCTTCATGACAGAGTTATAATTGCTACAGCTAAGGTTTTTGATGCACATCTTATCTCTAAAGATGGTTTATTAAGAAAATCCTACGTAAGAACTATTTGGTAACTAAGTATATAAATTTTACTTTATCAGTACGAGTAGAAAACCAAAAGAAAGAAACATAAATTTGTATGAAAAAACAAACTGTTGCAATTGTCATCCCAACCATCAGAAATCTGGATTTTTTAGAGGAGTGGGGAGACGAATTCAGGGACTGTATAGGAATTATAGTCGAAGATCAGCAAAAAAAAGAGATAAAAACTCCCAATAAATTCTTTAAGAAGGTCTTTCATTATACCTGGCAGGATATAGACAGGGAACTGGGTAAAAATAGCTGGATTATTTCGAGAAAAAATGCCGGAATTCGTTCTTTCGGATTTTTAAAAGCTTTTCAGCTAAAGACTGATGTAACTATTACACTGGATGATGATTGTTTTCCGGTAAAAAATCAGGAATTTTTAAG
>Ga0155715_134_pt1 | contig 4480 bp, 8 predicted proteins | sample RifCSPlowO2_01_FD_107372 | JGI IMG/M metagenome (GOLD analysis project Ga0155715, IMG submission 107372) | Candidatus Roizmanbacteria bacterium RIFCSPLOWO2_01_FULL_37_12 | reverse complement strand
GTCAGTGTGCCCATATAGCCTGGCGCGACATTGCCTGTTCGCAAAAACAGACCGCTTCGGAAAGTTGTCGTACGGGGTTTAAAATTTATCGTGATATCAAGAGGCGTGTTTACTTTTTCTATTGTGACTGCGATATAAAAATCTCCCGGCTCGATAACGACTTCTTTTCTTTTGCCTTTTTCATACATCTTAACTAATCTCAATCCGGGAGTCTCCCTCTCAAACTCGCCCAAAAAAGCTTTTCCGCCTTGAAGAGTATAAAGTTCGCCCAGACGAAGATCAAATCCCGCTCCCTCTGGATTTACTAATTCTCTTGCGGCGAGATCTTCAACTAGGTTAACTTTTTTTACTAACTGCAGAAGTTTTTTTGGTCCTAATATCATAAATTTAAATAATACAAATAATCAAATCCGATAAATATTACAAATAAATATTTGATTATTTGGTCATATTATACCGTACTCATATCTTTTACCGTAAATGATCCATCTTCGTCAAATTTGACATAATATATGGGTAATTTCGCTGCAACTTTGTTTATAGTCTGATAAAGATAAGTTTCCGTTACTTCAGAAAGTGCTTCGTATAAATATTCCTCATCGCATCCGGGGAATAACTGTACGGCTTTTACTTCGATTAATTCTTTTGCTAAATCTCTATGATTTTTATTCGTAGCTGTTTCATGAAAAACATACAACTCTCCCTTGACAAAGCCTTCTTCTGATCTCAATGCAAATTCCGGTTTTACGGAATAAACTCCCCGGATCTGCAAAATAGCTCCTTCATATTTCTCTTTTAAAACTTGAGTATTTTTTTGTCCTTTTAATTTTTCTTTAATTATTTTTGCAGTTTTCTCCTGATTAACTTCAAATCCATATTCTTCTGCGGTTTTATTCAATAACTCAAATTCGTCTAAATATGAAGCGTGAGAATCGCTATCTAACTTATATCGATTGCTTAAAATCACTTCATGAAGCTGGGTTTTACTAAGTATTTGTCTTCCCACGATATATCAAGTTTTTTTTAAAGTCATAATAAATTGTCCTGGAGACATTATTTTGAACGACAATTTCTCTTTTTTTAATTTTTCCGTAAAAAAGTGTTTTTTGTCTAAAGTTATCAAAAAGTTCGCTTTAATCTGATGCGCTCCGAATAAAATAGGAGAGTCTTTTTCTTCTATGATTTTACCATAAAATTGATTAGCTTTGTTTTTATCAACTGAGACTATTTTAATTTCAATAATTAACTCATAAAAGTTTTTTATAACGAAAGCTTCTTCTTTCTCACTGATATTTCTTTCCGCTTCAACGAGCGCTAATTGTGAACTGAACAGTTTAATTTTATATCTATTTTTTAGTAGAAAAATTCCGAAGGACGCGCCAAGACGTGATCTCGAAGCCGAATAAAGCACGTTAGCATCCAGAAATAATTTCATGATTATTTGAGTAGTTGTTTAAGCCTAGCCTGTTCTTTTTTATTTAATTTATCTTCCTTTTCGAACTCTTTTATTCTTTCTTTTGAATAAATTTCAATATCATCATCTAAGAATAATTTCTCGTATAAATCAATCGGAACGACAACAGCCATTTTCTTTTTACCACGTTCCAATATAATCTTTTTTTTGTTGTAATAAACTTCATTTATAACCTCTCCTGGGCTTTTTCGAAAATCGAGCATATTGATTGACTGTTGCATATTTTAACTTATCAAGTAACTGTATTAATTGTAGTAGTTAATACAGTTATTGTCAAGCGTGGACAGTTATATTTCGAGCATCCAGAAATTTAAACCAGATTTCAGGATTGTCGATCAATCCTATAACTGCCGCCTGCCTGATTGCACCTTTTGGACTAACTACCTCCAATCCTTCAATCTCACATGTTGCTTTCATAAGTTTCCAAGACAGCTCAAAACAAAATTCAAATCTTTGAATAGTTGCATCTTGATTAAAAACTGTCGGTGATTTTTTAACTGCCTCCTTTAATCTTTCACTCACTCTTTTCAAATCCTTATAGATTAGAACTGCTTTTGCTTTTTTGATTAATTTAGCTTTATTTTCCACAACTAATTTAATTTTATAACTTCGCTCATGGCTAACTTTTTAAATTGTTTTGAGGTTTGGGCAAAATCTACAATATCAACATTGTAAGGTATATCAGATTCTTCAAAAGCGTCCTTTATTCCGGATAATATTTTAAGATCTATTTTTCTTTTACTTTCCACGCCAATATCTATATCGCTGAACTTTCTTGCACCACCAAACGCTCTTGAACCAAAAATAAATACGTTATCTTTTTTGGGATCGAGAAAACGAAAAATTATTTTGCGAATTGTTTCTTTAGTCTTACTGTCAATCATATTGATCTATTTTAGCATAATTTATATAATATCTCCTTATGACTCATATCTGCAATGCGCTCATTGTTTCCTGTATTGATTTCAGATTCCAAAAATTTATTCAGAAATGGTTAGCTAAAAACTTTAAAAATAAAACTTATGATTATGTAGGTTTCGCAGGCTCAACCAAAGACCTTAAAACGATTCTGAAACAGCTCGATGTTTCTGTCAGATTACACAAGATCAAACAGGCGGTATTAATCCACCATGAAGACTGTGGAGCATACGGCAAAGATAGCACGCCGGATAGACATGCAAAAGATTTATTAACAGCTAAAAAAACTGTCCAAAAAAAATATCCTCAACTCCGTCTCGCTTTATATTATATACATCTTGATGGAAAGTTTGAAAAAGTGAACTAAAGAACTGCTAAAATAACTTCATGGAATCTATCTATTGTTATGATCCGGCTGTAAATGATCCTTTAAGTAAAGTCAGGGGAATAGGACGGTATCTTCAAATTCTTAAAGAAAACTTTCCCAAATGGAAATACGTTAGAAATTTAGAAATTAGAAATTCGATATTAGATATTTTTATCAATCCCTTCTTCAACTTTTTACAACCACCGTTAAAAATAAAAGGTAAATTCAAAAAAAAAGTTGCCGTTATCCATGATCTTATTCCTCTTAAGCATCCCAAATACTTTCCTGTAGGAATAAAGGGACGGATCAATATTTTAAGAAATAAACTGGCTTTGAAAAATTATGACATTATTGTCACTGATTCATATGCGAGTAAAAAAGATATTGTCAGACTACTTAAAGTTAAGCAAAATAAAATAAGAATTATCTACCCCTGCTTGCCAAAAATTTTCGGCAGTAATTCGATAATAGATAATAGATATACGGAAAAAAACAACGAAAAACCAACATCAAATATCAAATATCCAATATCGGGTTTTTGCCTTTATGTCGGTGACGCAACTTGGAATAAAAATCTGGTAAATCTTGCAAAAGCAATAAAAATAATTAATGCAACATGTGTATTCGTAGGTAAAGTGTTTCAAAGTAATTCGATATTAGATACTAGATATTCGGAAAAAAGCAAAAAACCAATTTTCCAATATCCAGTATCCGATATCAAGATAAACCATCCCTGGCAGAGGGAGTTTAAGCAATTGCTAAAAGAAGTGGAAAATGACAAGAGATTTATTTTTTTAGGTTATGTGCCTGATGAAAAATTAATTCAACTCTATCGGCAGGCCAAATGCAATATATTAGTTTCGAGAGACGAAGGCTTTGGTTTTTCTTATTTTGAAGCTGCTTCGCAGGGCTGTCCCTCAGTACTTGCCGATATTAATGTTCTTCGAGAGACTTCAAAAAATAAAGGTGCTTTGTTTGCCAAGCCCGATAACCCCAACGGTATTGCAAATTCAATAGGTGAGGTATACTTTAATCAAAGCCTAAGAAATAAACTAGGTAAAGACGCCAAGGAAAGAACACGTTTTTTTAGTCAACAAAAAATTATTTCTGAGTTTAATAAGATTTTTTAATTAAAAATTAGAATTTGCATCAGCCACGTTTGACGTGGTTTAGTATTAGACTTTAGAAATTTTAAAGATGGATCTTTTGACTTACGCCATTATTGCCTTTGTTTACATCATGGTCATGCATTTTGCCATCGGCATTAATGATGACTTTAATATCTTTCTTATGGTGGGCATTTTTATTATTGGCGCGGCGATGGGCGCTTATGTCCATTCTTATGACTTCGGATTCGGTGCAGCTATTATACTCTCCCTTATCTTTTGGTAACTGAATTATAAGAATTGCGGTTCTATGTAGAATGTTGTGGTGTAAAATCGATACTTTAGAACTTAATAAAAAGCTAAAGCTCTTTTAAAAGTTGCTCCAGCATCTTTTTTTGTTTTATTTGTCATTCTGAGCGATAGCGAAAAATCTAGCGAAGCGCATAAGACGAAGCTAAAGCTTCTAGATCCTTCACTTCGTTCAGGATGACTATAAGTTAAATCGTTCCACAACATTTAACAGGCAACCAAGAATTGCTTGACAAATAAAAATCATTTGTGTTAGTCTTTCAATAGTCATGAATTTACATAAATTGCAGGATAAAAGAATTTTCT
>Ga0155715_121_pt1 | contig 5903 bp, 6 predicted proteins | sample RifCSPlowO2_01_FD_107372 | JGI IMG/M metagenome (GOLD analysis project Ga0155715, IMG submission 107372) | Candidatus Roizmanbacteria bacterium RIFCSPLOWO2_01_FULL_37_12 | reverse complement strand
GATTGGTAGGATCGATAATCGTAAGGGACTTTAGAATAATATCGACTGGTTATAACGGTACTCCACACGGAATAAAAAATTGTTCGGAAGGGGGTTGTGTAAGATGCAAAAGAAGAGACAATAAAGAAATTGATTGGTATGAATACGAAGAAAGCTGTGTTTGCATTCATGCCGAGCAAAATGCAGTAATTCAGGCCGCCTATCAAGGCATCTCAACAAAAAATGCCACTTTATATTCTACGGTTTCTCCATGTTCATCCTGCGCAAAAATGATAATAAATGCCGGAATAAAGAAAGTCATCTATAAGGATACTCATCATGACAAAGAAGGAATAGAGCTTCTTAAAAAAGCAATGGTAGAAGTGACAGTAAAATGAAACTATACAGCAATTTCAAATTTCATATTTTTTATACCGCGTTCGTCTTTTGTCTGATTTTTTTTCTTACCCAAAAACACTATATTAATGCTTTTAATCCCAATCTACCAAATAACAAGTATGGTATTCATTTTGCCCTGCCTAATTTAGACGATCTTGTGAAAGCAAAAGAACTTATAAATTCAAACGGCGGTGACTGGGGATACGTTACTTTGGTAATTCCGGAAAACGACCGGGATAAAAACAAGTGGCAGGAAGTATTTGACAGGATGAGAGAACTGCATTTAATTCCAATTATCAGACTGGCTACGGTAGCGCAAGATGCGAAGTGGCGAAGGCCGGCAGCTGAAGATGCCGATGCCTGGGTTAATTTTCTTGATTCTTTAAACTGGGTGGTTAAGGACCGTTATGTAATTCTTTTTAACGAACCGAATCACGGTGCAGAATGGGGTGGGAGTGTGGATGCCGATAATTATACAGAAATCGGATTAACTTTCGCACGGAAGTTGAAAGAAAAAAATCAGGATTATTTTATCATGCTCGCCGGTCTGGATGCGTCTGCCCCCAATTCACTACCGCAGTTTCAAGATGAATCGGTATTTTTATCTCAAGTTTTTAACAATAAAACAATTGAGCAATGGAACAAACTTCTTTCCGGTTTTGCTTCTCACTCCTACCCTAACCCGGACTTTTCCGCCTCGCCCTACAACCTTGGCCGAGGTTCAATCAGGAGTTATGAATGGGAGTTGAATTTTTTAAAACAGTTAGGCGTAAAAGAATTGCCGGTTTTTATCACGGAGACAGGTTGGCGTCGGGGGGATGAGTCCAGTATTGCCGATTATTTAAAAGCCGCGTACGGGGAAGTTTGGTTGCCTGATGATCGGGTCGTTGCGGTAACCCCCTTTGTTTTTGATTACCAGGGAGAGCCTTTTTTAAACTTTTCCTGGAAGAAATATCAAAATGAAGATTTTTATCCTCAGTATTACGCCGTTCAATCCCTAACAAAAGTCAGTGGCATGCCCAAACAGATAGAAAAAGGAGTGATTGAATTTGATTTCCCAAAAGAACTGGTAACGCAGTCGAGCTACCGTTTTAGCGTTAAGCTTAGAAATCTGGGCCAGGCGGTTTGGGATAAGGATTTCGGTTATCAAATATCTGTCATAGATCAGGATGAAAAAAATTTAGAGTTTTTTACTTCGGATTTAAAAAGAGTGAAACCTTTTGCGGAGACAGAGCTAGATCTTTATTTAAAAACAAGCAATTTATTGGGCAAAGGAAAAGTCCAGACTGTTTTAAGTAAATTCGGTCAAATAGTTATTGATGGCGGATTTTGGGAGTTTGAGACTTATCCGCTGCCAAGCTTGAATTTTCAAGCAAGCCTATTCCCCAAATTTCAAAGTGCCGGGGAAGATTTCGAACTGCAGATATTTAATAATCGTGAAGAAATAGTTTTCAAGAAAAAAAGCGTGAAAGTAAAGGACGGCAAAGGACTAATTGAGGAAGTACAAAATGTCGCCTTGGGCAGAAAGTATAGAGTTGTTTTGCTTAAACCATATTATTTACCGCGTCAAGTATTCGTAACCTTCGCGAAAGGAGTAAATAGTGTACTATTTGAAAGAATGTTGCCTCTTGATTTCTCGCCGAATGGAAAACTTGAGTTAGCCGATTTTACAACTCTGATTCAAAATCCACAATTAATTAATCTCCTCTCCCCCTAGGTTTTTATTAATCCAAAAAAAATATAAATAGAATGTATAAAAATAATAATAAAATCGTGCCTTCCATATATTTAAAAAATTAAATCAAAAAGCAATAAACCAAAATAAAAATATCTGGTTGAATTGGTTAAGAAAAGGTAAATTTGAGTTTTTAAATCCATTGTTTCTCTCCATGGTTCTTTTCGCTCGTTGTTTTTATGAGCGGTATAGGTTTTTTCCATGAATGTAAACTTAACTCTTAATATATTTCTAATCCAAGTTTAGGGATTATGATTAAAACTCGCTTGACACCATATCAGACAAAATTTTGTTAAAATGACAATTGAATCTGACGTTTTATCTGACAAAAATTTGTCTAATTATAAAATTCATGCTATAATACGCAGTTATGGAAAATGCATACTTTGTACCGTTACAAAGCAGAGATTTTGCACAGAAAGTGACTCAAATAATTAATACAAAAGAAGCCGGTGTTATTTTATTTCCCCCAAATACGGCTAAATCAAATCGGCTGGTAAATTTTTTTATTGAAAACTATAAATCGAGACTCAATGATTTTAAAATAGTAAAATACGACTTCACTTTTTATGAAACTGAGGACATCCTCGACTTTCGTAAAATATTTCAAAGAGAGCTTATCATAGCAAGAAAAAAAAAGATCGGTATTCTGTTGGCTAACGTCCAGACATTAATTTTTGATAAGAATTACAATCTTTTAAACGGAATGATAGACTTGCAGGAAGAGTATCCTAATTTAAGTATGGTTTTTTTATTTAATGTTGATGTCACTCATCCTGAAATTTCAAAAAACATCAGGACAAGTCTTTTTAGTTATATAGCTTACTACCCCTTTTATGGTCGAACCGATACCATTGGTTTTATAGATCATTTGGTAAAAAAGTGGAACATATCATTTGACGCCGGACAAAGGGAAGCAATCGCGGATCTCTGCGGCGGATATTTTTGGTTGGTTAAACAGGCAGTTATTTGTTCAAAGGACAATCCCAAACTGCCACCGGAAAATTTTTTCAGATACGAGGGTGTGAAGATCGCCCTTGAGCAGTTGTACGCCTCACTTTTACAAAGTGAACGAGACGTCTTGCACAATATTGTTCTCGGCCACAAAACCGAAGACATTTTACAAAAACACAGTTATAATCATCTGGAAAAAATTGGCCTGATAAATAAGGGTGGGATTACTATCCAACTGCTGGAATCATATATTAGAGAATTTCTACCAAAAATGAAAGTAGAATTGATAGAAGACAGAATATTTATTAACTTAGTTAATGTTGACAATCAGTTTTCCAAAAAGGAAAAAAAGGTCTTCAAGGTGCTTATCAAAAATACGAACCGAGTGGTTACCAGAGATGAACTAGCAAAAGCAATCTGGCCGATTAATACGGAAGATTACTATTCTGATTGGGCAGTCGATAGGTTGGTTGCCAGATTGAGATCAAAAATTGCGGACTTGGGAATGACAAGAGAGGCCGTCAAGACAGTTCGAAATCAAGGCTATACATTAACAAATTAAATAAGAGGTAAGGTCTTATGTTACAGCGCTCCAGTCACGAAAAATTCATGCGAAAAGCAATAGAGACTGCTGAAACTGCGTCAAAAAAAGGACACCATCCTTTTGCAGTGGTTGTAGTCAACGGCACTGGAAAAATTATTTGGAGGGATCATAACAAGGTTAAAACGACAATGGATCCTACTGCTCATGCGGAGATAAACTCTATAAGAAAATTAAGTAAAAAACTTAAAACTCTAAACTTAAAGGGGTTGACATTTTACAGCACGACAGAACCGTGCCCCGTTTGTTTTACAGCGATGAACAATTCGCAAATATCGGCTGTTTATTTTGGTGCGTCAGCACATCCTACGCAATTTTTACCGCTTTCAGCAAAAAAATTAGCCAAATACGCAAAAAAATATCCAATTAAAGTTGTTGGTGGCATTCTTGAAAAGGAGTGTCTGGAGCAACGGGAAAGATTATGGAGGAGGTAGCTTTTTATTAAGGAATTTTATTCTTTCTTTCAAATTTTCCGCTTTGGTTAAATAACTTCCTATACAAAGACAGTCCGGTTTATATTTTTTAGATAAAATTAAAGGAAGAGTGTCTTGATTAATTGCTCCATCCAAAAGTATTTTATGCCTATAGTTTTGCTTACGGAGCTGCTCAATTTTTTTGAGCGTATGGGGAAGGAATGGTTGTCCCTGAAAGCCTGGATTAACACTCATAATTTGGATAGACTCAATTTGATTAAGGTCGTATTTTTGCTTAAGTTCATCGACATTATCCTCGGGATTAAGAACTAAGCCGAAAGAGAAATTAGGATAATTTGTAATTAGTAATTGGTAATTAGGCAAAAGCGAGAAATGAACAAAAATATTATTTATTTTCATTATTTTCTTACTTACTAAATTACTTAATTTCTCAATTTCTTTCTCATAATCTTTTACCATCAGATGAAAATCAAAAATAAAGTTATTAGTTATTAGATATTGGTTATTAGTTAAGAAGTTATTTATTTCTTTTATCCGGACGGTTTTATTGGGAACGAAAATGCCGTCGGCAATATCCACCTGAAAAGTTTTAAAAAAAGGAGACAAGCGATTAATTTGTTTAATAAGAGCGTTGGAGTTATTTTCCAACAGAGCCGGAATCACCTGCATTTAGTGATTATAACAGTAAAAATGATACAATAGTTTTATACATTTGTTTAAGCTTAATATGGCAGAAAAAAAAGCAAAAAAAGAGGATGAAGAAAAGTGGTGGGAGAAAATCCCAGGATTAAGTCAGATAGTTAACGCCGTATTATGGATGTTTGGCAGAAAATGAAATATGGACAAAAGTAAAGTTCTTGAACTACTTTCAAAATTTATTTCTATTCAATCTGTCTCTGCCGACTCAAAGCGCCGAAAAGAAATAACTAAAGCCGTTGATTTCTTAAAAAATCAGTTTAAGGAAATGGGCGTTGACGTGAAAATTATTCAAAAAGGACAATCACCCCCATTAATTCTGGGAATATACCATTCAGATCACGGCCGTGATCTGAATGGTAACAGGAAAACTATTGGAATTTATGGGCATTATGATATTCAACCGGAAGACCCGGTTGACGAGTGGGAATCTCCACCTTTTGAGCTAACCATAAAAGACGGAAAACTATATGGTCGAGGTGTTGCTGACAACAAAGGCCACGTCATTCAAAATCTCACTTCAATAAAACATTTAATTAAAGTTAATAAATTAAAAAACAATATCGTATTTATTTTTGAAGGGGAAGAAGAAGTGGGGAGCGACAATTTTGAGAATTATGTAAAAGAGGCAAAAGATATTCTTTCAAGAGTTGATGTTTTTTACGTCACTGATACAGGCATGTATAAAAAGAATATTCCCCAGATTTTTTATGGTCTTAGGGGGTTGGTTTACTTTGAGCTTGAAGTTGATATCGGAAATAAAGATCTCCACTCCGGTATTTATGGTAATAGAGTATTAAATCCGGTGCAGATTCTGGCCCATCTTTTGGCAAAAATGAAAGATGAGAAAACAAATAGAGTTTTAATTCCTGGCTTCTATAATGAGGTAAGATCGATTACACAAGATGAAAGAAATAATTTTAAATCTTTTGCTAGGTCAGACGAAGAAGAGAAAAAAACAGCCGGAGTTTATAAAATGATTTCTTTAGACAAAGATCAGGCTTATTTATCGTCAAAATTTTATCCGTCCTTAGACGTTAACGGAATAGTAAGCGGTCATACGAGAGAAGGCGCGAAAACCATAATTCCCAGAAAAGCAACATTA
>Ga0155715_133_pt2 | contig 6280 bp, 4 predicted proteins | sample RifCSPlowO2_01_FD_107372 | JGI IMG/M metagenome (GOLD analysis project Ga0155715, IMG submission 107372) | Candidatus Roizmanbacteria bacterium RIFCSPLOWO2_01_FULL_37_12 | reverse complement strand
TCAGTTGAAAAATCATCTATGATGATTATTTCATCAGAGAATTGAATCGATCTTATTGACCGGATAATATTTTTTTCCTCATTTTTGGTTAATATTACTCCAGATATTTTATTTCTCACAGTAATTAACAATTAACTATTAACAATTTTTTTATAGAGTAGAGAAATTTTTTTAGCTGTTTTTTTCGCATCAAAATATTTTTCTGCTCTTTCTCTTCCCATTTTACCAAGTTTATCCCTCAGATCCTGAGTTTCGATTAATCGATTAATCGAAACTAATAAATTTTTTTTATTCCCCTCTTTTACCAGTATTCCGGCAGAACCGACGATTTCTGATATCACCCCGCTGTCATATGCCACAATCGGTAATCCGCTGGCCATTGCCTCGACTAGCACCATACCGTATTGCTCCTCCCATGTCCCGGTTTTTTTAGAGGGTAAAACAAATAGATCAGCTTGCTGATAAATTTTAGGCATTTCGCCGTATTCTTTTTTTTCAATAGATACATCGTTTGCCAATTTGTCCGATTTAATTTTAGTTAATAAGTAATTCCGCAGCGGTCCGCCACCTACAATTTTTAATTTTAAGGATTTGGAATCGGATTTGACACTCGACATTTTAGATTTTAGAAATCTAAATGCGTCATACAGGTCCAAGACCCCCTTTTCCTTAACCAGCCGCCCAACAAATAAAATAACCATTTCCTCTTTCCGGACAAAATGACGCGATCGCGTCATTTTGTCCGGATCAGGCTTGAATTGATTTAAGTCCACTCCGAGCCTGATAATCATTATTTTTTTTTCATTTACGCCTTCACTGACTAATACCGACTTTGCACTTTGGCTATAACAAATAAAAAAATCCGAATTTTTTATTACAAAATACTTGATAAATTTTTTCTTGCTCACGGTTTCGTTATTAAAGGGAATCGTTTCCCAGGAGGTGACAACCAGTTTTTTTATTAGTCTTTTTTTTCTGAGCTTTGCCAGTTGGTAACTGTAGAAATAATGCGGATCTGCTGTGTGAAAAATATCAAATTTACCGGCAAACTTTTCTAAACCAAAAAGTATCTGTGAATCACCCAGTATTCTGTTTGCCAGGTATTTTATTGCTCTTCCGGGCAAATCAGCCAGGCTCGGCAGTTTGACAACCGGAAATGAAAACTCCCTATTCAGCGGGTAAAGTGAAGAAATAGCAGTGAAACTAATATCCTTAAACCGATAATTTTGACCCTCAAAATTATTTAGGTATTTTCCTCTGACAAAACAGACTTTTATCATAATTGCTTTTTAACAAAAAAATTTTAGTCAGGTGACGCGAATGGAAGGGTTCCTACAAGCGCGCAGAATTTTTCCAGTTCCTTCTGGTTCGAGCACTTGCGGGAAGGAAATTCGCGGCAGAATCTGACTAAAATAAGTTTTTGTATAGTATTTTAACCTTATTAATACAATTCTTTTAGTTTAGTAACATATTTTTTCCAGGAAAATCTTTTGAATAATTCGTCTCTTTGCTTCATTTTGATTCTACCTTGAGAGACATCAACCATTTTTTGCATAAAATCTTTACTATTTTTCGCTGTTGAAACAAATTTTGTAAATTCCGGAATCACCGCTCCCTCAAGTCCTATAACCGGACAATTTTGGGCTAACGCTTCCAGAACGGGAAAATTAAAACTCTCGTAATAAGAAGCGGTCAGATATGCGGCAGCTTCGGAATAAAGCTTCCTTATTGCTTCACGGTTGATATCTGAAAATACAAATACTCCATTTTCTTTATCCTCAAAGTCCTGCAAATTTCCCACTAAAAATAATTTATAATCTTTCCTTCTATTATTTTCTTTGAACTCCTTAAAAACTTTTACGATAAAATTAATATTTTTAATTCTGTGGTTCATACCCACGAACAAAAAAAATTTCTTTCTTTTTACCGGAGAAAAAACCGTCATATCATTAGGTATGCCGTAATTTAGTATCTTAAAATTTTTGTATTTAGGAAACAGTTTTGACATCTCTGTTTTTACCCGCCGGGAAGGGACGACGATAAATTTTGATCTTTTAGTCATCGGTTCAAGCAGGTCTTTCAGCACCAGGTACGAGTCCGGGTAAAATTGCGGATAAAAATAAAAAGACAGACCATGCGAAAATGAAATTATTTTACTTTTAGTTGAAAAAGGAATCGCTTGGTTTAAAGCTAAAAAAATGTCTTTTCGGTGGCTCATTTCTTCTATGCTGACCCGCGTCGAAAGCCAAAAGACGGCCGGTTTTAATATCTTATAGTGGAGTTTTTTCTTAATTTTTAACCAATCGGGTTTTTTACAAAATGAGTAAACAGTGTATTCATTTTTTGTGTCATATTTACCTATTGCTTCAATCAAACCTTGGGTAAAGGTATAGTTACCGAAATGAAAATTACCTTTTATACATAAAGCTCCTCCATCAGCCGATATTTTCATGATCTGTTTTTTTCACTAAAAATTTGTAAATAATAAAAAATATAACCGTATTTAAAATCTCGGATAGCAATGTGATATAGGTTGAAGCCAGATATGAGTATCTGGGAATAAAGATTAGATTTAAAATAAAATTAATAATTACTTGAAAAATGAAAATATAAATAATGACCTTGGCCTTTTTCAAAACATAAATGGAATTGAGAAATACCGAGCTCACGAAAATAAAAGGCAAACCGAACATTACCAATCTCACAACCGTTATCGACTCTTGGTAATTCCCTTTGAGAAATATCGGCAAAATAAATGGCGAAAAAAAATAGAAGAAAAAAGCGATAAAAAAACCCGACAGTCCAAAGAAAAAAATATCCCTATCAACTGCTCGCTGCAAAAAATGTAATCCTTTTTTTGCCAATTTCGCCAACATCGGTGCCCGGCTGATGTTATAACTTGCAGCTATAAACATCATTCCTTCAAAAAACTTATATCCCGCCGAATAAATACCAACCTCGCGTTCACCCTTGATAATCTGCAGTAAAAAAACGTCAATTTTAAAGTACAGTCCGGCCAAAAAACCGATTAAAACATAGACGTATGATGTTTCCAAAAAATTCCTCCAGACTTTGATGTCTATTCTGAAAGTTAATTCTTTGAGGTCTTTTTTGATTAAAAAATAGTTTATAAAACAATAGGCGCTGTAAAAAATAAATGAAATCAGAAAAATAAAAGGTAATGATTTAAAAACTACTATAAAAAAAGTTAGTGTTAAGATCAGTAAAGTATTAAAGATGCTCGAAACCAGCGAAGAGTTGTATAATTTACCCTCCACGGCATTTTTTATTAAATAACTTCCCGAAAAGACATTGGAAAAAATTACAATTGAGGTAAGAAAAATATAAATTACGACTCGCGAATTACCCTTGAACATCAGAGCCCCGGTAAAAACCGTCAGAAAAAAAACAGCAATTGCAATTAGCAGTCGCAAGTTAAAAAGTGAGAGGAATCTTTGTTTTTTCTCCGTCGGCAGATCGATTATTCCGTAGGTTGTTGTTCCAAGATCGACTATGGGCGAAAAAAGCGATACCTGAGCCCAAACCAAGGTATAGACTCCGTATTCCGACGGCCTTAAATAACGGATTAAAAAAATGAAGAGAAAAAAATTTAATAATTTATTAATAAGTGATGATATATTTAAACTGGCGAAGTTGACAAAAAAACTCGATTGCGTTTTTTTGTCATCCTGAGCGATACTGAGCTTGTCGAAGGAGAATCGAAGGATCTCCTCCAAAACAGCCTTCGGAAATCTTGCAAATCCATATGCTCTTTGCCAAATGTTTGCATATTTTTTGAAGAATATTTTTTTAGCTTTGGCCAGGAATTTGGTTTTTTCAGGATTATTTGCGGAAACTTCAAAGTGTTTATAAACAAAATTACTGTCAATTCCAATCCTGAATCCTGCCTTTCCGGCCCGATAACAATAATCGACATCCTCGTAATACATAAAAAAATCTTCGGAAAAATAGCCAATCTTTTCTATTACTTTTCTTTTAATGATCATCAGCGAACCGGAGATCCAGCCGGTTTTCTTGAATCTTGTCCGGGGCTTTTCCGTAATTAATCCGCCTGTCAATAACCACGGATCAATTTCTCCGCCGAAATATATTTTCCCCTGCTGTTCCATAGCCAATCCCCAGATATCGAATTTTTTTCCTCCGGATAATAAGTCATTTCCGTAAATTCCTTCCAGTGAAATATCTGGATTTGCAACTATAAATAAATCACATTTATCCTCAACTGCCTTTTTTATACCCTCATTTGCTCCTTGAGCATAACCTTTTTTGCTTTTTGTGTTATCAATAAAATAAATTTTGTAATTAGTTAGTCCCAATCTCTCAACTTCAATCTTAAGTCTCTTTACTTCGGCTGAAGCAGTATTGTAAAGAACAAAGATAAATGCGGTTTTATTGAGTTTTTTCATTTCTTTTATTTACCGTAAATCCAGAGTAAGACATAGGTCATCATCTCCATGTAAGCAAATCCGAAATCAAGCGGGATACGAAATAAACCGTCCTTATAACCTTTATCTTCGATAAATCTTGCCCAGAACATGTGAAGCGGATAGAAAAAAATTTTTCTGAGACTTGGCTTTTCACCTCGGTCTATTTTTTGTTTTGCTTCACGGACCGAATAGTCTGTAAATTTACTAAACATCTGAGGTATGGATCTATAGGAAAAGTGGTAAATTTTATTTTGTAATAATCCGGGTTTACCGGATTTTAGTTGAAAACCTTCATGGACATAAGAGGGTTTAATTTCGACCGAATTTTTTCTAAACAATCTCAGCATTTTATAGTTTTCACCTCCGTAATTTATCGGCTTCCCTAAAAAATGATTTTGAAAAGGTATCAAATAACCCTCGATATTTGATATTGGATATTGGTTATTTGGGATTTTTTTTCTAATAGCTAATATCGAATATCTAATTTCTTTTTTTAATTCTTGGCTTAATATCTCATCCGCATCTAGTACCAAAACCCACTCATTGCTTACTTTTTTTAATCCATAAGCTCTTTGCTTTCCCAAATCTTCTTCTGGATGTATATATATTTTTGCTCCGAATTTTTTCAGTATCTCACGCGTCTGATCTTTAGAAAAGTTGTCTACCGCGATAATTTCGTCAACTAATCCCCGGCAGGAAACTAGACTTTTTTCCAGCAGTTCTTCCGCGTTTTTGGTTATCATCAAAAGGGAAAGTTTTTCTATTTTCATCATATTTATATTGTCATTCTGGCTTATCCAGAATCTTTATTTTTAAAATTAATTGATTTTAGTGCGTTCGTTCTATTATACTAACTGTGAGAATGAATCCGAAGAAATTTGCTCTTAACCATGCAAGACTGGCAATTTCAATTTTTACACTCGTTGCAATGGCGGGCTACTTGCTTAGTTTTGGAATATACAATAACCTGACTTTTGATAACAAAAATCTCTCATCTAAAATACAGGCTGTAACTAACCAAAAAGAATCAAACGAATCCCAGCTGGACAAAATTAAAAACGAGCTTGAGGACTTAAAAAGTCAGGACCAATATCTCATCAATAAAAAACTGGAGGCGGATATAAAAGCCATCGAGACTACCTATGAACTGGCCGTCGGCGCCTACGAAAAGCTTCTGGATCTGAAGGAAGTTTCCAAAAAAACCGATAAATTCGACGACGGGTTCGCCGATATTTTAACTTTACTCTCCGAAAGGAACTACTCTTCCGCCGAAGCCGATCTGAATCTTTTTAATACTCAGGTTACAGAAGAAAAAAATAAAATAATCGCTTCCTTTATCATTCCGGCTAATGTTCCAGCCAATAATACTCCGCCATCTTCAGGTTATAGCAGGCAGGTTGTCGTGACCGATCTGGGTGAATTTTTGGTAGATATAGTGACTGCCAATCTCAACTCAACCCGGGTAATTGTCGACACAGCCTCGGACGGGGATTGCAGTGATAACTGTCCGGTACTGCCGCTTGCCGCCTATATCTCAAGAAGCGGAGCCTATGCCGGAATAAACGGCAGTTATTTCTGTCCGGCGTCTTACCCAAGCTGCGCCGGCAAAGTCAATACTTTTGATACTTTGGCCATGAACAAAAATAAGGTTTACTTTAATTCCGCTAATAATGTATATAGTAGTGTTCCGGCGGTTATCTTCACCGGAAATACGGCCAGATTCGTCGGAGCCTCTTCCGAGTGGGGGCGCGATACCGGAGTCGACGCTGTTTTGGCAAACAGACCCCTATTGGTTTCCGGCGGACAAAGCGTCTTTGGAGGCTCAAGTGAGG
>Ga0155715_131_pt1 | contig 7333 bp, 6 predicted proteins | sample RifCSPlowO2_01_FD_107372 | JGI IMG/M metagenome (GOLD analysis project Ga0155715, IMG submission 107372) | Candidatus Roizmanbacteria bacterium RIFCSPLOWO2_01_FULL_37_12 | reverse complement strand
CTCCAAAACTCTATCTAGTGGATTAACTGAATCACTATTGTTATTTGTTATTACAACTTCAGCATGATCGGCTGCAATAGTTCCAAAATTTTTGAGCCTTAGTTGACCAGATACTGAATCACCAGGAGCCATCGCTGTTCCACCAAAACTTGCCACCACGTTATCTTGATTTGTTTCAGGGGTATCATCCGAAAGTTTTAAGTCAAGCGTACCAGTTGCAAAAACATTATCATTACTTGTTCCCTCATCACTAAAAAATGCAAAAGTCAATCCTCCGACGAGTCCCACAACTGCAAGGATTGATAAAATACTAAACCAAATTGATCTATTCATCTTTTTTCACCCCCTGTTAGAAACTTTTAACGAGTTGAAAACGAGTTTAGAGTTTCTTACATCCGCCGAAGCGAATATTTTGTTTGCGTGGACGCAGACCACGAAACAAACATGAGCGAAGGCGGACATTCTATTACAACAATATAATCACTATTTATCCTCTTGTGAAGCTCCATATTAAACAATAAAAGTTGATATCTAATTTCAGCCTAAACCTCTAAAAAATAGTAGTCAAGAGTTCAAAGTGGATACAAGAATATTCAAATACCTCATTTTTTAAACTATAAAAATAATCTTATAATAGCTCATATAAAATCAAATTATCTACGCGTCGTAGTTAGATATCAAAATTAATATTGTATTAACAGGAACTATATAAAAACACTACTCTAAATATACATATTCTAAAGCATTATATTTAACCGCTAGTAAATATTTATAAGGTTAAATTTAAGCAGCTTTGTTTTAATTCGCAGATTTTGAAGAATTTTTACTCCACTATTTTTTTCCCTAATTTTTTGGCAAGTTCACGAAAGAAGCTTTTCAATTGATCTAAGTTCAACGGTTTAATCATTTTGGGAAGAAATTCCAACTCCTCTGCTTTTAGAAAGTCATCACCCAGGGCAAGTACGTCCAACCGGAGCCTAAATTTAACCTCAACCAAATAGATAAGATCCCAAATCTTATATTTTTTCAGTAGAAAAAATAAATCGACATAGTCTTTAGGATTATTTTCTAAATTGATAGTTAATATTTTATTAGCGCCGATATCTTTATCGCTGTCGATCCGGACTCCCTGATAAACTAATCCTTTCTCAACTCTTTTATAGGGAAAATCAAGAAAATCAATCTTTAATTTTTCGTTGCCTTTTTGCAGTTCAAACCACAAAACAGTCTCTTTCTTAGTCATCTTTGAAGTGATATCCAGTTTTTTCATTAACCGGTTCATAATTTTTATGATCAGATTTTGGTCAAACTCTTTTGTAGAAAAAAAGTCAAGATCTTCAGAGTAGCGATGTTGAAAGTAAAAAACACTCAAAGCAGTTCCACCTCCAAAATAAAAATTCTCTCTTAAATTTTTATCTCTTGAAAACTCGTTAAAAATAAGTTTTTGAAACGGCGTAAAAATTAGTTTCCCCATATTAAAAACTTTAGGAATCGTCTGCGGTCGGGTTCAAGATGAAGTTTATCCCAGTATTTTTTTACTAATTTTATAGGAATTTTTTCCTTATCTTTGAGATAAACTCCGTTATTGATCATCCGTTCCAAAATCAGGATTCTTCCCGATTCGGTTTTCTTCAATTCATTGATGTCGTAATCCCAGATAATTACCATAATGCATTAATTTTATCATACTACTTCGCAATCAAAGAAAATTATTAAAAACTTTGAGGTATTATACGACTTAGATTATCAATGTAGAAGTTATCTCTAAACCTATATTTCCGGATTAAACTGAGGCGAAGATATGCGTTTTGAGCAAATGACCGAGGGTGACCCTCATCAGAGGGTGTCGGTCTGCGAAAAACGTCATATCGAGCCGAAGTTTAGAGATGAGTTCTAGATAATTCTTCCTAAGCTCTATAAAATACAGTAGTTAAACATTGAAAGCGAAAGTGTATCATAAAATTTACCAATAAATTTCATTAGAGTAGTTGCGAAATTAAAGAGTCAATTTGTCATTCTCGCTTAACAGAATGACGTAAACACACGTGTTATATTCTTATTTCGCAATAAGTCTATTTTAATTTTGACATTTCCTTAACTATTTGTTATTATTGAATTCAATGAAAAAAGCCCTACTTTCGGCTTTAGTTTTGGGAGCGGTTCTACTCGCTTCTCTTTACGCGGCAAAAAGTGCCAAAAGCGTCGGCCACCAAGAAATAATTAAAAAACTTGAAGACAAAATAATTCCCGACCAATACATAGTCGTCTATAAAGACTCCGTCGCCAATCCCGATTCGGTGACAGACGAGCAGGAAAAACTCCATCTCCTTAAGTCGAAATTCCGTTTTAATAAAGTATTAAAAGGCTATACCGCTGTCTTTACTTCTGAAAAACTGGATAAAATCAAATCGGATCCGAGAGTCGCTTTTGTTACTGAAGACAAGGAAATAACCATAGCCCAATGGTGGAGGCGAAAAAAGTCTCCGACCCCGACACGTACGCCAACCCCGACCAGAAGTCCAACGCCCCCTTCATCCTCCAGTCCAACTCCGACAAAAACTCCAACCCCGACTCCAACCACAGCCATAACTACCCAAACGATTCCGTCTGGCGTCTCAAGAATTGGTCTTACGACTAACGAAGGCGCCGGCGTAGGAGTCGCTATACTTGACACCGGTATTGATCTTGACCACCCGGATCTCTCGGGTAATTTAGTAGCAAACAAAACCTGTATCAGCGGAACATCAACCGGTGATGACGATCAGGGTCACGGTACCCACGTTGCCGGGACTGTCGCCGCTCTCAACAACTCGATTGGAGTCATTGGCGTTGCGCCTCAAGCCAAACTGATAGCCGTAAAAGTCCTTAACTCTCAAGGTTCCGGAAGCTACTCTACTCTGATCTGCGGAATTGATTGGGTTACTGCCAATGCGTCAAATTATAATATCAAGGTTGCCAATATGAGTCTCGGCGGTGGCGGATCTAGCGATAATAACTGCGGCAATTCCAACAACGACGCCCTGCACAAAGCCATCTGCAAAGCCAGAGATGCAGGAATTACCTTTGCGGTAGCCGCGGGTAATAACGCAAGCAATGCCTCAAACACTGTTCCTGCAGCCTACAATGATGCCGTCATCACGGTATCGGCTCTCGCCGACTCCGACGGTCAACCGGATGGTCTTGGACCCAACACTTCCTACGGTAAAGATGATACATTTGCCACCTTCTCCAACTATGGAAGCGTAGTTGATCTTGGCGCGCCCGGAGTCAGTATCCTATCAACACTGCGCGGCGGAGGTTACACAACAATGAGCGGAACCAGCATGTCTACACCTCATGTAGCCGGCGCCGCAGCTTTATATCTAAAAATGAATCCTGGCGCATCCTGGAGTCAGGTAAGAGACGGATTAATTGCAGTTGGCGAACCCCAGAACTCCGGCCATACAGACCTATCCGGCCTCCACTCCGAAAAAGTCGTCAGGGCGGATTCGTTATAAACCTGCATTTTGGATCAATTATCATTTACTATAGGTTTTTATTTGCTATAATAATAGCCTGTGGAAAAGATAAAATACGATTGGCGAAAATTAAAAAGAAATATTCTTGGACTCATATTAATTACGGTTGCATGTCGTCCTGTTTATTCAAAAGAACCCTTAATTATAAGAACAGATTCACCACTATATTTGATTTACACCTACGAAGCAGGGCATTTTCCTTCTTGTCCACCAACTGATTCTTATGCACTAATCACTCAACCAATCTATATCAAATTTGGTGACCGTGGGTTCGACCAATATGGTGATTTAAAAATACTTCCTTCTGGAGAAATAAATTTAGGCATGGGTCCGCCGGATTATAGTATTAATGACGGATCTAAAATAACAGCCATAGAGTTTGTCGAAGCTAACGGTGTAAATAATCGGGTAGTAAAATGTGATAATAAATTATGGTTTGCCAGACTAAAATAATGATTTCTACTCCTCCTTGGTTAAAGATGACATCCTGACTGTCTAAATTTCATCACCTATCCGTCAAATATTGATTCTATTGTATGCGGTCGTCATATAGTTTTGTCAAAATTATTCTAAGAATAGCTTACCGCCACGGCCGGGGAACAATTTACTCTTGAAAATAAGTAGTAGTAGTAGTATTATCACGTCATGATCGAACAATCTTTTAAAACTATAAAAAATATTTTAAGACCTCTAAAAGATAAATTTTCTGGTAAAAACAAAGAAACTCTTGATAACCTTCAACCTTCAAACGATAGTCTCCTAGAATGGAATAAGGCAGTTGATTTAGATTATCAGAATTATACGACTCGCTTTTATGCCGACCCTTCTGTTGAAAATAATTTCATTCTGTGTGCTGATTATCTTGCTAGAATGGGATATATCAGCAAATTGGCAGAAGTGATAAGCCACATCGGATCGACTCAGTGGGGACAATTTTTCACTCTCGACTCTGCCAAAAAACTTTGGTTGCTTCAGACTAAGCAAAAATGTCTCCGAAATGCCACCGTAAAAGAAAGAAATATCGCTAATTCAGCCAATCCTAATGATGGAAAATATTCCCAATTTATAGAAGAACACATGAATTCTGCCAATCAATATTTTAAACAATATAGTCTCGTAACATCCCAAATATCTAAACTTCGATCCTCAACCCCGCTTAAAAAGTAGCATCCTCCACCTCCGGAGTGGAAAAGTTTGTTTTACTTAAGTATAGACTAGTTGGACAACCTTTCCAACCCCAGAGGTTGGAATCCTTACTACTTTTTAAGGAGTTGTTGTCGGTGTATTCGTTGCTATTAAATTTCTTAAAACAAATGCTTTTGCTTTTTCATATGTATTAAAAAAAACACTTTTGAAAACCACTTTAGAAGGTAAAGGCGAATAAGTTGAAAATTGATACTCAACGTCATGAGCTACGTCAAGATAACATACGTCGCCATAACTCTTACTCTCCGGATTTGATTCAACAGCACTGGCACCGCTCTCTCCATCTGTTCCGACTCCAAGGGCATCAACTCCGATATAAGTAGTATCAGGATCGTCTAAGTAACTATAAAAAAATGGCTCAGTCATCTCGCCAAAAGGTTCCTTGATTTGACTGTGGTAAACTCCAGCCCCACTCGGAAAAACCACTTCCATGTAAGTATTACTGTTAGGATCACAGCCTCCTCCTCCAATATTTTGCACTCCGTAACCCAATTGTTCCTCTCCTTCAACATCTTGCGTATCGTTATAAACATAGACAATTGCCGCATCATAGATTGCATCATTATATTTATAGTCTCCCCAAGCAGGAGTCCATGTCAGGGCACGGACACTAAACGGTGCTTCACCTCGATTATATGCATCAACCTGATTAAGCTCAACCGGAAGATATTGATCTTCAAAAATTTGATTTGCTTCATAATTTTCAGCGCAATGCAGCGCGGTTAAATACCCTTCTAATACTCCATCTCTACCTTCATCATCGATGTTTTCCTCGATTACTTCTCCTGACACGCGTAGCGATGTGCAATTGCCATGATTGCCGACACTGATAACATACGAATTTTCATAAAATCCTTCTGGCAATTTTGCTAACAATTCATCGACTACATCTGGATTCTCATATTGAGCCGTTGCAGTGCCTCTTATAAATGGATTCATACCATCTTGAGGATCAACTGTCATCATAGGCAGGCCGGTGTTTGTAGGACTCGGCTCATATGTTGCTGTATGCGCAGGTTGAGAAGGAGAAGGAATCGAAGTCTCTACTGCCTGAACGCGGGTAGCGATAAACTGGCATGCTATGGCAAATAAAGAAACTCCGGTAAAAAAATAGATAGGCAGATTTTTTCTATTGATCTGTGAATGTCTCCATTGATTAACTTTACTGTTTTTAGCTTCCATTTTATTAGTTAATCGATTATTATACCATAAAGTAACTTATATACTATAGGTCCTCAACTCCGCTTAAAAAGTAGCATCCTCCACCTCCGGAGTGGAAAAGTTTGTTTTACTTAAGTATAGACTAGTTGGACAACCTTTCCAACCCCAGAGGTTGGAATCCTTACTACTTTTTAAGGAGTTGTTGTCGGTGTATTCGTTGCTATTAAATTTCTTAAAACAAATGCTTTTGCTTTTTCATATGTATTAAAAAAAACACTTTTGAAAACCACTTTAGAAGGTAAAGGCGAATAAGTTGAAAATTGATACTCAACGTCATGAGCTACGTCAAGATAACATACGTCGCCATAACTCTTACTCTCCGGATTTGATTCAACAGCACTGGCACCGCTCTCTCCATCTGTTCCGACTCCAAGGGCATCAACTCCGATATAAGTAGTATCAGGATCGTCTAAGTAACTATAAAAAAATGGCTCAGTCATCTCGCCAAAAGGTTCCTTGATTTGACTGTGGTAAACTCCAGCCCCACTCGGAAAAACCACTTCCATGTAAGTATTACTGTTAGGATCACAGCCTCCTCCTCCAATATTTTGCACTCCGTAACCCAATTGTTCCTCTCCTTCAACATCTTGCGTATCGTTATAAACATAGACAATTGCCGCATCATAGATTGCATCATTATATTTATAGTCTCCCCAAGCAGGAGTCCATGTCAGGGCACGGACACTAAACGGTGCTTCACCTCGATTATATGCATCAACCTGATTAAGCTCAACCGGAAGATATTGATCTTCAAAAATTTGATTTGCTTCATAATTTTCAGCGCAATGCAGCGCGGTTAAATACCCTTCTAATACTCCATCTCTACCTTCATCATCGATGTTTTCCTCGATTACTTCTCCTGACACGCGTAGCGATGTGCAATTGCCATGATTGCCGACACTGATAACATACGAATTTTCATAAAATCCTTCTGGCAATTTTGCTAACAATTCATCGACTACATCTGGATTCTCATATTGAGCCGTTGCAGTGCCTCTTATAAATGGATTCATACCATCTTGAGGATCAACTGTCATCATAGGCAGGCCGGTGTTTGTAGGACTCGGCTCATATGTTGCTGTATGCGCAGGTTGAGAAGGAGAAGGAATCGAAGTCTCTACTGCCTGAACGCGGGTAGCGATAAACTGGCATGCTATGGCAAATAAAGAAACTCCGGTAAAAAAATAGATAGGCAGATTTTTTCTATTGATCTGTGAATGTCTCCATTGATTAACTTTACTGTTTTTAGCTTCCATTTTATTAGTTAATCGATTATTATACCATAAAGTAACTTATATACTATAGGTCCTCAACTCCGCTTAAAAAGTAGCATCCTCCACCTCCGGAGTGGAAAAGTTTGTTTTACTTAAGTATAGACTAGTTGGACA
>Ga0155715_107_pt3 | contig 11173 bp, 10 predicted proteins | sample RifCSPlowO2_01_FD_107372 | JGI IMG/M metagenome (GOLD analysis project Ga0155715, IMG submission 107372) | Candidatus Roizmanbacteria bacterium RIFCSPLOWO2_01_FULL_37_12 | reverse complement strand
AGGATGTTTCCTGAAGAAAAAAACGCTCGTCTTTTTTATACAAAACGCAGTTAATCAAATTTGCGGTCTGAACATGGGGAAGGCGCCTGCTGGTAATCTTTTTTATTCCTTTAGCTAGGACTCTAACTTTTCCCGTCTCCTTGCTAAAAAGAGTGACGACAGCGTCTCGATTTGACAACATACTTTTTCTCAAAACCACGGCCTCTGTCTTTATTGTTCTTTTCACGCTCTATATTTTACTAAATTTAGATCGATGTCCTTCCGGCGTCGTTTCGAACAAATTTTTTTAAAGTACATCTTCATTTGACATTTGTCAATCCGAGATATAAATTTATTTTAATGAATAATCAAAACGGTTCAACTTTACTTTTTTTACTTCTTTTTATAGTAATATCTCTTTTTACCGCTATAGCATCACTATCGCTAAATAAAAGGCAGGCATTAGTCTACCGACCATTCGCTCAAACTAATGCCCATGCAACTCCAACTCCTAATTGCATAATTAGAGGTAGCGTTTGTGGTTCAAGTTCTAACACACCTAATAAACCCTGCTGTAACCCTACACAGAATTCCTGTCGATATTTTGACGGTGGATATAATTGTTGGGGAATTAATGAACCCCCTCCTTATCCTCCAACCCCAACTAAAGTTTGTATCAGTCCTACTTGTGAACGTGAATACACTAATATTATCTCCTGTAACTATAAAGGAGAAGAGTGTAAAAAAACTAAAATTGTAACCATCTGTTCAGCTACCAAATGTACCTCGGCTACAAAAAAAACTACTTATACTAATAATGTTTGTAAATCTACATATAGATGTTTTGATAAAGTGATCTGTACGAGTCCAAAACAGTGTCTTAATTATTTTGGGGATGGATATGTATGTAATGATAAAGGAAATACCAGTCCTTATGATAATGAATGTATAAAAGAATTTTAAGTAGACGTTTAATTTCCAGTAACTTTATTGCGTTAGGTGAATACCTCGCTTCTAGAAGCGAGGATGAACTGAGAAATAATACAACCAGCAACAAAATACCTCGTCAATTTATTGCGAGGTATTTTATTTCATTTTGAATTCTCTATCGACATCCAAGACTCCGGTATAAAGATTTTTATCGTCAACGTCAACCCTTAATTTATCCTCGTAGGTTCCCGGCTGTTTTTGGATCAGCAGTTTGTAGTTTTTCCTGTCAATATTATCCGGCAGGCTATATTTGACCACGACATGGGCTTTTCCCTCCGGAGTTATCTCAAGATAGCCTCCAAATACTGTCTTTCCCAACTCATCGTAGGTCTGAACCTTCTTTTTGGATCCGTCGAAGCTGATTAACTCCGATCCTTTCGGTACATAAAATCTGATCCAATTCCGCAAAGTTGCATTCAGGCAAAGTCCGCCTCTCTCCAGATTGCAGTCCGAGTGGGCATAAGGATTGCGGAATTCGATCACAACTTCTCGGGTTAGCTTCCCATTATCGTTAAGTTTGGACGTCGAACTTACCGACTGACTGGTGAATAAGTTGGCTTTGGCACCGGCAAAATTGACATTATTGACATGCAGGTAATCTCCCTCGTAATCTTTGATTTTTCCGGCAAAATTCAGATTCTCAATAGATTTCTGCAGATTGGAATCAACAAAATATACTAAAATATGCTTCTTCTGTAGATTCTTAAACATCTCCTGGACTAGGGTTCCCCAATATTTGGACGGAGAAAAACCAATGGCCTTATAAAATAATTCATACATCAGGTCTCCCAATATTCCCTTTCTGTCTTCCTTGATATATCCGACCGGGCGATCAATCTCATTTAAAAGTGTGTAAATAACCTGCGGACAATCGCAACGTTTATCTTCCACTGCTGAAAATCTAAAGCCTCTGGCTTCGGTATCGCCGAAAATTGTCAACATATCTACCAATACATTGGTATCCATCATAATTATTCCGTCATAGTTAACCTTTTCTCCGCTGTTTTTATAAAGACTGTTAAAAAGTTCAACTGATGTTGGAAGATCGGGAGATAAATTACTGTCGCGGATAAAAAATTTGTTTACACCCTTATGGTATGTCAATATTTCATCAGGTGCGGTAGGATGAGACGAAATACTGTCGTCCAAAGTATAGATATCTTTTGATCGTTGGACTGACATTTTGCCATTTTTTACTTTAAATACGGCATAAGCGGTCAAAAAACCTCCCGTAGCTCTTAATTCTTTATCGTTTTGGAAAAGCACCAAATAAGTTTTTTCCTTGTCACTGCCGAATATTGCCGGTAACTGTTTTAACAGCGGTTTAGCCTCGACAAAAAGCGAAGCCATACCTTTAAATTGTTCTTTTATGTTTTCTATTTTTTCCCGAACCAAAGTCTTCCCGATTTTTTTTGGATAGCGCCGCTCGTCTATCTTTTCTATTCTTAACTCTGCCTGTTTAATATCCTCTGAAATCGGATCAACCTTTGCCAAAACCTTGTCTAGCGTAAGTATTGCCGTTTGCAGTCTGTCTTCTGCCGACTTTTCCACAAAAGAAATCTCGCCTTTTTTAAATCCGATGAGATCTGCGTAAGGAGTAATTGCCATAAGCGATTCATTCCCGGCCCGTACGAGATAATCACTCGCCTCAACGGCGTTTTTAAAATCTGCAATATAGGGTATAAAAGCAGCCCAATATATGGATTTAGCGGATTTTTCAAAGTCGTCGTGTTTTTTGGAGAAATCCTGCATTTTTTTATTTAGTAAATCGATATCATTCTTCGAAAAAGCGGTCTTTAACTCTTTGGCTGAAGCAACTAAAATCTTTCCCTTGGCCGAAATATTCCTAAATGTTAAAAAAGAATAAATAAGGAGTCCTATTAGTATTAAAAAAGGAAATCCTAGGAAAGATAATGCTTTTTTTCTTCGTCTTTTGGCTGTGAAGTTAAACTCTTTCATGAAACATTCATTTTACTATATTATATGGCTCCTTGTCCACTCAACATAACTAACGGAGTTTTTAAAATAATTTTTAAATCCAATAATAGTGACATATTCTTTACATAAGAAGCATCAAGGGCGATTCGTTTGTCGAAATTAACCTCGGATCTGCCCGAGACTTGCCAGAGTCCGGTTATTCCGGGTTTTACAGAAAGCACTTTTGCGACGAGTTTTCTGGTCTTGGGGAATTTTTTTTGCTGATTTTCAAGTTCATCGGGATAATATGCCCTTGGCCCTACCAAGCTCATTTCTCCCCGCAAGACATTGATTAATTGCGGAATTTCGTCTAGCGAATGTTTACGAATAAACTTACCGACCTTGGTTATACGAGGATCTTTTTTAAGTTTATAACTTCCTTTTTTGTACTGATCGTACAGCTTATAAAATTTCGGGTCGGTGCGCAAAAGGTGATGTGCGTTAACTATCATCGATCTGAATTTATACATCTTGAATTTTTTTCCCTGTTCTCCAATTCGTTCCGGCACGTCGGCCAGAATTGGGCCGTCTGAATCCAATTTAATTACTATAACTGTGAGAATATAAACCGGCGAAAAAAATAACAGCAGAAATATTGTCCCTAATAGATCAATTATTCTTTTAAAGTATTTTTTGTACATCTAAGTGAGTTTTTCGTGCTCTGTTCCCTCGAAGCTTTCGACAAGAGTCTTAATTTTTGGGACAGAAGTTTTTTTGGCAATCAATAATACATCATCCGTATTAACTATTATATTTTCATCCAGATCCACTCCCACAATTAGTTTCTTGTCTTCATAATTGTATATCAGCGAGTCACGAACATGTTCCAGATATACTTTGCCCCTTATCACATTCTCATAGGGATGATTCTCAAGAGCCTCTTTCAAAGCTTCCCAGGCTCCCACATCACTCCAGCCAATATCTTCGACTATAACAGACGCATCCTCTTTTTCCAGATTTTCTAAAATTGCATTGTCAAAGTTGATGTTTTCTATTTTCCCATACAGTTTTTTTAATTCCTGTTCATAGTTTTTTTTGCCGTAAAAAGCCAGTATTCTTTCCGTATTGTGGTAGATATTAGGGACCAATCGCTTAAAAGCATCATAAATAAAATGGGGAGTTGTCACAAAATAGCCTAAATTCCAGGCATACTTTCCCGAATTATAAAATTTATTAGCCGTTTTTTCATCCGGCCTGTATTTGAATCCTTCAAACTTAAAAAACTCTATTCCGTTACCTCCTCCGTTTTTCTTTCCGAGATGGATATAGCCCAAATTGACGCTGGGAAAACGTGGCTTATGGGCAATGAAAACTATTTTATTCGGATGCTTTCTCACAAATTTTCCGGCAACTTTTAATATCTTTCTAAAAATATTGATTCTTTTGACCAGATGATCAGTCCAAAGTATTGCCACCGGTTCATTGGGATGAACCTTAGATAATATTCCCATTATTAAAGCGATTGCCGGTCCGACGTCTTTTTTTTCCGGCTCATAGAAAAAATTAGCTGCCGGAATTTGCGGCAGCTGTTTTTTTATTATGTCTTTATAAATAATATTTGTTGAAATATAGATGTCTTGCAGAGCAAAATCCGGAGATAGTCTGTCCACCGCTAACTGCAGGGTTGATTTATCACCCGCTATCTTTTCAAACTGTTTTGGGGATTTTTTTCGAGACAAAGGCCAAAGTCTTGTTCCTGTGCCGCCGGCGAATATTATTGCTTTCATGGTTTCAGATTAAAAATTAAAAGTGAAAAATGAAAAATTGCAATGAAAAATTTAAAATTTTTTAATTTTTATATGTCGTTTTTACTTTTTATTTTTTACTTTTTCGTTCAAAATGCGCAAAAAATTATCTTCAAATATTTTTTTATCATATCTTGCTATACTTTTTAATCCAAACTCTTTACAACTCCTTTTCAATTCATATTTTATCATATTAAATCTATTTAAAGCGCTTTGTAAAGATTTGCGACTCTGTTCGGCAAAAAAAATTCCTGTTTTTCCCTCAATAACAGTTTCACCGGCTCCGCCTTGCTTATACGCAATTACCGGACAACCGAAAAACTGTGCTTCCAATGATACGTAACCAAAATCCTCTTCCTGCGGCATGATTATAGCTTCTGCGTTACTATATAAGTAAGCCAACTCATGATCTGAAAGATTATTGAGAAATAAGACATTCTTATTAGCCATCTGTTTTAATCTATTCGATTCACTGCCTTCTCCTGCAACTATCAAAGTTGTATTTTTAAGTATGGTACGTTTTTGCAACGGCCGTTGCATAGATGTACCAAATACAAAACTATTGAAAGTTTCGATTGCGACATCTACTCTTTTGTATGGTTCCAAACGTGAAACAATCAAAAAATATCCGGCTAAGGAATCAAAATCAAATATCGCCGGTGATAGATTCCTCCATTTCGCTCGGAACGACTTTTTACGGAGTTCGGATTTTATCCGACGCCAGTATTCAATATCAAATGGAGGGTAGATTATTTCAGAATTTCTTTGATAATATTTCTTACACCGATCCGCAACAGTTTGCGAAATGGAAATCATTCTATCGGGTCTTTGAGCGCTAACAAAATCCCATTCCCGCAGTTTGGTTACATAAGGAGACACTGCCGACCTAACCAGGGAATTTCTTATATAGTCAAATGGGTTTACCCATAAAAATCTGGTGGGAGTTAAGAGATAACAGATATGGAGTGTTTCTGGCCGTGTAATAATTGATTTTGCAAAAGCTGAAGTGACTGATATCACAAGATCATAATTTGTAAAGTCAAAAGATTCGAAAGCGTAGGGATAAAAAGGGAGGGAAGCCGGCCGATTACCTCTCACAAATTTTGGCAATTTTTGGATGAAGGAAGTATTAATCTTTAAGTTGCTTGCCCAGACGGCTTTTTCCGGATCATAAGATGATGTAAAAAAATCGGCATCCGGAAACAGCTCGTGTAAGGATAATAGCACTCTTTCAACTCCCCCCCATTTATCAATCCAGTCATAAACGATGGCTATTTTTTTAAAAGGCAACATAATGCCTATTATAGCTTGATTAGCGTTGAATTCTTATGTAATATAAATTACATGACTGATTTTAATTTGGCCGCATACAAAAGTTTGTACCTTAAAACCGCCCGCGAACATATCGCCAATTTGAGAATAAATCTGGAGTTGTTAAAAGCTGATCCGGCTGATAAAAAAGTAATATATGAAGTTTTCCGTTTATTCCATTCGCTTAAAAGTCAGAACTACTTTATGGGATTTGAAAAAACTGCCCATCTCTGTAAAATATTTGAAAATTTTTTTCGTGCTATAAACGAGTCAAAAAAAACATTTAATCCTCAGATATCACCGGTTATTCTCAAAACGGTAGCGGATTTGGAGCATTCACTCAATGAAATTGATAAAAACAATAACGAGATAGACCTTACACCAAACATTATCAATTTGGAAAACGGTTTGTCACAATTATGAAATTGCTGCTTATTGAAGACGATATTTTTTTTCGCAGATTCTACGTAGAAAAACTCAAAGAAAAGGGCTTTGTAGTCGAGGAAGCCGACGACGGCGAACAGGGTTTGGAAAAACTAAAGACGTTTAAACCTGATCTGGCCGTGCTAGACATAATCATGCCTAAAAAAGACGGATTCGAGGTGCTTAGGTCCATGCAACAGGACCCAACCTTAAAAAGAATACCTGTTTTGGTCTTCTCAACTCTTGGTCAAGAAACGGATGTTGAAAAAGCAAAAAGCCTCGGTGCGTCCGACTATGTCAATAAAAGTTTGTTTGACTTTAATCAACTTTTGGCAAAGATTAATACGCTGACAAAATCAAATCCTAAATCCTAAAATCTCCTTCGGTAAACTCAGGATCCTGAGCTTGTCGAATGGATAAACTCTAAACAAATTCAAAATACTATATTTAAAATTCTTAACAATTAGTAGTTTTGAGTTTCAAAAATTTGAATTTTAGTTTTTTTTAGTATTTGGGATTTAGAGTTTAGATTTGGTTTAATTATGATCATTACCGATGACCAGCTAAAGGTGTTGGTCCTGAAAAATAAACTTGTCGATGAAAAAGGTCTTATTAAAATATTAGAGTATGCCAAAAACTCCGGAGCATCACTCGATGATGCCCTGCGTGAAAACAATCTTGTCTCCGACGAAAATCTGGGTCTTCTCATTGCGGACTTTTTAAAACTTCCCTTTATCATTCTTACTAAAACTTCTATTCCTCCCGAAGTCTTTCGTATTATCCCAGAAAGGATTGCCAGAAAATACAAAGTTATCGCTTTTACTCGTGCCAAAGAAGGAATAAAGGTCGCAATGTCAGATCCCAGAAATACAGAACTCTTACAGTTAATATCTAAAAAAACGGGGGAAAGAATATTTATTTATTATGCAACCGAAAGGGACATTAATAATACCCTGAGAATCTATAGAAAAGACCTACAAAAAACTTTTAACGAACTCCTGCAAAAAGTTGATCAAAGTAAATCCAGCGAAGAAGCTCCCATTGCTAAAATAGTAGATTTGCTTATAAATTACGCCTATCAGGACAAAGCATCCGATATCCATATCGAACCCGAAGAAAAAAACTCTCTTTTTCGTTTCAGGATCGATGGCGTACTCCATGATGTGCTGAGTCTCCCAAAAAATTTACATGACCGTATCATCTCAAGAATCAAAGTACTATCCCGCTTGCGAACCGATGAGCATTTGGCCGCCCAAGACGGCAAAATGAGAATTAAGCTTGATGAAGAAACTCTTGATATTCGTGTCTCTATTATCCCAATTGCTGACGGCGAAAAAGTAGTCTTAAGGCTTTTATCATCTCAATCCAGACAGTTTTCTCTCATTGACCTTGGAATGCGCCAGGAAGATCTGGAAAAAGTGACAAAAGCCTTCAATAAATCTTATGGGATGGTTTTGTCAACCGGTCCAACCGGTTCGGGAAAATCTACGACTATCTATGCAATTTTAAAAATAATTAATACCAGGGATAAAAATATCACCACAATCGAGGATCCGGTCGAATACAAAATAAAAGGTATTAATCAGATACAGGCCAACACCAAAACAAACCTAACCTTTGCCGCCGGCCTTCGTTCGGTTTTGAGACAGGATCCCAATGTAATATTCGTGGGTGAGATTCGGGATGTGGAGACGGCCGGAATCGCCGTTAACGCTGCTTTAACCGGTCATCTTGTCCTATCAACACTTCACACCAATGACGCCGCAACAGCTCTGCCGAGACTGACCGATATGAAGGTTGAGCCTTTTTTGGTAGCATCGACGGTCAACATTATTGTGGCGCAAAGATTGATCAGAAAAATCTGCGATATGTGCCGAACATCTATCGATGTCACTCAAAGCGACCTGCTGAAAAATATTCCGGCAGATATGATTAAAAAACATTTCGGATTAAAAAAAGATATTATCATCTATAAGGGTAGCGGCTGCAAAGTCTGCCACTTCACAGGATATGCGGGAAGAGTCGGTCTGTTTGAGGTGCTTGAAGTTAATAACAAAATTAGAAAACTTATTACGGAAAAAGCTAACTCCGATATCATTTCCAAACAGGCAGGCGAGGACGGCATGAGCACCATGCTTGATGATGGGCTTGTCAAAGTTATCAAAGGAGTTACTTCAATCGAGGAAGTATTAAGAGTTACTAAAGTAGAGATATTAACCGAATAATATGAAAAAAAATGTAAAAAATCCGCCAGCCGAACGAAAGATTAAAAAACTGTCCCTTTCAACAGCCGACAAACTGACCATCTTTAGCAATATGTATACGATGTTATCGGCCGGTATCTCAATCATTGAAGCGATCGACTCTATCCTGGAAGATGCGAAGGGCAATCAAAAAAAGATTTTACAGACTTTGCGAGAAGACTTAATTCAGGGCAAACGAATCCACGAATCGTTTGCCAGATTTCCTAACGCTTTTGACAAGGTTACGGTCAACGTTATAAAAGCCGCCGAAGAGGCCGGAACTCTCGACACCACCCTACAGGATATAAGAAATAACATAAAAAAAGAAAGTGAATTTTTTGATAAAATCAAAACCGCATTAACTTATCCGCTAGTCATACTTATCGTATTTTTAGGCGTACTCTTGACAATTCTGATTGTTGTCATCCCTAAAATATCCAGCGTCTTTACCCGGCTTAGGGTAGAGCTCCCTCTCCCGACTAAAGTTCTTATTTTTATCTCGAACATCATGCTTTCATATACCATTCCTTTTCTTATAGGCCTTTTTCTTTTCAGCGGACTCCTTTTCTTAATTTATAAAACCAATAAAAAATTGTTATTGGGGATATTATTCTCACTTCCTTTAATTTCCGATCTGATAAAACAGATTGATCTGGTCAGATTTACGCGCAGTCTGCACTATCTTCTTTCATCCGGGATCCCTATCGTTACTGCGCTCGAGCTTTGCGAAGAGGTTGTCATGCGAAAAGATATATCCTTAGTTATAAAAACATCTAAAGACATGATCATTTCCGGCAAGAAATTATCCGAAGGTCTAAAAACCGGCAAAGGTAAAGTTCCTTCACTGATGGTAAAGATCATCGAAGCCGGGGAAAAAAGCGGTACTCTTGACAAAGCCCTCAAAGATATATCTGAGTATATGGATTATCAGGTTTCAAACACGCTCCAAACTCTGACAACCCTGATGGAGCCGGTGATGTTGGTTTTGGTTGGTATCGTCGTCGGAGGAATGATGTTGGCGATCATCGGACCAATATATAACCTCATAGGACAGGTCGGTAAAAGGTAGCTCTATGAAAAAAAATTATCTCTCTGGTTTTAGTTTGCCTGAACTTTTAATTGTCCTGACAATCATGGGTATATTATTTTCATTGACCGGTATTAATCTGTTGGGAGCATACGGGAAAAATACACTCAGCACCACGATCTCCACTCTTCAAGCAGATCTTAAACAACAACAGCTAAAGGCAATGGTCGGAGATACCGAAGGCCAACCGTCTCCCAACGACTACGGAATATATTTTCCGGCCGCCGGACTGACATACATTCTTTTTCAGGGAAATTCATTCTCCGAAACTAATCCCACTAACTTTTCTGTCAATCTAAATGACGATTTACAATTTACAAGTATCTTTGTAAAAGATTCCCAAATTATTTATGCTAAGGGCAGCGGCGAGTTTTTAAATTATGAAAATAATCTTGACTACGTGACCTTAAGAAATATCAATACCGATGAAACTAAAACAATCAGATTTAATCAGTTTGGAACAGTCATTAATATTTATTAAAATGATCCATTCGATAAACTCAGGATCATAGTGAGTATCAGCGAACTATGAAAAACGGTCAAACAATGGTTGAGCTTCTCTTAGCTATAGGTTTGGCCTCGATACTGCTACCCGCACTGATCACAGGTTTGGTTACCTCTCGAGAAGGAAAGAGTCAACAAGCTCAACGTGTTAGGGCAGTCTCGCTTCTACGCGAGACCCAAGAAGCAGTTCGCAGTATCAGGAATAGAGACTGGAGCAATATTGCGGTCAACGGGACATATCATCCGGTTATCTCAGGGACAATGTGGGCATCGGCCTCGGCTTCACTGACTAGCAATGGATTTACGCAATCATACACGGTAAGCGACGTTAATCGCGACACAAACGGTAATATCGTTACAGCTCCCTCCGGCGCTTTAGATCCTTCGACCAAAAAAATAGATGTCGAAATTTCCTGGACGCAACCCTATTCTTCGTCTGTTACATCATCTATCTACCTTACCCGCTGGCGGGATAATCTTCCCTATACCGAAACTACCGAAGACCAATTTAATGCCGGGACTCATACGGGTACTACCGTCAGATCCAGCGCTCCTCAACCGATTCCGACTCCCGGTGACGGGGAAATCATCCTGGGTTCAGGCGGACACAGCAATTGGTGCGAACCATCAATAAGTCAATACACAGAAGAGCTACCTAAAAACGGAGTGGGAAAAGCCATTTCCGCAATTTCAGGCCAAGCCGTCGCCGGAACCGGAGAAAATTCATCGGGCGTATCATTTGCAAATATCATTATCTCTGATACTTATCCTCCTGAACCAAATACTGAAGCCACTTTTGACGGATTTAAAACAAACTCGGTGTTCACCGAACTGGATTACGCTTATCTAGCCACAGATACAAACGGTAAACAGGGAGAGATCATAAATCTGAATAGCATAACTAACGGGACATA
>Ga0155715_119_pt1 | contig 11180 bp, 12 predicted proteins | sample RifCSPlowO2_01_FD_107372 | JGI IMG/M metagenome (GOLD analysis project Ga0155715, IMG submission 107372) | Candidatus Roizmanbacteria bacterium RIFCSPLOWO2_01_FULL_37_12 | reverse complement strand
GATTCTCCATCGACAACCCCGAGGATTCCTCTACCCTGTTTGGTCTGAGCGACAATTACTTCGGTTGGGTTTGCCGTTGCGCAAAAAATATTTACAATTTCAGAGACATTTTTAATCCGGTTTAAAACGTTTACCGGGAAGGCGTTTTTTAAAAAGATAAAAAGAGCGTGACCGCAACCTACACGCTTTGCGTTGTCAACGGCGAGTTTTATCATCCCGTCGTCTGTCCCCGAAGTTCTTATTTTTCTCGGTCCCGACGCCTCGCAAAATGCCAGTCCGAACTTTATCCCCGGAACCGCCTCGATCAGAGTCTCATATACATCTTCTACTGTCTTTATGAAATGTGACTGGACAAGGATAAAATTTATCTCCGCCGGTTTTTCGATTTTAACAGCAAGTAATTTCATGACTTTTTTTACCTACTTTTAATAAAACCAGCCTAAAACGTACATTAGTAGGCCCAGGATTAAAAGCAGAACCAGAAGATTGTACAGTCCGCCAAAGAAGAAGGCGCCGAAAAATGACAACAACCAGATGAATAAAAATACGGTAACCAGTTCGCGAATCGGACTGGGCAAAATCCGAATCAACCAGATGATCAGGGCAAAAAACCAAAATATCATAAAGTCCGACCCCTCTTCCGCCGATATATAATAAAGGTATATTAATAGGAGAAAAAGCCGGAACTCTCACCGCTCCGACGATCCAAAGCAGAACTAGCAAAACCAACAAGTAAGAAAGCATAATTAATTTTACACCATATTTTCATTTACAAATACTCTTTTGTATCGATTCGGGTTTTACAAAGTTCATAAACCAGCGGAAAGCTGAAAAATTTAAATTCGGCATTAAGATGTCCGCCACCCCTTACTTCAATAAACTGACTTCCCATTTTACTTCCGAATTCAAAAGTATATTTTTTATCAACATACGGATCTTTATCTCCATAAACAACATAAGAAACAGGAATAAGTTTTTTCAGTTTTTCAAAATTAAAATCCTCCTTAAAAAATCCTCTTGTGGCCAGTTCATAATCCCAAGCCATTTTAGGAACTGTCAAAAAAGGTGCAACAAATATTGCACAATCTAGTTGGATATTAAATTTTTCCAAAACCCGCAGAGTGAAAACCGGTCCGATTGAATGGGCTACAAATACAACTTTTTTTTCGCGTTTTATTTCCTTAAAAATATTTTTCTTAAAAAAATCCAGCCAGTTATCAAGATTTTGTATCTTAGCTTTAGCTTTTTTGGGTCCCAGCTTTAATAATTCTTCATGATTGTCTATGGGGAATTGAGGAAGGATTACTTCTTGACCAATCAACTCCATTTGTTTTTTGAGATAAGGAAACCAGTTACCACTTGAACTTCCATATGTTCCATGAAAAATTACAAACTTCATAAGGCTATTTTATCAAATCGCTAACTTCCTTCCCTAATTTGACAGCATAATTTGTGCCGCGGTCGTAAGGATATGTCATATCGAGATTGGCGATATAAAAGTTTTTCACCGGGGTAATAAAATCCGGTTTATTTTTGACAAAGTCCTTATCGAAAATCGGTTGGGCAAAAGGACCGACGAATTTATAATAATTTGATATTTGTAGTTTGTTATTTGTTATTTGTTTAAGATATGATAAACAATAACTAAGTACTTCTTCAGGAGACTTTTTAATTAGTGTGTCATCGCGTTCGACGTACCAACCGACATAAGCAATATGTTTTCCACCGTAATATTTTTTATCGATAAAGTTTGTATGCTGCGCAACAATCATCAGGGGAAGTTTTGGCGTGCAAATATTAAGCCAATAAGTCTTATCTAGAATTGGTTTTTTTGTCTCTAAGATCAAAACAACTGCATGCAGATATTTTAGCTTAGAAAATCTCTGCAGATATGGAGATGAAAAAATCGACTGCGTAATCTTGGACATGATTACCGTCGGCAAAGTTGAGACTACAGCGTGAAATTTTTCTTTATTATTTATTCTATATTCATTACTCCCCCTCTCTATCGTCCTAATTTCATAACCGGGCAACAAGGTAACGCGGTAACGAGTTAACTCTTTTTCAATAAAATTAATAAACGTCTGAAATCCGCCCTTGATATAGCCCAGTTTTTTTGCCCGTTTGGTAATTCTTGCCCAGATAAAAGAGGCCAGAATATTTTCCGCATATTTACCGAACTTTTTCCGAAAAAGGTCTTGCCACAATACTTCCCAGACGTGTTTGCCCTGGGTTTTTCTCAGGAATTCTTCGGCGGTATATTTCTCATATGTGGAAAGAAATGGAGAGAATTTCAAAAATGCCAATACGATTCCCGCCCTTATTTTTTCCGGTAAAGAAAGAAGGGGGAAACGTAGTAAATCCTGCGGTGAATCTAAGGGAATTGTGCGGTAATTGCCAACCTCTGGGGTTGGAAGTGACAACCTAACAAGCTGCGTAGAACTTTTTGCTGTTTCATATAGTGACGACGTTAGTGTTTCTTTAAAAAAGAAGTCTTTCCATCCAACATCTTTTGCAAAATTTAAAATGTCATATTCACTATCCAACAAATGATGATAGGCTCTTTCCAAATACCAATCCCAGTTCAGCTGTTTGAATCCGACCGCCAATCCACCTAATACTTTTTCTTTTTCAAAAAGCGTAATCTTGTGTCCTTTTTTTGCCAGATAATAAGCCGCAGTCATTCCGGTAAATCCACCACCCAATATAGCTATTTTCATATAATGTATATTATATAGAGAGAGTCTATGAGTAAAGGCAGATTGTAAAATTATGAACATTGAGGAATGAACTTCAAAACTAGAAAATTAAGTAACAGAGATTGAACAGAGGAACAAAAGAGTTGAAGTAGCTAGAAAAATAATAATCGCTCTAATGACTCATCTAGTTATTGTTTCTTATTTTCTGGTCAATAATCTGCCAAATCCTTTTATAAATGCAATTGTTCCTACCTTAGGATTTCTTCTTTCTACCTTATCGCTGACATTATTTAAGGAAATCTGGATTAAAAAATCCAAGTCTTAATTCTAAGCGTCTGATTAGTGTGCTAACAAACAGGTATAATCTTTTGTGAAATACTTATGCCAAACACAGTAAAAAGAATGGTTACTGGCCCGGGTGGAGAGAGGGGAAATTTTGTCGGTTACCAAACTGTAGATCCAATGGAAGAAGTAGTTGGAGAGACCTCAAGGCAGGGAGGAGGATGGAAAAAAGGTTTGGGTTGGTGGCCGGACGAACAATCCGCAGATCATCAATTCGTTAATCGAACATTAAAACGCCTTCCATTTGAATTCGCCGGAGGAGTAGCTGCTCTTTTTGCGGATCCGTTGCTGGCGGTTGCAGTTGGCAGTCTAATACTTTTAGATATCGGGCAAGCACTTTACCACCAATTTCATGAGTAATATTAAAACTTGAGCCTGTCTACCGGCGGGGGCGGACTTTTCCCGCAGATTTACCGTGGATACTCCGCAGAAGATTTAGGCGTATTAACAACTTCCATAATTGCCGTTTCGATAAACAAAGTGAGGGGAATAGCCAATAAAATACCCAGAACTCCGCCTATTTTTCCCCCGATTAACAGGGCCAATAAAGTAATAATCGGATTTAGTCCGACCGCTTTTTTCATGACAACGGGAACAATCAGATTATTTTCCAGTTGCTGAATAATAAAATATAAAGCCATCGCCGCAAATCCCGTTACCGGAGAAACCGCAAACCCAAGAAGTATCGCCGGAATAGAGGAGATGGTCGGACCAAGATTGGGAACCGCCTCAAGTAGTGCGGCCAGGACCGCCAGAGCCAGAGCATATCTTAAGCCGATCAAATTTATCCCGATAAACGTCAAGAGTCCAACCACCGTCATTAAGGTAATTTCTCCCCAAAACCATCCGTTTAATCGTTTTTCCGCCTTATCAAATATTACCAGCGCCGTTCTCGCCCGCTCTTCGGAAAAAAAGCGGGAAAGAATTTTTCTAAATACATTTTCCTCCAAAAGAAAGTAAAAACCGAAAAACAGGGTAGAAATTAAAAAAACCGCATTGGAAAAAATACCGCTGACTATGCCGAAAAATTGATTGGCAATATCCGGCAGGTACTGGAAGACCGAATCAAGATTTAAAAGCGCCATGGCTTCCGGAGCAATTCTTTCCAATATTGAAGGCAGGGCTTTAAATAGCTGTGTGCTTTCAATAACTAAAGGTGGAAAAGCAATGAATAAAACCGCGAAAAAAAATGTCAAAAAAATTAGATAGACAAACAGAGCGGATAGAAACCTGGGGATTTTGCCTTTTTCTAAAAAAGACACATAGGGTTTTAGGGCGCTCATGATAATGAAAGCAATAAAAATAGAAAAGAGGACGTCCTGGATCATCCAAAGAAATCTCAAAAACAGGAGAAAAAAAACAGTGAAAATAATTGTCCGGGAAGAAATTTCAATTTTGTACTTTTCTGGCTCTTTCATGGGAATACTTTTGTTCGAGCCTGTCGAGAACAATTCATCTGATATCTTCTCGACTAATCGCTCGATGATTATAGTGTCACTTTTAAAGTAATTATATACAGGTATATCATCCTTTGGCAAGAGTCAAGACAAAAACATTTTTCGCTCCGGCCCGCTTTAGAACTCGAGCTGCTTCTTTTACTGTCGATCCGGTAGTGACAATGTCGTCAACCAGAACAAATCTTTTATTATTTACGTCTTGCTCCAGGGCCTCAAAGGCTCCTAACATATTTGAATAGCGATCTTTATTATTTTTCATTTGGGCTTGTGAGGACGTATCTTTACTCCGCATCAAATAACCGCTCAGTTGTAATTTAAGAAACCGATTAAAGAAGTCGGCGATAATTTTTGCTTGATTAAAGCCCCGCGTCCTCAATTTGTTACGATGAAGAGGTATCGGTTCGAGATAAATATCCCCCTCGGTAATATTTTTATAAACATTTATCTTCTTTAACATATCAGGCTCTATTACAAGACAAAGCTCCTTCCAAACATCGGTCGCCAACCGATACTTGACGCTTTTTATGATCGCTTTTAATAAATTATTGTAGTAAAACAGGCTCAAAAGCCCGTCGACACCTTTTTCTCGCCTACAGCCCGGATGTGTCAGTCCGTAGAGACTAGCTTTCCCGCAATACAGACAATTGTCTTGCTTTATGTAGCTCAACTTTTTTTTACAATTAGTACAGATATAAGCACCGAGATAACCACAACCAAGACAAAACTTAGGAAAGACAATGTCCTTGAGGAACATAAAATCATCTTAACAAAATTGTTACATTGTTATATCAGCATTTTGTTAAATATTTCCTCGTTTTTAGTTTTTATGCGACAATCCAACAATTTAGCAATTTAACAACCTATTGGCAAGTTTCGTTCACAAAAATTACGATACTTTTATTTTTCGCAGTTCGGAAAAAAACATCGAGGCTAGTTTTTAAGTTGATATAGTTTGATAGTAATAAGACCTCTTGCATTCATACCATTAGTGTTTTAAATTTTTAAGTGGCACTAGATAAAGTAAATATATGTACTGTATATTTTGCAGGAATACCGACACCGAGGTGATCGAAACAAGACTTTCGGAAGATGGAGGGGCAATTCGAAGAAGGCGACAGTGCCAAAAATGTACGAAACGATTTACAACCTATGAGCGGGTGGAAGAGCTACCGATACTGGTCATAAAAAGAGACGGAAGGCGCGAAAGATTTGATCGGGAAAAATTGAGGCGAGGACTTTTCAAGTCAACCGAGAAAACCAAAGTCGCAGCAGATCAGGTAGAGAACATTGTCTCGACGGTCGAGTCGGAGCTAAAACAACAGGACTCGACTGAAATCGAGAGCAAGATGATTGGAAATTTGGTTGCAAAACAACTAAAAAAAATTGATAAAATTGCCTACATTCGTTTTGCATCAGTGTTCAGAAGATTTGTGGATGTGGAGGATTTCGAGAAAGAACTGAAAAAATTACTTTAATAATTAATGGTTATTAAGTTATCAAGTTGAATATAAATAATATAAACATATGAAACTTGCCGGTGTTTCGGAAAAAGTCTTCCTCGACCGATACTCCTTAAAAGATAAGGCCGGCAAACCATTGGAAAAAAACCCTAGGGAGATGTGGAAAAGAATCGCCAAGGCTGTCGCAAAAGTTGAAAATAAATCCAAACAACCGAAGTGGCAAAAAGAATTTAACTGGGCAATGAAGGACTTCAAATATGTCCCGGGGGGCAGAATTTTGGCCGGCGCCGGAACCGGGTACAAAGTAACTTTTTACAACTGTTTCGTCATCCCAAGCCCCAAAGACTCGCGCGGCGGGATATTAGAAACCTTAAAACAGATGGTTGAAATTATGGCCAGAGGCGGAGGAGTAGGTATTAATCTTTCTTCTCTTAGACCCAGGGGTTCGAGAGTCAAAAAAGTAAACGGCTTTTCCTCCGGTCCCTGCAACTGGGCAGAACTTTTCTCGGTAGCAACAAAAGATATTATTCAGCAGGGCGGAACGAGACGGGGAGCCCTCATGCTGATGTTATGGGACTGGCATCCGGACCTCGAAGATTTTATAACTGTTAAGCAGGATCTCGCCCGCATCAACGGCGCCAATCTCTCTGTCTGTTTCTCTGACCGTTTTATGGAGGCTGTCGAAAAAGACGCAGACTGGCCTTTGGTTTTTCCCGACACCGACGATCCCGAATACGATGAAAAATGGGACGGAGACCTCGAAGTCTGGAAATCCTTAGGGAAAAAAATTGTCGTACGCAAAATCGTCAAAGCCAAAAAAATCTGGGATCTGGTAGCCGATGCCGCCTGGAGAAGCGCCGAGCCGGGAACGGTTTTTATGGAAAGGTACAACAAACTCCATAATAATTACTACTGGAACCGGATTAACTGCGTAAATCCCTGCGTAACAGGCGATACTCTGGTAAATACGACAAATGGTTTAAAGTCCATGCGAAAACTATATGAAGAAGGGAAACCGTTTAGAGCAGTTGTTAATGGAAAAACTTATTTATCAACTGCAGTAAAATTAACAGGTGTCAAACCTATATACAGATTAATAACTAAAGAAGGTTATTCATTAAGATTAACAGCTGATCATAAAGTCATAACAACTAAGGGGGCAATAGAAGCCGGTAAATTAACATCAGGAGATAAGATTTTAACTTCAACGGGAGGTTATTTTGGAGTAAACGGCAATCTTTATGAAGGACTTGTTTTGGGCTGGTTGGTTGGAGATGGCTCAATAAAAAAAGATGTTGCCACACTATACTTCTACCAGGATGAGAAAAAGGAATTAGCTCCGCAATTTTCCTTAATGGTGCAAAAGATGGTAGATGGTGAAGAAACGACTGTCAGAAGTTATTCTATAGGAGCTCAATATATTGATAAGGAAAATAAAGCGGTCATAGAGTCTGTAAGGCTTTGGAGAATTGTCCAACGCTTTGGGTTAACACACGAAAATAAATATCTTGTCCCTGAAGCTGTGTTTTCCGGGTCTGAAGAGCTGCAGAGAGGATTTTTGCAGGGTCTTTTTTCGAGCGATGGAACAGTCATAGGCACATTGGAAAAAGGAGTGAGTATTAGACTAACATCTGTAAGTAAACAATTATTACAACAGACTCAAAGATTACTTTTAAATTTTGGAATAGTAAGTAAAATATACGAAAATCGGAGAGATGCTACTTACCGTTTCTTACCAGATGGCAAAGGCGATAGCAAATTATATCCTACACAGGCTTATCATGAATTGATGATCTCAAAATCAAGCCTTATAAAGTATGCTGCGTTAATAGGATTTCTACAAGAAAAAAAACAGAATAAATTAAAATCTTTATTAGCATTATATCACAGAGGACCATATAGAGAGTCTTTTACTGCTACCTTTTTAAAACTAGAAAAAGAAGCTGTTGAGGAGGTTTTCGATATTACGGTTGCTGATGTTCATAAATTTTCAGCCAATGGTTTATTAGTCTCAAATTGTGGTGAGGAGGGGCTTCCTGCTTGGGGAGTCTGTAACCTCGGATCAATCAATCTATCTTCACTGGTTAAGTCAAAAAATATCGATAAAAAAGGGGCTTTTGATTTCAAAACCTTAAAGCGATTGACTAAGTCTGCCGTCCGCTTTCAAGATAATATCGTCAATATGGATCCCTATATCTTTGAAGGCATCCGCAAAACTCAACTTGAGGGGGAAAGAAGAATCGGTTTGGGAACAATGGGATTAGGCGATGCTTTGATTAAGCTTCACCTGCGCTACGGATCGGATAAATCTTTGGAATTTATTGAAAAAGTTTACAAAATTATCCGGGATGAAGCATATAGAGAATCGGTTGAAATCGCCAAAGAAAAAGGCTACTTCCCCAAATTTGACAATGTCAAATATCCCCAAGGCAAATTTATCCAGCAACTGCCGCTTGATCTGCAAATAAACATCAAAAAATACGGAATCCGCAACTCAATTCTTTTAATGCAGGCGCCAACCGGTTCGACTTCGCTGATGGCCAACGCCACCTCCGGAATAGAACCGGTCTATGAATTTGAGTTTATCCGTCGGGACAGACTGGGAACCCACATGATCCGCCATCACCTCTATGACGAATGGTATAAAAAACATGAAAATGAAATAAAAGAAGGCAAGGTTAAAAAACCGGAATACTTTGTCTCGTCTAACGAACTAACTCCGGAAGATCACGTTAGGGTTCAGGCGGTTATCCAAAAATATGTGGATGCATCAATATCAAAAACAGTAAATGCGCCCAAGACTCATACTGTAGAAGATGTCAAAAAACTCTACACCTTAGCCTATAAATTAGGCCTCAAAGGAATTGCCTACATGCGGGAGAGCTCGCGCCCCGGCGTCTTGGAACGTAAAAAGGAAGACGAAAAACCTGCAGAAGTTAAACCTCCTACCTATACTGTGAAGCCGCGACCGATGGTCGTTCACGGTTCAACCTACCGGATAAATACCCCTGTTGGCACGGCCTTTATTACGATCAATACCAACGGTAATATGGAACCCTTGGAAGTATTTATTAATGTCGGCAAAGCCGGAACCGATGTCTATGCTATGGCAACGGGCTTAGGAAGAATACTTTCTCTGGCTCTTAGATTTGCCTCACCGCTTTCACCTAAAGAAAGGGTGTCGGAAATAGTCGACCAACTGCAGGGAATCGGCGGCGCCCGCAGCCTGGGATTTGGCAAGGAAAAGATTAGAAGTCTGCCTGACGCTGTTGCTAAGGTTTTGTCAATGCACTTTGGTCTGAATGGCCACGCACAAAAAACAGCCGAAACCGGTCAAACTAAAGGGAATGGTAACGGCAACGGCCAGTCAACCCTAATTAACCAGCTCAAACAAGCTCCCGGAGAAAAACCCACTTTAGTTTCTGCAGTCTCACAACCCACACTTATGCAGTCAAACAACTCTGCACTGTTTGACATCTGCCCGTCCTGCGGCGAAGCCAGTCTGGCCCACGAAGAAGGCTGTAAAAAATGCTACGGTTGCGGCTATGCAGAATGCTAAAAAAACAATATCAAATTTTAAATATAAAATATCAAAACTGCATATAAAAAATAAAATATTTGATTTTTGCTATGTGTATTTGCTCTTTAATTTTTAATCTTTGCTATTATGGCAATTTATACGCGAACCGGCGATAAGGGAGAAACTTCACTGTTTGGAGGTAAAAGAATTTCTAAGTCTAGTTTTCAGGTTGAAGCTTATGGCTCTGTTGACGAATTAACTAGTTTTCTGGGTTTAGTCGCAGCAAAAATCAAAAAGCATAATTTTAATTTGCTTGAAATCCAAAAAGACCTGTATAAAATTATGGCTTTCCTTGCCGGAGCAAAAACCGACTTAAGTTTTTTAGAAAATAAAGTAAAAAATGTTGAAAATGAAATTGATCGGATGGATAAAAAATTACCTAAGCTAACGAAGTTTATTTTGCCCGGCGGAACCGAACTTTCCTCCTGGTTCCATATTCTCAGAATAACATGTCGAAGATCCGAAAGATCGACTGTTCGATTTTTTTCCAGTAACTCAACAATTCAACAATATAACAATATAACAATACTAAAATATCTTAATCGTCTCTCCGACCTTTTCTTTACTCTCGCACGGTTTCATAACAAACGTAAAGACGTTCTGGCTTAATTTTAAAATTGTCCGGATTTGAGAGGAAGTTTTTCCGGTTTTTCCGAACACTCGCCCATTGTTTCTTCAGTGCAGGCTATAACAACATAGTCTTTATATTCGTATTTTCCGTCCGTCAACCAGTTGAAGTATGAGGTTTTGCCAATATTTTTAGTCTCGTTATCCGACAGTCTGACCAACATGGTTTCCGGCTGGTGTCCTCCGCAGTTCCAGCAATCATAAAGTTTTAAGGATAAATATTTACCATCCGCTGAAAATAAATCTAACTTGGTCGGGTCGTTTGAGGGAAATTTTTTAACCAGAATTGACTGTCTATATTTGTCAAAAGGCGTGTAATAAAAAAGGTGGTAATCCTGAGGTTGCTGATTTACACCCCACCTCATAACAAAAGCGAAACTTTTGATGTCCGGCGCAACTTTAAAAGCAAATAGCTCGTCGTTCATAAACTCATCGGGTACTACACCTGGTGGCGAATCGACCAACGCATACCATTGCAGTTTATCTGCATCTGGAAGTTGAACTACCCTAGGAGTATTAGGATCAGTACCATCATATATCTTCCTCCTGTATTTTAAATATGTGCCTGTTCCTTCAAATCTCGTAAAACTAACCGTATTTGCTCCATCCGGAACAACTTCTTGGTCTTTTACCACTTGTTCTTCCGACACCGCCGGAGTTCCTGCGTCATATGGCGGGAAAGCTATAGTTTCAGTCGGAGCTAGAGTCGGAGTTGGACTAATCTCGGGTTTTACCACCTGCTGTTTTCTTAAAAAATAAAATGCACCACCGACTACAGTCACAATAATAATAAACACTAACGAAAAGAATAAAGATTTATAAGGATTAGGTTTTTCAAAGGAAGGTTTTGCCAATGCCTGCTCCATGGTTAAATAATAACAAAAATAAAATACCTCGCAATAAATTGATGGGGTATTTTGTCGCTGGTTGTATACCCAACTAACTCAGGTTTGCAACTGTAAATTGGGAACAAGTTGAAAATTATCGGTCAATAAGGATTGCAATTCTCTCTGAT
>Ga0155715_141_pt1 | contig 13711 bp, 13 predicted proteins | sample RifCSPlowO2_01_FD_107372 | JGI IMG/M metagenome (GOLD analysis project Ga0155715, IMG submission 107372) | Candidatus Roizmanbacteria bacterium RIFCSPLOWO2_01_FULL_37_12 | reverse complement strand
TCCTCTAAAGGGCAAATTTAATCTGCAAAATGTCTTACCGGCAATCTTAATTGGCAGAATGTTTGACGTCCCGGATAAAAAAATTGCTAAAGCAATAAAAAGCTTTAAGCCGCTTGAGCACCGTCTGGAATATGTTGCAGTGGTTAACGGCGTCGAGTACTATAACGATAGTTTATCGACTATTCCCGAATCGGCAATTGCGGCTATGGATTCTTTTCCGGGAAAATACAAAATATTAATACTTGGCGGATATGACAGGGGATTGGATTTCAGTAATCTAGCTAAAAAAATTAAACAGGAAAAAATCAGAGGAATTATTTTGTTCCCAACGACAGGTGAAAGAATTTGGCAAGATATCAAAAAAGAATTCAAAGATAAAAATCTACCACTGCATTTATTCACAGATAAGATTAGAAAAGCTATTGGAGCTGTCCATGAATGGTCGAAAAAAGGAGATGTGGTGCTTCTGAGTCCTGCTTCTCCCAGCTTTTCGATGTTTAAAAACTACAAAGATCGTGGAGATCAGTTTAAGAAAGAGGTATATCAATTATCACAAAAAAATATTTAAAGAATTTTGTTGAGCGAATTTTGGTTTTAGCCAGGAAAATTTAGTAGAATATTAACTTATGTTTAAAGAAGTGAACCCGAAAGTTTCTTTTCCGCAAATAGAGGAAAAGATAATTAAATACTGGAAGGAAAATAAAACTTTCGAAAAATCAGTTGAATCTAGACCTAACAATAAACCCTGGACTTTTTTAGACGGCCCCCCTTTTGTTACTGGAATGCCGCATTATGGTTCGCTTCTTTCAAGTCTTCCCAAAGATGTATTCGGCAGGTATTGGACCATGAAGGGATACAGGGTGCGAAGAGTTTGGGGTTGGGACGGGCATGGATTGCCAATAGAAAACAAGGTGGAAAACGCTTTACAAATCAAACGAAAAAAAGATATCGAAGAAAAAATCGGAGTAAAGAAATTTATCGAAGAATGTAAAAAATATGTCCGTGAAGTATCACAGGAGTGGGAATGGTATGTGGATCACATCGGGAGGTGGGTGGATTTTAAAAACGCGTATAAGACCTGGGATTTTGATTATATGGAATCCGTAATGTGGGTTTTTAAGCAAATGTACGATAAAGGATATATATATAAAGGATTGCGTGTTTCACTTTATTGTCCCCACTGCGCAACTCCAATCTCCAATTTTGAGGTTGCAATGGATGCCGAGAATTATAAGAGAGTAACCGAATCGGGAACAATCTATAAATATCCATTGCTGGGAGAGAAAAAATCCTGCTTGCTTGCCTGGTCTACGACTCCCTGGAATAAATTAGCAACTCCGGCCTTAGCTGTTAATCCGATGCTTGATTATGTAAAGGTTGAGCAAAATAGGGAATTTTATATCTTGGCTAAAAGCACACTTAAGGTGCTTAAAAAAGATGCTCACAAGATTATAGAAACATTTAAAGGTAAAAAATTAATAGGCAAAAAATTCCAACCGCATTATGATTTTTATAAAGTTGAACCCGGGAAAAAAGCTTTCGTAGTCATCGGCGGAAAATTTGTTACGGCTGAAGAAGGAACAGGGATAGTAACACTTGCCGTATATGGCGAAGAGGATTTAGAAGTAATGCAAAAAGAAAATATTCAAATGGTTTTTCATGTTGATGAAGAGGGAAGAATAAAAAACAATGTGCCAAAATTCGCCGGTATGAAATATTTGGCTGCCAATAAAGCTGTGAACGAAGATTTGATGGAACGAAATTTGATATACCGTGATGATTCATATACCCACAGTGTTGCGCATTGTTGGCGGTGTGGAACGCGTCTTTTTTTCAATCCCCAGGATGCCTGGTACGTGAATGTCCAAATATTAAAAGAAAGGATGAAGAAAAATAATAAACCTATAAATTGGGTGCCAAAACATTTTAAAACCGGCAGATTTCTTAAGAGTATGGAGAATGCGCCTGACTGGAATATCTCGCGCAATCGCTATTGGGGATCTCCGGTTCCTGTTTGGGAATGCGAGTGCCAAGAAAGATTTGTCCCAGGCTCGGTGAAGGAGTTGGAAGAAGCGAGCGGTAAAAAAATTAACGATTTACACAAACCGGAGATAGATGATATTACTGTAAAGTGTAAAAACTGCGGTAGGCAAGCTAAAAGAACTCCGGAAGTCCTGGACAGTTGGATTGAGGCTGGTTCCGCCTCATTTGCCGAACGACATTACCCCTTCGACTCCTTCGATTACACTCAGGACAAGTCCGCTTCGGGCAAGCCCGAAAAGTTGGAGGACTTTTTTCCTCCTGATTTTATTGCAGAGTATACCGGTCAGATAAGAGCTTGGTTTTACGTGTTGCATGTAATCGGAACAGCCCTTTATGATTCTCCAGCTTTTAAAAATGTTCTTGTCGAGGGTGTAATTCTGGGAACTGACGGTAGAAAGATGAGTAAGAATTTCAAGAATTATCCCGATCCTAAAGAAATGCTCACAATGTATGGGGGTGACGCTTTAAGACTATACTTACTTGGTTCACCGGTGATGAAGGGTGAGGATATCAGAATTTCAGAGGTGGAATACCGTAACCAGGTTCGTGGAATGCTTCTTATCCTCTGGAATGTCTATAACTTTTTCGTCACCTATGCAAATGCTGATCAGTGGTCGCCGAGCGGACAAAAAACAAACAACGATTCTGGACAAGCCAGAATGACTAATGTGCTTGATCGGTGGATTTTGTCTCGCCTGCAAAATATAACGAAACTAATTACCAGAGGGTACGAAGAATACAATACGTCTTTGGTAATTGAATCGGCCTGGAATTTTTTGAATAAAGATGTTTCGACTTGGTATGTCAGGCGAAGCCGCGATAGAGTAGGACCCACGGCTCCAGACGGTCGGGATAAGAATGAGGCGCATCACACTTTGTGGACTGTCTTGGTTGAATTTTCAAAATTACTGGCTCCTATTGCACCGTTTATAACAGAGGAAATATTTAGAAATTTAACAGGACAGGAATCAGTACATTTATCGAGCTGGCCGGTTGTCGGTAAGCCGGTTATCAGTGAATCGATTGACCAGCAAATGCAGTTGGCAAGAAATGTAGTTGAGGCTGGGCATGCAAAAAGAAAAGGATTAGGCGTAAAGGTAAGAATTCCATTAGGAAATCTGGATGTTGATATTGATGGCGAATACTCTATAGTCCAAGATTCAATCTGGGAGCTTGTTCTTGGCGAACTTAACGTAAAAAACATAATTGTAAATAACAAGTTAAAATATCCCAAAAAGGAAGTGAAGGTAAGCGAAGAGCAATTGTGGAAAGAAGGGGAAATCCGCGAGCTTTTAAGAAGAATTCAAGGCAAAAGAAAAGAGTTGGGATTAAAGCCGAACGACAAAATAATTCTTACCGTACCGAAAGAATTTGCAGATGAAAAAAATTTCTTAATGAAAAGAGTCTTGGCAAAAAAAATAATCTTTGCTAAAGAACTTAAAGTAAGTCTATGACTCAGCTATTACTTCCTTCATTTTTTCTTTCTTTGATCGGAATTTTTAACCTTTTTGGAATTAAGGAAAGCTTGGCTATTACTCAATCTTTTTATCTAATTGCAGGTTTTTTGGCTTTTTTTATAGTCAAAAAAATAGGCAGAAATTTTTTTGCCGATAACAGTCAATTATTTTACTGGGTTTTTATTCTTATTTTGTTTCTGACTTTTTTCTTCGGACTTGAGGCTAGAGGATCGAGGCGATGGATCAGTCTTTATTTATTCAATTTTCAGGGTTCAGAATTTTTTAAGGCTTTTTTTATCCTTTTTTTTGCCTTTTTGCTGGTTAAAGATTTCAGATTAGAGAATTCCGTGAAGTTATTTCTCCGCAGTCTTTTTTATTTTTTAGTTCCAGCTATGCTTATTTTTAAACAGCCGGATTTGGGCAACGCAGCGGTTTACTTTATTATTTTTTTAATGCTCGTGCTTTTTTCCGAGATGCCTAAAAAGTATATATTTTACTTTTGTCTGATCCTGTTCATTTGCCTTCCTTTGGGATGGAAATTTATGAAAAATTACCAAAAAGAGAGAATTATCAGTTTCTTTAATCCGTACCTAGATCAACAGGGGACAGCCTATAACATGACTCAATCGATAATTACCGTGGGATCGGGTAAATTTATCGGCAAAGGACTTGGGCTTGGAACCCAATCCCGTTTTTATTTTTTACCCGAAAATCACACGGATTTTGCTTATTCGTCACTGGTTGAGCAGTTTGGTTTCATTGGCGGGATAACTGTGATAATTTTATATTTGATTATTATATTTTTGCTTGTCCGGAGACTGATAAAGTTTTATTTTAAAAGAGACACCGACAGCAAAAAAAAGTTTCTTTATCTTGCGGGTTTTTTAACCTATTTTATCTTTCAAACCGTGATAAATCTTAGCATGAATTTGGGACTATTTCCGGTTACCGGAATAGCCCTGCCTTTTATTTCCTACGGCGGATCCTCGCTGGTTGCGACGATGATAGGAATAGCTTTATTACCCTAATTGTAGTTAGACTATGGGTTTAGGTTTGGAAGCTAGTTAAGTAAATAGAAGTTGAAGTTTGGTCTTTGTAAAATTCTTGTCTCTACTTCTGTCTTCGTAACAAGTATCTAATCCTAATCCCAATTTCCCTATTTTTTGTGTATAATATTCAGATGACAAAATTTGCAGTGGTAAAAACTGGCGGCAAACAGTATTTGGTTAAAGCAAACGATGAGATCATCGTCGATAAAATCGAAGCTGACGCTAAAAAATCAGTCGCCTTGGAAAAACTGGCTGAATTTGACGATGAAAAAATCGATCTTCAGCTGGGCAGTCCGTTTTTAAAAATCAAGGCAGGAGCCGAAGTAGTCGAACAAATAAAAGGTGATAAAATTAGAGTGGCGAAGTTCAAGGCAAAGGTAAGATATAGGAAAGTAATGGGATTCAGACCAAAATTAACTAAAATCAAGATAATTAAAATTTAAAATCTAAAAAGTAAAAGCGATATTTTAAATTTAAAAAACTGAAATAACCTTTTTTCATTTTTCAATTTTACTTTTTAAGTTGAATATATGGCTCATACAAAAGCTCAAAAAGCAGTCTCGGGAAATCGCGACTCAAGATCAAAAAGACTTGGAGTGAAAGTTTATGGCGGGCAACCGGTGAAAGCGGGGAACGTCATTATAAGACAGAAAGGAAGTAGAGTAAATGCAGGGCCTGGGACGCTCTTGAGCCGGGATTTCACCATAATCGCCCTGAAGGCGGGAGTGGTTCAATTTGGCATCAAAAGAGGTGAAAAGTATGTCTACGTCACCTGAAATCAATCAACTCATCTCCGAAATAAAAAATGAAACCGACATCCTGCAAAAAGTAAAACTTCTTACCCAATTGAGTAAAACCGGGGAAGTAAAGATCAAGGACATTGCGGCCCAATTGGGCGTGCAGTCTTCCTACGTATGCCACCTTCTTCGTTTGAAACGCCTGCCGGAAGTGGTAATCGACGGATATTATTCAAATACCATATCGTTGAGCCACCTCTTTATTATTTCCCGTATCAAAGATATAACCAAGATGGTTGAGGTATATGAGAATGTTTTAGCTAATTCCCTAACGGTTAAAGGCACCGAGGAAGTTGTGAGAGATGTTTTGTACGGTATAAAAACTAAGGGAGATTATCTGAACAGGGAAGAGAAAGAGAATTTTATTCAAAAAATAACCGGAATAAAAAAAAATCTCAGCCTCAAGATAATTCAGACAAGAATAAAGAGCAAAATCATTCTGGAAATTAAGGGGAATTTAGACAATACGAGCAAAGAAGTAAGGAATCTTCTGAAAGGCTTTGAGACGGCGCAAAAGGAATGACTGCAGATCGACGGGGAAGGGATTTTTGATCCAGCCCATTTTCTCGGTAGGGAAATAGCGGTAAAATACCTCTCCAATAATCGCATCAAGCGGCACCGGGCCAAACTCCCTGGAGTCTGACGAGCGCGGCCGATTATCACCCATGACGAAGATCGAACCCTCCGGGACCACGATCGGTACGTTTTCCTGAATAAATCCCCCCTCCCATAGATTGGTTTTATCAAAAATATAACCTTCGGTCAGCTTCAGATCGTTGACAAATACATCCGAATTTTTGATTTCAATCTTGTCTCCGGGAAGTCCGATTATGCGTTTGATATAGTCGATGTCAGGATTTTTTAGGGATTTAAAAACAATCACATCACCGCGGTGGGGTTTGCGGAATTTATAGGTGATTTTGCTGGTCATGATATATTCTCCGGATTCAAAAGAAGGCTCCATCGAAGCTCCTTTGACCTGGCTGGGAGCCGCGATAAAAAGGTAGATGACTATAAAAAGCGAGCCTATGAAAACGATCGTCTCCAGGATATCCATGACAAAATCAATGATGCTTTTAATAACTCCCATAAGGATTTATTGTAGTAAAAAGCAACAATAAAAACAATAGTTGCTATAATATTATTTAGAGATTTGGGATCTGTAGCTCAGCGGCAGAGCGCTGCATTCACATTGCAGATGTCAGAGGTTCAAATCCTCTCAGATCCACTAAAAATATTCAAATTAGCAAATTTTTTAAAAGAATATGAAATTAAAGTCAATAGTTAGACTAGTACATGAAGCTGAATTAGACGCTTTTAAAAAAGGAGAACGCATTGCATGGAATGACGTTATTTTAAGTCGACAAACACATATTCCGGAGCTTCCTACTCAAATAGATCAATTAAGCGAAGCGGTAGCTAAACAAGCCGGTTATATTTCCGTTATTAGAGCTTTAATGACGATATTCAAATCATAAAATATGTTTTGAAAGCGGAACTGAGAATTCTGAGTGTCACAAAGTCCAGTTAATTAGGATTTGGACAAAATTACGCGATCGCGTAATTTTATCCAAAAATAACCTGAAATTGAAGCAAAAGATTATTTTATTTCTTTACCTAATCTTTCAGCAGAGAGTAAAAGAATGTCTGTTAAAGGAAGATTATTTTTTGTTAATTCTTCCTCGGCTTTTTGGAGTTTATCATTCATGCGGGATAGTGAGGTTGCTTCTTCTTGGACATCGATATTTTTATTTTTTTGGTTAAGAAGAAATATTTCTAACTTCGTATATTCCTTTTTTAAATAATTTAATTTTTTGCTTAAATCGGCAGGCTTTGACTCGATATTTCCTTCTTCCGCCACTTTTTCATAGAGATTTTCGACCTGGATAAGCGTATCAAATAGCATATTTGCAGCTTCTATCGGGATATTTCGTCTTGCTTTAAATATTTCGTTCTGAATTTCTAGAATTTGATTTAAAGAAGAATTGTAGTTGTTTTTTATGTACTCTTTTTTTGCCAGTTTAGTCTTTTCAATTACTTTTTGTAAATCTGGGTGGTAATTCGACTCAATAAAAATTAGTCTTTGAACAAGAAGATCGAAAAGTGAAGGAATACTATTTTGATTAGCGGCAAAGTCTAGGAGGTCAGAAGGATCAAAAGTTATTGTAAAAGTATCCGTTTGTAAAAACGGCAGCAAATTGTTTATTTCACCGTTTATCTCAAACCATTTATCTTTAGTGTTTGAAATTTGGCCAACTAAAACAGTATATCTCCCACCGGGATAATTTCCTTTAACATTTAATTCATAATTTCCCGGCTCGGCATCTTCGATAAAAATTAATCCTTCGTCTTCGTCGAATTCATCCGAATTAAAATTGACCTGAAGCGTAGCCGGAGACAATAGGGCAAATATCAAAGAAGGTGATATTTTGGTACCTTTTCCTTCGATTATTTGATCTTGATTGTGGGGTATTTCTAATTTAGAAAGAATGGTATGAATAGATTGTTTTTTATAGACTATTTCTCCGTGATCTGCAGCTAGGGATACAACATCGTTTCCCGCTTGAGCGCTGTTTTTTATAATAAGATTGTCACCCAGGTCGAGTCGATTATCAACAGGTCTACCGTCGGGGTAATTATCTAACAGAATATCTAAAGTTGATCTTGCTTCGACTTTGTGGCCCGACAGAGTATTATTACCCTTTTCACCGGCTATAGTTGATAATTGTGGAAAAATATTCGGAAATTGATATGCATAAGTTAGCAAATTTGTGTTTTTAATTTTCATGTCTTGAATAAAAATCAAATTATCTTCGGTATCAACTAAAAAATCATAGATTGGAAAGAGATCCTTAAAAATGGGCATGCGCAAAAGAACAGTATCCTTATCAGAAGAAAAATTTTTCCTGTTTATTTGAAGAATAAGTTTCTGCATAAGCCAAAGTGAAGAGTTGTTCTTTTCAAGCTCGCCGGCTTCAACTACTTTATAAGTATTAGCTGTACCCAGGTGCGGAGAGCCGATCGTAACAATTTTATCGATGAAATCTGTACCATATTTTTGTCCGTAAATTCTAGCAACAAGTCCTCCAAGCGAGTGGCCGACAAGATTTAATTGAGAGTTTCCCAGATTATTTGCAATTATAAATTGATTCAAATCGTCGGCTAAATCATTTAGTTTTTTTCTCCAATCATAGGTAAAAATATAAAAGTCATCATCTTTGGCATATTGTAAATTTTCCAAAGTATTAATTAAGCCATCATATTCTTTAACAAATTTCAAAAGTTTCCACTGGGATTGAGATACTTGTCTGTTATGCAGCATTGCAGTTCTATTCCATGAGGCGAATGTTCCGGGAATAATGATTATTTTCTTTTTGTTAGGTACGGGAGTTGGAGTGAGGGTGGGGACGGATGTTAAAGACGGTGTTGGACTAGACTGGACTCCTGAAGTTGCCAGAAATATTTTTAGACCCGACTGGGTAAATCCGGAATAGTATAAACTTAGTATATTTTGATTTTCCAAAATCGTGGGGCCAACAATCGGATCCGGGAGAACAGTTTGAAAATTAGACCATCCCATATTACAAGCTAGAACATCTGTCGATTCGGCCTGCCGAATTCCGAGTGAAGATTGAAAGAAAAGGAAATATTTTCCGTCTTTTTTTAAGATACTTGGACCATCACTCAGCTCGGTTATAATCGGATTATTTGGGCAGCGTGTCCATTGATTTCCGTCAGGAGATGTAGCCATGCAAACTCTAAATCCCTGATTTCCCCAACATTGATAGAAAATATAATAATTTCCGTTTTCCAATACTACATAAGGAGATGTAACTCCATTTGATTCTAAGACTCCAGTTGGCTGAAGAACCAATTGGCGGGAATTTTGATCAAAGTTTATACTATCAGTGGAATTAATTTTGTAAATTTTGAAGTTTTGCGAACCTCCACCGGTCGAGGCTACAAAAAATAAAGTATAACCGTTTACCGTTTTTAGGATAGCCGGGTCGTGATTGTCAAAGCCCGGATAGAGATCCAATAAATTTTGCCTAGTCCAGGAAATTCCATCAGCAGAGGTAGAATAAATTATCTTAAATCCCGAACCGTTATAGCTTGCATACCACATTTTGTAGATTCCGTTTTCAAAGAGCGTTGAAGGCTGATACATCCCCGACTCGTTCCAGTTTAAAAAAGTATTATTAAATGGTAGAGGGTTTGAGGGCGATTTTATAAAAGGGTCAAAGGCATTGACTTGATTTGGAAAAAATAAAGTAAATAAAACAAAAGCAAAGAAAATTAATTTTTTAATCATTATGATCGGTCTATATTTTTTTCACCCTAAGCACAATGGATTATATGCTACAAAGAAGTTATTTTTTCCTAATATAAAGCTCCAGAATGCTGCCATATATACCGAGGTTTAGAAGGGGTGTTAACAGAGGTGCGAAGAATTTGTCAACAACTAGATATTTAAAGCTGGTTAAAGTTCTTTTTTTGTCATGCTGAACTAGTTTCAGCATCTGTTTCTTAGACTCAGATCCTGAAATAAATTCAGGATGACCAGTTAAAATCCTTTTTTTAAAAAAATACTTAAGGATTCCCATAAAATGTTCCGGAAAACTGTATGAGGAAATTTTTTCTATTTGTATTTTTAAATTATCTTGCAGAATGTAGTGAAATGATTTTTTGGAGAAAAGCCAGATATGATCCGGCGGGGTCAAAAAAGTATAGTTATACTTTTCAACTCTAAAAAGATGACTGTCAAGATTGGGTGTTTCTATGTATAAAACCCCACCCGGCTTAAGAAGTTTTAATGCTTTATTAATTATAGTTTTTGGATTTCGGACGTGTTCTATTGTATGAATAATCGTGACAAAATCAAATTTTTTTAAAGTATTTTGTGCATAATATTGTTCAAAGTCCAAATTTTTAATTTCCACTTTAATTAAATGTTTATTTAGAGTGGAAAAGAGATTTTTTGACGGTTCAATACCCGTAACCTTCAAATCTATTTTTTGCGCCTCGTCTATAAAATAACCAAAACCGCTACCAATATCGAGCAATGTCTTACCGTTTGAATTCATTTTTTTAAGATTTTTTAAGATAACGCTCGCTCTAAATCGAATTAATTTTTCGTTAGTTACCCCGGCAGGATATTGAAAATTTTTTTTGTAAAAATTTGCAATATTCGAAGAAGAGGGAATCGGAGTAAGAAAAAGAGTTTGACATCTGGCACACAAATAGTAACTGTATATTTTGATTTTGTGAAAGAATTTTATCTGTTTATAATTACAAATTTTACAATTCAGCATTGAGGAATTATCTTAAGAGGAAGTGGGATTGTCTGTAGATTATAATCTACAAAAGAGTATGATTATACTATTTTGACAGGATAATTTTTATGATATGCCACTTATGTAAGTCAAATGTCCATAAAGTCCATAAAGTCGTAAAAAAAGTAAAAATTTATGAGTGTTTGGATTGTCTGTTGGACTTTGTTGACCAAGTAGTATCTTTTAAGTCACGATCGGACAAAGATGATACAAATGGACTTTACAATTTTGCTGCATACAAGATAAAAGAAAAAAAATTAAGAAAAACTTTTGCAAAGTTAACCGATATCATTGTTAAATATAAAAAATCCGGAAGAGTATTGGATGTGGGAGCAGGATACGGTTTGTTTTCTTCGATTTTACATAAAAAAGGAAATTTTTTAATAGAAACAATTGAACCTAATACGGATTTATATTATCTGCAAAATATTCCTCATACCAACAATAAAAAGACTTTAGAAGATTATTTAAAATGGACAAATCAACGCGATCGCGCCATTTTGTCCAAACATGATCGTTCTAAGCGTTATGACATTATAATCTTAATGGACCTAATTGAACATCTCAGAAATCCAATGCAAAGTTTAAAAAAGTTGAGAGAGCTTCTTACATATGATGGAATATTGGTTATCCAGACTCCGAATTACATGAGTCTGATGGCGAGGATTTGCCGAGATTGGGCATGGTGGATGATCGAAGACCACAAATTTTTCTTCACAGTGAAATCTTTGCAAAAAATCCTGAATAAAACAAGATTTAAAACTGAGTATTTTTTGACTTATGAGGACTGGTATGATTTCAAAAAAAACTTGGACGGGAATTTCGCAGGAATTAAAAATAATTATTTGCGAAAATTGACAAAAGGAATATTTTTCATTTTTTTTGCTCCGTTTTATTATATGTTCAGGCAAGTTATTTGGGGATTGGGGTATGGCGGATTAATGTTCGTGATTGCGAAAAAGAAATAAAAGTTACAATATTCGTGCGTGTCAATCCCCGTAAGGGGGATTATAGCCTGCGGGTAAAAAGAAAAAGTACTGTGATTTTGGTCACTGCATTTAAATTTTAATACTAATAATATAGGACATGTCTTTAAAAATAAACGCAGGTTTATTTTCATTTCAGCCAACCGGTTAGGTTGGCCTTTTTTATAAATTAAAAATATACGATTCTAGGTGATAAAAGATGAAAAAAATATTATTTATATTTGGAATTTTTGCTTTGTTACTTGTGTTAAAAGTTGGGACGGTATTAGCAGAAGAATATCAATATCCGGGTTACATTAGACCTTTTTCATATCAAGACGGAGATACGATCAATGTGCCGGCAAATACAGAAATAGAATTAACTGCATTCAACTGGGTAGATTGTAACAAGGGGATGATTAATTTGTTTACAGAATCATTTATTCAAAATTGGAGCTTAGACGGAGTGGCATTGTTTGCATCGGATAAAGAAACAGCATCGTATTGGTCGGAGCCGACTCCAGGATTATTTCCCTGGGTAACTGATTACTGTGTAAATAAAACAGATACCGACTGGTCTACTCAATGGAGATATACTATGGAAGCTCTACCAACGGGAGTATACACTCTGCATTGGCAAACGACATTAGCTCATCCGATAGTGGATATGACTGACGGGCTTTATCTTAACGGTGAACCTATTCCTTATCATTGGACCGATGGGCTCAATTTTAAAAGAACAATAATTCTTAACGTTGAATAAGAAGTGAATTCAATATTGATAAGAAACAGATGTTTAAATCTGCATGACAATGAATTGATCAAAATTATAAATTCAAAAACATATTTTAAAGGGGGTGAAAAAAGATGAAAAAAATAATAAATTTTTTAACTTTTCTTACTTTAGTTTTAGTTTTTACAGTCGCAGTCTCAGCCAAAAGTGAAAATGCAGCTTTTAAGGGTTCGGCAGTAGATCCAAACTTTGGTGCATTAGGAGAAATAAAATATGTGGGTAATACTCAGGGGTATCATTTTTGGTTTACTGTCAGTTCAAACTTAGGACCGTACGTATCCGGACATTCTTATCATAATGTATATAAGTTTGACTTAGAAGATACATCCGACTGGTGTGGGCCGGCTATAGTTCCGAATCGAGAACCGTACAATCTGATTGCCGAAGTGGGAACTAATGTCTGGTTTAAAATATTCGATGTCACTGCAAATGCTTACGTTTGTGGTCAGGAGTAATAAGATTCACAAAACAATCCATCGATTTTTCGGTGGGTTGTTTTTTGGTTTAAAATCGGTTAAATAATTCATTGTTATTAGGCGTAATGTGATTTATATCACAAAATAGTATTGACAACTGGAAAGAAATTAATTAAAGTGAATTATTGTGATAAAAATCACACAATACTTAATCTTCAGATTTATTGTTAATGTCACTGATCAAAATTATTCTCACTTAGCAAATTGAAAATTAATTCAAGATGAAAGGAGGCGAATTAATTTATGAACATTAAAAAAGCTTTAATTTCCGGTGCGGTTTCTGCAGCGCTTTTTGGAAGTTTGGTTATGAATGTCTTTGCAGGAGCAGGAAAAGCTCCTCTTTATAATGCGCCAGCAAATTATACTTGTCCGGCAGGAGCCCTACCAGCGGCTACTGATCCGACATTTGGATTTGCTGTCCTTAATACAACCGGGAATGGTTGGGTGATTGCAAACGTAGCCCTTAAAGGAGCAACACCAAATGCAAGCTATGACATCTATGTCAACCAAGACCCAGGCGGATGTCCGACAGTCGCAACAGGAACTTTGACCACTAATGGTCAAGGTAACGGAAATGCGAATGTGAAAATACCCGCAGTTGCAGGAGCAACAGCATATTGGGTATCAGCAGTTGGAGGAGGTCAAGTACTTAGAAGTACTGCAGTTGCTTCTCCATAAGATAAATGAGTTTTAAAACTCATTTTTAAAGCCCCCCGATTTAATCGGGGGGCTTTTTTTAACAAAAAAGCGGTGATTGAAGCAAAAAAAAGTAATTATTTAATCAGATATGGCGATCGC
>Ga0155715_105_pt1 | contig 14111 bp, 10 predicted proteins | sample RifCSPlowO2_01_FD_107372 | JGI IMG/M metagenome (GOLD analysis project Ga0155715, IMG submission 107372) | Candidatus Roizmanbacteria bacterium RIFCSPLOWO2_01_FULL_37_12 | reverse complement strand
TAATAAAATTATGCCTCTTTATTCTTATGAGTATCAAAAACAGAAAAAGGCCTTAATTACGCAGGAACACAGGATCCGCAGGATCCTCATACATTCAGTTTCTTCCCTTGCCTCGCTTTTTCTGGTTTTGCTCTCAACTTTTTTACTCAATTATATTGATAACCATACTGTTTCTCCCATTTCGGCTCAATCACTTGGTTCTTCCGACAGCTTTAATCCGGTTTCAACTCCCTCCCCTTCCCCTTTACTCGCTGAAGCCTCGGCGGAGGAAGGATACCAACTAGATAACGGCCGTGATCTAGATGGTAATTTAACACCTACCCCGTCTCTTCCTTATTCTTCTCTTTATAACGATATAAAATCCTTCGACGGAGATTCTCCCGAGCAAAGTCGAGGATCTCAGGATAAACCCTTTTCAACTAAAAAACTCTATACTATCGCAATTATCGGCGACTCCATGGTCGATACCATGGGTGAAGTCTTGGAGTATCTTGATTCCGAACTAAAAACCAAGTATCCAAAAACTAAGTTTCTTTTATATAACTATGGAACCGGCGCTCAGAATATAGAAATGGGGCTAGCAAGATTCGGATCCCACTTCAATTACCAATCCCGGGATTACCAATCCATCCCTGAGTTAAAACCGGACATTCTGATAGTTGCCTCTTTTGCTTACAATCCCTTTACTCCCCACGACCGGGATAAACACTGGCTAACCTTAACAAAGCTTGTTGAGACGGCAAAACAGGTTACTCCCCGGGTGTATATGTTGGCAGAAATTGCACCCCTAAGAGAAGATTTTGGGAAAGGTCCCCAGGGAGTCAATTGGTCAGATGATACTAACTATGAACATACGCTTCGAATAATACAGCAACTCGAGAATACGGTAGGACTATCAAAAGCTTTGACTGTTCCGCTTATCGACGCATTTACACCGTCCTTTAATTCTGAAACTAGAGAAGGTAAGCGTGAATACGTCAATTCTGCAGACGGCATTCATCCCTCGGTCGAGGGTCATAAATTCATGGCCGAAAAAATCGCCGAGACTATAAAACTTCCATAAGAATCGCCCACTAAATAAATTCTTATTTATTTACCGACACTAACCGTTGTACCGGATCTTCAATCGAAGTAATAATAATTTTATAATCGATGCGGTCTTAGTTTTTAAAGTATGTGCAGATGTTGCCGGTGGGGGTTGGGGATCCTACTATTTGGGTTGGAGAGACTACCGATTGAGTCGGAGTTCTGGTTCTGGTCGGAGAAGGCACTCCTGGTAATGTAGGAGTCGGAGTTCTGGTTCTGGTTGGTGACGGTAAATTCGGTGGCGTAGGCGTCCTAGTAGAAGTCGGTCCTGAACCTGGTGTTGAGGTTACAGCCGATCCCATTACACAGTTTCCCGAACCCGAGTCTAAAACCTGTGAATTAATATTTATGAATTGCCAGTCATAGCTCGTTTGATGAAGTGTTAATTTGAGAACGCCATGTGTTGATACACGAAATTGACTATTGGCAATCGGCGATCCGAAAGCATAAAGTCCTGCTCCCCCAGTACCAGCAATAAACTCTCTAATTCCGTTTGTGGGATCAGATCCTCCGGACGGGTTTTGAGGTGCAAATCGTTCATACAAATGGTCGTGTCCGTTCAAAACTACATCTGCTTTATATTGATATAACAAATCCCAAAACGGCACCGATCTGTTATTGCTTCCGTGTACGGCTCCGGAACTAAAGCGGGGTTCATGCCAATAAGCTAAGGTGCAGGCTGTACCTTGGTTGGCTTGTAGATCCGCCGCTAACCAAGCATTTTGGGTAGACGACATAGCTTCCGAATTCAAGGCAATAAGATGCCATGAACCTACATTATAGCTATAATAGCCCTTACTCCTGTCTCCTGCCACTCCGCTATTTACCCCAACTCCATTAAAATAATCAAAATACCCGGCTCCGCCTGGTGTATGATAATCGTGATTTCCGGTAGAAGGACGCGTTCTTGACTTAAATCTTCCCCAGCTTGGATGATAATATGTATTGAAATCAGCCAAAATCCCATCAGGATATTGATTGTCTCCAAAGGTTAATACGAAAGCCGGGTTTATCGAATCTAACAAATTTGCGGTTTGAAATTGTGGGCCATTACTTCTGGGAGAAATATCGCCGGCACCGGCAATTACCGGATCGCCGCTTTGAGCAAATACCTGTAAATTTTTTAATTCAAATAAGCTAATTAAAAGAAACATGACTAACAACACGATTTTTATAATTTTCTGGAATATTAATTTCATTTTTGGATAATTTCGACCATTATTAATTCACCTGGCTTTCCGGTATCTCCTTCCTCTCTTTCGGTATTCAAAAGTCTGAGTTTATACATAGAATTTTCTGCGTCAATCTCGAGTTTATTTTCACTCTCATAGATAAAAGGCCCAACTACAGTCCAGCCGGTTTTTACAAACTCATCTGCATACCACTTCATGATTTCCTTGTTATCTCCTTCAAAAAACCATGTGGCAACATAATTAGTTTTTCCGTTTAATTCTTTTTTGAATGATTTGTCAACTACAAGATTGCTATAAACAGGGATATCCGGGAAGCCTAAAATCAAACTCCCAGCAGATTCATATACCGTTTCCTGAACTTGATTATTATTTGTTTGAGCAGATGTTTTCTTTTCCTGGCTAGGGAGAATTATAAATTTATAAACAATATAAACTATGCTCGCTATGAATAAAACTATCAAAAATAATTTTTTCATTACTTCAAGTGTATTATTTCAGTAGATTAATTGTCAATAGTATCTTGGTTCTATGTTAAAAGTTGTGGTAATCGGTACTTAAAAATCTAAACTTATAATCTCATTCTGGTAAGCGATGAGTTTTGAAGCGCATCCAGAATCTAACAACGATTCTGGACATGCCAGTGTGTAAAAAACTCTTTAATTTCTAATCCTGCACTGCAGAATCAACAACCCTCTGTTACCAATCGATGGGAATCAACCAAAGTTCCTCCCCAGACAATTGCTATCACGGCTAATAATAACAATTTTGAACCAAATTTTCTGAGCTTAATCCAACACCAGGACGCTTTCATGGAGGTATATGCGGTTCATCGGGACTATACTTTTGTTCTTACCGAGTTTGATATTTCAGCTACTGCTCAACAAGGCCAAGTTACCGAGATTCTGCTTCCCGGCAAAGCCGTTGGAACTTTCACCCTAAGATGCGGGCTAACCTGCAGCGGAAAAGTAAACGTGAAGGATAACGACGAAGACTCGGATTTTGAATAATACTCCCCCTTTTTTTCCTCATAATTTTGCCTTACCGTAAAGCATTGTCTTACTCTACCGAAATCCGGTCAAAATTGTATACTATCAAAGTTAGAGACTATTGATAGTTATATGGCGGTGGTGAGGTGATGTAAATCCTCGTCGGATAGATCGTCGGCCAATTGGAAATGTAAGGTGTCGGAGTTAACTTGCACCAACCGCCGATTGGTTCCGGCATCAGACAGCGCGGTTCGGTATAAAGACATGACGGTGCAGGAATACAGGTTGGCGTCGGAGTCTTTGAAGGACAGAGGACAACTCCGGGATTTTTTTGCATCCATATTTGGTAATCAAGTATATTTATTACTCCGTCATTATTATAATCAAACGGGTATTTTATAAACCAAACCGTATAATTATTGCAGCCTGGAGTGGGAGTTGGAGACTTATAACTCGTTGGCGTGATGTAATTTGGTTTTACTGCACACTCTGGTGAATATTTATACGTCTCAACACAGCCCGACATCGTTCCGGTTGCAGCACATGTACCCGAGGTCTTTTGATAACAGGAATTATTAGCGTCCTTCATCCATTCGGCGCCGCTTCGACAGCGGTTGGTATTGGCCAATACGTAACTTCCACCCGTAGAATCATTTCTGCAGGTGTAGGTGATGTAGACGTATTTGCTGGTAATCTTTATAGGTGGCGTCGGTGTTCTATAGACTGGAGTCGGCGTCAACAGACAAAATGAATTCTTTTGGCAGTCATAAGTTGCATAATTTATCCAGGTATTTGAATCCTTACAGCTTGAAGAACTACCTTGAGTTGCTTGATAGCCGCCCTGGCAGGTATAGCTTATATATCTGTAGTATCCTTCTGCACCTCCGCAAGCCTCTTTAAAACTATAACTTTGTAGCGAACCGCAACGAGTTGGTGTTGGGGTTGGCGATCTTGGTACTATCGTAATTGGAAATGTTGAAATAGTTTGTGCGGGAATCTGATAATTATTGTTATTTTTTTGTGCGGAAAACGATACTGCTATAAAAAGCGTAGCAAAACTTGCAATCATTAATATAAGAAGAAATTTATTTTTCATCTACATTAATAGTAAGCACTATTACTTTACTTTGTCAAGGGGAAAAGACAAACCGTAATTTAGATTACACATATTTTAACCTATTTTTAAATAATTCTTTTACATTCTTATACTTTTTTCTGCCTGAACAAAATTTTTTAAAAAGAAAGTATAAAATAAATCCCAGCAATAAAAATCTTGCCCCTTTTTCAAATATCGATATCTTCGAATTGACTCTTCTTTGATCTTTGGCTTTAACAATGGTAATGTCTTCCAACTACGTCAGCGGTTTATAACTGATAATTCTTGTCAAATAATTTTTGCCTTCCCGATTGGCATAAATTGTCGTGAATCCTTTTGCTTCCGTCTTGTCTTTTGCTCTGATAAAAAGATCTATCTTGACCGGTATCAAATCCGTCAAAAGCGGCGGATAGATGCTTGAAGACGGAGTTGAAAGAAGACTGTCGACTCTTTTGTCGTTTATCCCAAGGATTTGTTTTGCAGAATTTCCGTAATGAAAGGATAAGGGAGCGCTGACCGAATCCCGATCCGTCTCGATCGCAACAAGCTTTAAGGGATAAATAATTCTGTCAGTCTTGAATCGCACCTGAATCGGTATTGTGTGGGCTCCATTGATCGTCAGACTTTCGCGCGCGTCCAACTGAGCATGTGATCCGTCGACGTTCGCAAGGACAAAATGCCAGTCTTTTTTAGATATTCGGCAAAAATTTCTCGTGAGTTTTTAGGCAGAGGATAAGCATTATTCCTGAACCACTCCTCAAGCTCCCGAAAATTTTTAACGTCCGGTACATTCTTTAGATATTTAATAAAAACCATTCTGCTAAAAATTTGAGCGGGTTCTGTCTTTTCTTCGATTACGTCGGGATATAAGAGTTTGTTTATAATACTATCTTTGCTAAATTTTTTTTCGGTTTTTTTCTCAATTTCCAGAAAAACATCGCTGAGTAAATTTTTTTTAATATCCGTTTTTTTATCTCTACTTTCACAGGATATGCCATCACCCAGTAAAAATTGTTCACAACCAAAGGATTAAAAGTAAATGTCTGCGACGAAATAATCGTCTCGGTTTTCCCGTCATAGTCAATTATCGCCTTCAGCTCAACCGGCACCACCTGCCCATAGTCCCCTGTTAAATAACCACCAAGAGCCTCAACTCGAACCCGGAAATTTCCCGGTCCCGGTTGGTGTCGGTTACCCATACCGCCAGTGTATTTATCCTTGGAATTGCAGCTTTGATCCTGACTCGCTATATTATCCCCGACCAAATCATCAGATGGCTAAATATTTTCTCTGGGCTTTTGGTTTTTGGTTTTGGCTTATATCTTCTAATCGTCCGCTCTAAAAAACTTATCTACCGGAACCCTCAGGGTTCCCACGCACACAATTTGCACGAACATTTAAAAATTACCTGGAAATCGCTTTTACCTTTAGGAATTTCGGAGGTATTGTTCCCTGTGTCGATGCTTTGGCAATTCTTATAGTCGCAGTCTCTCTCTATAAGCTTTTATTCTGCTTGATTCTGCTTGTATCGTTCAGTTTAGGACTCGCCTCTGTACTTATCGCAGGAGGAATACTGGTAGTAATAGCTAAAAATAAAGCCGCCCAAAAATTTCAAAATATAAGCCACCTCGAGCCTTATTTAAGCTTAACTTCTGCAATAATTGTAACCGTCTTAGGAATAGTACTACTTTTCGCTTTCCTAAAATAAAAGATTTTACCATTTACTATTGACAACGTTAAAATCTAAATACTAATATGAATAAATGTCAATAGAGGACGAAGATATAGATTTTTTTAATTCAGAAAATAAAGAAAAAATAAAGAATTTTTTACTCACATCTCTTAAAATTCTTCCGGTACTTATCCTCGTAGCCGCTATGGTTGGCGCCGGATTAAATCTTCGTAATACTCAGAATCCACAATCAAGTGCAGTTGGCATAAACAATAAAATCAATAATTCTGATACTTCTCAAGCATCATCTCCTCTTCCGACACTTCCCTATCAAATCGATACAATTTTAGGTCAACCGGATGATAAGGAAACAATGACTAACAGAATTGTAGCTAACCGCGGTTTTCATATTGGCGGAGTTCACATCGACAGTACGAACCGAGTCTATGTTTTTGACTCAGGAAATAATCGTATCCTGGGTTTTAACAGCTATACTGGGCCCAATCAAAATGCCGATATTGTCATAGGTCAGGGACAGTTTACAGACCGAGGTACGGCAAATGGCAATAATACAGTCTATTCTCAGCCTTCAAATAACACCATCGCAACTCAACCTTATCCTAACGTAATCAGCACACTCGAAAGTCCGCGACTGACGCAAATGGCGACCGATGAGGAAGATAATTTGTACACAGTTGATTTAGAGAATAATCGTATTCTTTTTTATAGGTCGCCTTTTACAACCGACACTATAGCCGATGACGTTTGGGGACAACCGGATATGAATAGTCGTAATCCTTCCTGTGGTCAAAGCGGTTTTCCGGTTTCTTCATCTGCTTTTTGCTTTAGCGATGACGGTATTTTAGGTCAACCTGCCGGAATACATATTGCTTTTATGGCCGGAGTAACCATAGATCCGTCTGGAAATCTTTGGATTACCGATACTTCCAATAACCGGATTCTTAGATTCCCGAAAGAAAACTCTACCATATCAAAAACTGCCGATCTGGTACTGGGTCAAAGCGATTTCACTACTCGATATCCGGCTTATCCTTATACAAAATCATTGGCGCAGATGCAAAAACCGCTTGCTCTAAAATTTAAACCTAAAACCGGAGAATTGTATGTTGTCGAAGGAGAATGGGCGGGAGAAGCAAGAATTTTGGTTTTCACACCTCCTTTTACCAACGGAATGCGGGCAACTCGAGAAATCGGCAGAGCTATTTACCAAGACACACAACCGACTGACAGTACAAATTGGGAATATATTTCGGGGAAATGGGTTAACTTAACCACGGGTCTCTATTGGCCAAGGGGTATTGCATTTGATCCTTCGGGAACAGGCGATATATTTGCTCAGGATAGCGGCAATAACAGAACAGTGCTATTCGCATCAGACGGAGCAATTATCGATGTAATCGGTCAGCCAAATCCGGATGTACGCGGCTGTCTGGGTAGGACCGATCAGGGATTCATTCAATTTGACGGGAATAAAGCCAACCTCTGCCAGTCAGACGGAGAGATTGGTGTGGATTCTTCAGGTAATATCTACCTGTCTACGATGGGAAACGCCGATGAAAAAGATATTGTCCGCTTTTCAACTCCCCTGACAAAAAATCCTTCTGGACTTGTAATTTCCAATGGATCACTTCTCCATAAGGGTTGGAATCAATATTCCGGCAAAACATTCATGAATGGTTACGGAATGTCAAAATCGTACGGCACATCATCCCAACTTTATGTAAGTGACCGTCAGAGATTGTTAGTCTGGAACAATCCTTCATCTCTCTCAACTTTTGCACAGGCTGATCATGTCGTTGGTCAGGATAATTTTGAATCAAATTTGAATAATAATGGCGGTATTTTTAATGCTATCGGGCTTGGAGCACAGACTATAGACCCTGCTGGAAAATTATTTCTGGCCTCCGATAACCGGATATATATCTTTAATATTCCCATTACGTCGAGCGGAAAAAATTACTCCGTTTATAAAATGCTCTACAGCGATTGGCAAAACAGTTCCCAAAATATAGTATGGGCGGATGACGGATCACCTGTTACTTTTAATCCGGCTGGTTTGGCATTCGATTCCCGAACCGGAGCACTCTTTATCAGCGATCCTGATAGACACAGAATTTTGCGGGTAAAAAATCCTCTTGGTGCAGCAACCGTTGACCTGGTCATCGGTCAACCTGATAAATCTTCATCAGCTCAGAATTTAGGATCTCTCAATCCCGTCAGAAATGGTTTAGCTTCTCCAACCTACCTCTCAATAGACAACTTCGGAAACCTTTACGTAGTTGACGCCTCTTATGAATTAAACGGTAACAGAAGACTTTTACGTTTTAATGCTTCAAAATTAACACCCCAATCAGGCAATATCTTTCCCCTCACGAATGCTGATGCTGTATTTTCAAAAAGCAGTTTTACATCAAGGAATTTAGAACCAAATCAGCCGGGTAGCCCTACTGCAGTCGGATTTGATTCGGCCAATAGAATGTTACTTCTGTCTGACGGTTATGGAAATAAATTCGATGAACGGGTTTATTTTTATGAAACCCCTCAACTGGGAGAAGTAGTTTATCCTGACAGTCTAATCAAAATCCCAATGTCTCAAGGCAGTTCTGTATTGTTTTCAGATGAAGGCAAACTCATTCTGCAGGATCATACCTGGAATCGGTTACTTTTTACCACTATCTCTCTTCCTTCTGTTTCAACTCCGACACCTACAGGTCCTATAAAAATAACACTAACCCCGACTCCGACTACTTTTATTCCTACGAAAACTCCTACCATAACTCAAGCACTATTTACATTGGGGCCTGTCGCCGATTCATATGTAAATTCAAATTACCCTAATAATAATAGCGGCAAGGAAGCGGATCTTAAAGTAAAGACGTCTCCAACGAAAATTACTTTTATGAAATTTGACCTAACTCCGCTTGCAGGAAAAATATTTAGATCAGCCAAACTTAAAGTCTGGGTAAATGATCCTTCAAACGGAACAACAAATCTATACTTAGTTCCAGATAATTCCTGGGTCGAAACCGGAATTACTTTTAACAATCAACCGGCCCTGGGAAAATTAATTATGTCATTTACGGCAAATGCATCAGGTGTATATAAAGAAATAGATATTACTAATTTTATGAAGTCAAATCCAAACAAAATAATAACTTTTGCATTTCAGACGACCAGTACAAATGAGTTATCCTTTAAATCAAAAAATATTGCAGACACTTCCAGACTCCCAATACTTATTTTTCAATAATATGTTTTACTCGTTTTCTTCGTTATGGTTTAATCTTCAACACAACACTAATTCACGTAGTAAATACAAACCTATCCGCGGGATGAGGTGAACTCTGCGGAGGTGACGGTAATCGTTACTGCCTTAGGAATATTACTCATTCTTGCTACCTTAAAATAAATTAAAAATACATTGAAAAATTTGCAAAATTCTTCTATGATAAGACAACACCATATTTATAAAATTAAGGGTGTTGAAGAGAAAGGGTCCCGGCAGCGCGCAGAATTTTTCCAGATATTTCTGGTTCGAGCACTGACGGGAATGAATCAGAACCAGGACCCATAATTTTAACTCACCTATGGAAAAACAAGAGCCATCAAATCAAAAAAATTCTCTCAATTTTTTTGGCCTACTGTTAATTGTTCTTCTTCTTATTCTGATAGTCGTTCTGCAAAAATCGCAGTCGCAAAAAAAGACTACTCTAACTAGCGCCCAGACCGCCAATACTCTGCTGGTTCCGCAAAATTACCAAACCATTCAGTCGGCGATAAACGCTGCAGCAGCTGGTGATATTATTCTGATTTCCTCCGGCACCTACCGCGAAAATCTGAATATCGACCGCGCTGTCACACTGTCTGCCGCAAGTTATGATAAGATTAACCCCCGCAATAACGGTGTCGTCATCGACGGCGGCGGACAGACCGTCATCATGATTCCAAAAGCTGTCCCCTCGCAGATCAACTTAGTCGGCCTGACGATTAAAAATGGCGGACTTGATGGTATACAGTCGTTTAGTCCGTTCTTGATTGAGTATTCTTATCTCACCCAAGCCGCAGATCTTATCGACTACTCCAAAGGATCAGGCGGAATAAACCGCTTCAATGTCTTCGATGGAGGCACCGATGATGATCTCGATCTGGACAACGCGATCAACGACTTTTTAATTGAAAATAATCAGATCCTCAATGCGAAGCAGGACGGTATCGAAATCAGGCTACAGGATGATGTAATCGCATCTCAAGCTGCAATAACCATCAGAAACAATCTGATATCCGGCAGCGGCCAGGACGGCATCCAGTTCATCGACTACGCAACCGACACCAACCGTCTTTTTAAAATCGAACGCAATCTTATCGAGAAGAGTAAAAAAGCCGCCATCGGACTTATGGATAACCAGATAACCAGCGAAGACTATCGCGCCGCCAGTATTAAAGAACCAATGAACGTTATCAACAATACGATTGTCAATAATGACTACGGAATCTCAGGCGGAGATAATATGATCGTTGTTAATAACATTATCGCCAACAACACCGGTCTGGGAATTAAGAATATCGACGGAGGCTCAACTGTCGCCTATAATTTGTTTTGGGCTAACGGAACAAACTATTCAGGTAGTAATCTCAATGGTTCGACAAATAATATTGGTGATCCGCTTTTAACACCGGATTTTCACCTTGGAATCGGCAGTCCGGCAATTGATGCGGGGATAGCTAACTTCAGCTTTGCCGGAAGAACTGCGCTTGCCCTAACCTCAGCAGACTTTATAGGTCAGGCTCCAGATCTTGGGAGTTATGAAGGAGCCTCATCCCCAATCCTTAGTCCTACCGTTAATCAATCTACGCCAACTGTTTCTCCTGCTATAAGCCAGCCAGCCCCTACCGCTACCCCTATCTCAGCTACCCGCGCTCCTGCCTGCACCTACATCAAAAACTAGAAGCTTTCTTGAAACCTCTAATATCAAATCCGCTTAAACAGTCATCCAAGGAACAGGTGGCGGAAGTGAAAAGGATCCCCAATTAAATAGAGAAATGGAGGTTGGGTTTAGGTTAGGAAGCTTGTATGGAATATGGGTTTGGGAAGTGGGATTTATATTGACTAACTTCCATCTTCTCTTTTCCTAACCAGCATCCTTACCCCTCTCCTTTCTTCCAATTTCTTGGAATGAAACTTCCGGCAGAATCTGAGAATAAGAACTGTATAGGCGGCTCCGATATTACCTGTTCTTCGAAGCTTTAGCCAAGGAGGACGATCAGGGCATTTCGCGAAGGGGGATAAATTACTGGTATGAAGGCGGCGGAGTGAAATAAACTCTTGTTGGATAAGGTGATCCGTATAGTATCGGCGTTGTGTTGTAGCAATTTAATTTACCGCAGGTTGTGCAGTTGTCCCCGCCGTAGTATCTACAACCTTCTGGCGGCGCCGGGCAATCTATCGGTTTACAGGATATATTAGTCGTCGGCCATTTGGTCGGATAGATACTGGGGTATCTTGTCGGAGTAAGATATTTGGTTGGCCAAATAGATATTGTCACGGGTTTTACCGCACACTCGGGTGAATATTTATACGTCTCAACACAGCCTGACATCGTTCCGGTTGCAGCACATGTACCCGAGGTCTTTTGATAACAGGAATTATTAGCGTCCTTCATCCATTCGGCGCCGCTTCGACAGCGGTTGGAGTTAGTTAATACGTAACTTCCTCCCGTAGAATCATTTCTGCAGGTGTAGGTGATGTAGACGTATTTGCTAAGCGTCTTAGTAGGATAGGGCGTTAATGGAAGTATCTGGGCCGAAGTATTATACGTGTATTGTTTTTTTGAGTTTAAAACTAGCAGGCTTAAAAAAATCACCGCAAAACCGGCTAATATTAATAAACCAAAATTATTCTTCTGCATGTAAATAAATAATAAACACTAATTATCGACTTTGTCAAGGGGTATTTGTTTTACACCTATCATTATATTACTAACTTTACTGATTTCCTGATTTAAATTTAGTTTTTAAAGTAAGTGCAGACGTTACCAATCGGTGTTGGGGATTTTATTGTTTGGGTTGGAGAGACGACCGGTTGAGTCGGAGTTCTGGTCGGACTTGGGGTTATCGATCCTGTGACAAAAGGCGGAGTAGGAGTTCTTGTCAAAGTAATCATTGGTTGAGTGGGTGTTCTTGTCGGTGTAACCGGAGGCGGCGGAGTCGAACCGCTTTTGCTAAAAGTCTTTGACCATAGACTGGAAGTCGTTCCTCCTTTATAAAAATCCACGGTAAAAGATCCCCCATTAACCGAGATCAGGGCAAAACCTCCAAAATTAGGCGCCAAATCCAACCAATAGTCATACCTGCCGGAGGTCGGTGTTGTCGGACCTGCCCCCGCATCGCCCGAAACGATTTGCTCAAACTGCTGTGTTATTCCGGGAGTCCTTGAGCTGTTGATATGCGTATAAGCCAGTGAGTGCTCATGTCCGTAAAATCCTGCCGAAACAATCGGATGTTTATTAATTACATTTATCAAATCAGGAGGCGGATTTCCTGAAACATGATTGGCGATGTAATAAAAGGGTCCATGCCAGAAAAAAAACGCGTGCTTCAGTCCCTTGATTTCCGCATCGGTAAGTCTCTCGTCCAGCCAGAAAATCTGCGCAGCAGTCATCTTGGTAACGTTTCCCGGGACATCTATGCCAATTATCCGCGAATTACCGAAGTCAAAAGAATAAGTCAAATCGTCATTTAATGCAGAGTAATTAGTCCCTCCAATTCTTTGCACATGTGATGCCAGATCAAAGTAATTTTGCCACCCCGTAGCGCTGGTTCCGACAACTGCATCATCATGATTTCCTCTCACCGGAAATGTTTTATCGAACATTCCGTTATTGGTTCCTCCGTTTATAGCGTTTTTCCAAGTATTCATTCCCGTAATTGTAAAACCCGCACTCTCCAAATCGCCGGCATAAATAGTAAATACAGGGTTTAAAAGCTTCACCTGGTTTGAAAGATTAGTCAAAACGTAGGAATCGCCTTTAGTATCTCCCCAAGCAACGAAATTGAAAACAGTTTGAGCGGAAACAGGCGGAACTCCTGAAAAAAATGCAGACAAAATGAAAATTGTGGAAAAAATGAGTCTAAAGGTTTTGTTCATGGATCCTCCCCTTCTGATCCCGCATTCGGGTCTCCTGATTTTTCAAAAATTACCTCTGTTCCTCCGCTGCCGTCATTGATCAAGGATATCGAAAGCCTATCTACACCCTTAGCCAGTTGGATCATCTGGACCTGTTCGTCGCTCGGATTTTGCGGCGGCACGTCAAGAACCCATCCCGTACCGGTTAAATTATCCAGATACCATCTTGAGGTTTGAGATACGCTGAAGTCCGTATGCAGGCTGGCTTTTGCGCCCACCGCGGGATCCAGATACTTAAGCTCCTCTACTGTCTGAGCCTCAGGAGCAGTCTTTAAATCAAAGTAAGTTTTTTGCTGGTTGCGATTTTTTGCAAAAACCAGATACGCAATGCTCAGACCGATTAAAATAATCAGGTTAAAAAAAATAAGGGGAATCTTTCCTTTTGCAGCCTTGCCCATATCACTACTCTACACCCCAATACAGGCTGTTTGCTGTGATCAAAATCACACTTTAAATTAATTTAAAAATAAATTAAAATTAAAGTGTCTAACTTCAATCATATTTATCAAAAGCATGTCTTGGGAATTTAAAAAGGTATTAAATTTATTACGTATTCGAAATGAATCTCGTGGAGGGGAGACTCTTGTTGACACTCATGAGGCAGTTAAAAATTCACGGATACACTTTGGAGATGCAAGTACATTGTCCCGCTTTTTGTTGTTTATAGCTCGACTTACCAGAACTAATTATGGTCATAGTGACGGGGACGCGATGTATTTTGAGCCAAAGAAGAGAAATCCACCGTAATTGTCTTGACTTTGAAATAGCTTTCTTTATACTGAATTTAAGATATTATATGTACGATAAATTATTTCGGGAAAATAAATTAGTCGCTTTTTATTCTCTTTCAATTGTGCTGATTTTACTTTTTGGA
>Ga0155715_127_pt1 | contig 21143 bp, 23 predicted proteins | sample RifCSPlowO2_01_FD_107372 | JGI IMG/M metagenome (GOLD analysis project Ga0155715, IMG submission 107372) | Candidatus Roizmanbacteria bacterium RIFCSPLOWO2_01_FULL_37_12 | reverse complement strand
TTCCGGAAGCTATAACAAAGTTGACTCGGCCGATCTCTCCGTGTTGACGACCTATTACAACCAGCCGGGATCGGGTGCAGCCGCAGCTGCAGACTTTAATTTTGACGGCCAGGTGGATATCAGCGACCTCGAAATACTCGGCAAAAACTACACCCGGGTAGGTGATTGATTGATTTATTTCAAATTTTTTACAGCTAAATCAAACTATATACTTACTTTAGTAGCAATTAGTCCATATACACTCTACACTTCCAAGAAGATTAAAGATTGGAGTATTGTCGATAACTTATGTTATCAACTATTGCTTTTTTTACTTTACCGTAGCCATAATTAATAATACCAAAGGTGACCAACCCCAGGTTGATTAATGCAGCTTCATCAATATATTTTTCAGGAAGAATTCCCATTCCGCTGGCTACGTGTGCAATCATAGCAGAGAGACCTCCACCCAAAAAAAACCACTGTCCCGCTATGAAGTTACTTGAGGTTTCTTTATTCCAGAGATAATTGACTAATGATTTTCTGTCAGCCGACATCTTTAAATTATAGTAAATATTTTTTCTTATTGCAACAGACCAATAATAATAGGCCATTCTGTCAACCGCTTCAGTTGACACTTGGACGGTAGAACAATCCGAATATTGTATTTTGTAGCATATAATCCATTGACATTTTTTGATTTAAAGATAATGATGAATTAATGCGCGAAAAACAGTTCGTAGAGGGAGAATATTTTCATATTTTTAACAAAAGTATTGCAGGATTTGGAATTTTTAAAGATCCTGTAAATGCTACTCGTTTTGTTAATGTTTTGGATTATTACAATAATTTAATTGTTGTGGAAAGCTTCTCAAAAGCAGTTAGGAGCAAACTATTTATACCTCAAAATCTGCTTTATCCTAAAGAGAACAGACTTCTAAAATTCATCTCCTACTGTGTTATGCCAGATCACTACCATCTAGTTGTAAAAATATTAAAAAGTCATCTTCTTTCTAAATATATAAATGACATTGAAAATAGTTATACCCATTATTTCAATCTAAAATTTGACAGAATAGGCCCACTATGGCAAACAAGTTTCAAAGCCCTTCGCATCATTTCTAATGAGCAATTATTACATGTTACCCGTTATGTTCACCTAAATCCGACAAGCAGTAATCTGGTTGACAAACCAGAAGAATGGGATCATTCATCGTATCGAGATTTCATTACAGACGAGAGGATACTTAATAATTATATTACCGACATATCAATAAATAGCATTAAGCATTACAAAAAATTTGTCGATGATCAAAAAGACTATCAACGAAAACTAAAGTTAATAAGAAAATTAATGCTAGATTAAAATGTGGATTGTCTCAAAGCCATACTGTCAACCGCTTCGGCTGCCAATTTGGCCCTAGACAGGTGTAATATAAATCAGTTGCATGGAAGAGAAAATCTGATACCATTACATTTATGGAAGAAAGAAGTCTGGTGGTTGTAAAACCCGATGGGGTAGTACGGGGATTGGCAGGGAAGATAATTTCCCGCTTTGAAGAGGTCGGACTCAAAATTGTTGCCGTGAAGCTGCTTAAAGTCTCCAAATCTTTAGCCGAGCGGCACTATCCCGGAGACCGCGAGGCCTGGCTTAGGGGGATGGGTGAAAAGACCCTGGAAAATTATAAAAAATTCAGGGTAGATGCGATCAAGTTACTCGGGACCAACGATACTCATGAGATCGGGAAGATGATCCAAAAGTGGCTGGTTGATTATATAGTTTCGGGTCCGGTACTGGCTTTTGTCGTGGAGGGTCCGCATGCGGTGGAGTTGGTCAGGAAAATCTGCGGAAACACCCTTCCCTTGCTATCTTCTCCCGGTACGATCCGCGGCGACTATGCCTTTGATTCCTCTTATCTTGCCAATACCGGAAAACGAGCCATCAAGAATTTGGTCCATTCCTCGGGCTCCATCGAAGAGGCCGACTACGAGATTCCCCTCTGGTTCGGCAAAGATGAACTCCAGGAATATCAAAGGGTTGAGGAAAAAGCGATGAGATGATGGAAATTATTACTAACCTCTGGGGTTCGAAACACTGTCATAACAATCGACATATTACTTTTAGAAAATTTTCGATAGTTTTTGCTTTTCCCTGTTCTTAATCACTTATCACTCCTGGAGTGATATGGACTATTATAGCAGTCCAAAACTGCCAAACCCTTTTATTATTTAGCCAGTCCTATCAATCTTTTTCGCCTGTAAAGTGTAGTAGAGCAGTGTGACTTTCTATTTTTGTGTCCCCAGTAGGAATTGAACCTACATACCAGGTTTAGGAAACCTGTACTCTATCCGTTGAGCTATGGGGACTTTCAAATCTTCTTACAATTTTTTTTTCGCTGTAACATATTTTAGCAAATTTAAAAATGGGTCGGGTTGAATTACGATTTATAAAGCCTATAATATAGATCTTATGAGTGCGATATCTTTGGAAACATCTATAAATAAAAATAGAGCAGTAAGTAAAGCCCTTATACTAGCTTCACCGCTTTTTCTATCGGCTTGTGGAATCTATAATTCTATGGTTACGGATTATCCCGCCGACCCTTCTTTAGCTATTGTTAACGGATTAGCTGCATCATTAGTCCCCCTAGTTCTTTTTAAACCGATGCAGGGTTGGCAGGAATCAGAGAACTTTCCTTCGCTTGTGGTGAAAGGAGCATACACACTTGGATTTATCGCTTTAGGTATTATCTCGGCTCTTCCAGATCCCTTTATCGGACCTAAAGTATATGCGGGAATTTGCGTCTTCGCCTGGGTAATAGGAGGTGGGTGGAAAAAAGTTCCAAAAAAATAAAAATACCTCGCAATAAATTGACGAGGTATTTTGTTGCTGGTTGTACTATTTCTCAGTTCATCCTCGCTTCAAGAAGCGAGGTATTCACCTAGCGCAATAAAAGTTTAGCTACAACCACACCCTCAGGGTGTGCTGGCAGTGCTGGCACGAATTTTTTAGATTAACAACCTTTTGCTTTTTGAAAGCCGGAATCAGCCGCTTCTTTTTCACTGCAAAACCACTTATCTCCGAAGGATTCGTCGACTATCACCTGGTGGTAGTTCCTGCATTGCGGAGTGAAGTAAAATTTTTTACCGTGATTATTATTTGCCTTGATTTGGCAGTTTGCATCGGTTGAGGTGGTGCGGCAGAGCGGAGAATAGATACCGATTTTTAGATTTTTAGCATTCAGATTTATAGCTTTTAGATCATCGTAATCTTTACCGGTATAAGTGAAGCGGGCAAGTCCCTCTTGGAGCATAATTTTATTGACAAACATATTGTTCACAAAAACATCGGCAAGAATTCTGCCGTAGTCATCGGTGACAAGATCTTTTAGTTTGACTTTTTTACCAAGAACGAGATCTTTTAATCTTTCCCGGGATTCCGAATACAAACAACGATAACGCTCGGGGGCGTCAACAGACAGAAGTCGAATGCGCCTGCCGTCTTTGAGATCAAAGCTATCGCCGTCAACTACCCTTAAAACGCGATTATTCTCCGTCCGTATCCGTGCCTGCAGGAGATTTGCGCTTAATGACGCCAGTAAAACTAAAATCAAAGCAAGATATCCTACTTTCTGGAATTTTTTACCCTTAACTCTCATAAAATTATTATATCCCCAAAATTTCAACTATGTGTTTAAATTGTAAACCATTTTTACTTCTATTAGTTGAATTTGCAATCAGTATATACCCCTTCAGGGTGAACTTTCAGGGTGAACCCTCTAAGTTGATTTAACAAGATAATTTTAGTTGAAAATTTGCAAAATCAATTAAGACGGGTATAGTATAATATGCCAAAATCTAGATGGTAGTAGAGTCAGTTCATCATTCAGGGACCAATATTGGCTTAAATAATGAGGTAATTTTGCAACAGGAGCTTAGTCCGGTTGAATATGCCTTGAATATTAAAAAAAATCTGGCGACTCCGCTTGATTCGGAGCACGCTTTAGCACGAGTCTTTAATTCTATTGAAGATATATTATTTGGATCAAGGGAAATAGTGACTGAAAGATGGAAAGAGCGGATTTCGCCTTCTTTTGCAATTGATTGTGAAGAGTGGTCAAAGCATATTGATCAATCCGAAGCTAAAGGTAAAGAAGCGGCTGAAGTTCTTGCCGATCGGGAACGCTTTGAAATTAAGCTAAGAATCCGTCAGTTCAGTGAATTGGATAGATTGCGAAAGACCAAGCCCGAAGCCTGGTACAAGTTGGTCAGGGCTTCGATGGAAAGACAATATGCGGAAATAGCGGTTTTTTCAGGGATCGTGAACAATTTACAAGCAGAAAGTTTTAGGAATTTTGGAATGACAAAAGAGGAGTTGCTTTTTGCTTGTGAAATAGCTGACAAAACCGGACCTTTGGTCAATGAAACATTCATGAAGCAGATGGAACTGGCAGATCGCCCGGGAGGATCGGATCCCTCACCGAATGTAAATGAAAATGGAGCTTCATATATTTATGAAAAGTTGCAGGCTGAAGGCAGTTATAAAAGAATTCCTTATCTCATAATGTTTTCTGAAACCTGGCCAAAGTTAGTTGAGAATCTTCACGAATTAAGTACTAAAGCCAATGAACTGAAATTGACAGATCTTGCTATTTTTCTCGATAAAATTGCTTCTGTCTGGGAAAATGATACTACAGATTTTGAAGAACTCTCTAACCAGTGGGATGAACTTTTGCAAGCAAATTATGATTACGCTCTTTCAGGTTGTTCGATAAGTATAGATATCAGTAACTATGCTTATGTAACCGGAGCGGCAAACAAAGTCGATGCTGATTTCCGAGTAGGATTACAAACTCCTGAATTGCGGAATCTGGCCGAGAGTTATGTGCTTGAACAGAATGTAGCCTTCCAATTAGCCCAAAAATATGATGTGTTTTCAGAAAGTCCCAGCCAACCAACTGTAAATCATATGTCATATGCATTTTCCCATCCTGCGGCAAATGTATTTTGGGGCACACAGGCAGAGACATCGGACCATTTGGCCGCCTATTATAAAGATGTAACCGATAATGTATTTAATTATATGATCTTTCCTCATTATGTAAGAGTATTCGGACGCACACTTTCGGATGAAGATAAACAGCAGTTACTCGAGATCGAACGTTTAAAGTTGGTAACCCACGAAAACACTCATCCGATAGCTACACCTACCGACCCTAATATAAAAAGCCGCACCGGTGTCGGTGAAGAAATTAATATTATCGAAGAACTGAAAGCCGACACGCTGGATTTTAAGGTTTTAAGAAAACGCAGGGAAGTGCAAGAATATCCTTTTCCGGCAAAAAAGATATTGGAAGTCCTGGTTATTTACTGCCTGGACTATATTAATAACCGCGATTCAGGTGACGGTTTTGGAACGGGTATGTATGCCAGAAGCGGTCGGATAATTTTGGCAAATTTATTGAAGTCCGGCGTATTGGCGCGCAGCGGTGATCATTGTGACATTATAGATGCGGAAAAAGGTTTCGATTTATTTATCGGGATAGGAGAAGAAGTACTTAAATTATATACAAATAATGATGTTGAACCGGATGTAAATCAGGAAATCATTAAAGATAGAGTAAAAACAATGTTGGATAAAAGTAAAACAGCAGAATTAGAAGAACTGATAGATATTTCATTAAGAGGGCCGTAAAATAAAACTCCACCTCCGGAGTAAAACTCCACCTCCGGAGTGGAGTAGGGCATCTGGGCTTTCTTAGTAGAAACTATAACCACTTTTTAACGTACTTGACACTTTGCAGCATTTTTTGATGCTCGGCATTTGAGAAGACAAATTGCTGATATTTATTTTTGTCAAAGCTAAACTCTTTAAGGATATAATCGGTATTGCATAGATTGGTTAATCCGGCTTTGGAATATTCATTGAAAGAAAAATATGGGTAGCTTAATATATCTTTCAAATTTTTAACAATTCCGGCTGAGAAAGGATTTAAGTGGTGGTAACGCGAGACATGAATAAGTTCTTCGCGAGTATGAATTTGCCGAGATCTAAATTGGGGTAGAAAAATAGGTCCTTTTCTCTCATGTAAAATATTAAAAAATCTGGTCAAGGAATTAATTGTATCAGATATATATCTGATTATTCCCTCTGCCTTTTTCTGCTTTAATAGAAGATGAAAATGGTTTGGCATCAAGCAAAACGTCAGAATCTCTATCTTAAAGTGAGCCGGTATTATTAACTGCTTTTCAATCCGAATTCTGGTTTCTCTTTGTAATTCGTTAAAGTGAGAATAGCGGATAACAGATTTTGTCGACCGGTAATATCTTAGTAAATTTAGGAATAATTTGGATATTTTATCATTCTCAAAGATTAATCTATGATCGATAGTTTTATTAAAAATATGATAAAAGGAACCGTTAGTAAATATATCTTTTCTTGAAGGCATAAAATCATGATAATCCTGAAATAAAATCATGTCAATGGATTATAAGCTACAAAAGTTTTTTTTAGAAAGTCCTAACAGTCCGTTCCACTCCAGAGGTGGAGGAGTACTCCAGAGGTGGAGGAGTATATTTTATTTGGAAGGGCAGCGGGAGTCGGCACCGGAGAAGTATTGAATGTTGCAACCTCCGGGCAGAGTTCCGGATCCGATAGTGTTATACCAAAATTCAACACCCTTCGTAAATCCGATCGCATCCTGGCATTTGTTATTTACCCAATAATTTGAGCCGTAGCGGTAGTTGCAGGCATATAATGCGTAATTTCCAGGATAAGCCGACTGCAGACCGAAAAGACATTCCATCTGCTCGCAGATTGTCGAGTTGGCCGGCATTTTAGTGTAAGTATTATCTTTGTTCCGTCTATTATCGCATCCGAGTTTGGTAGCTTGAGTTGCTCCACCTGCAGCCGATTCTTCGATCCAGAGTGAGATGACGAATAAGGGATTAAATTTGTATTTCGTAGCATACTGTTGGACAGTTTTCCAGTCCTGCAGAAGCTTTGTCCCCTGCCAGTAGGTGGGATAATAAGTCTTCATCCTTTGATAAGCTTTGTCTATTCCGGCTTGAGTAGCCTGGCAGTTGGGATTGCGGAAAGGCAGGGAGTAATAGCTAACGCCGTTGAAGGCACAGACTTCTCTGGTGGTGGCGGGCATTGCGGTTCCGCCATTTGGGTAGTATTCGTTGACATGTGGGAGTCCGTTATCCATCCAGCTGCAGGCTCCGGAAAGAGGATTTGAAGTAGGCGATGGTCCTGACGGAGGAGGAGGATTGTGTACACTGGTATTGGTCGGGGAAGGAATTGGAGCTTTTGTAAAAGTGGCAGTGGGAGTGGGAGGGGTGGTTGGCTGGCCCGGGGAAGTCGGAGAGACTTTTGCGGTTGGCCAGATCTTTAGGGAAAGCAGGCTTGGCAGATTGAAGTCTTTATAAAAAGTAGGCCGGCTAAGCGGGGTATTGCTGGGGCTTGAGGTTACTTTCGGACCTTGGGGAAAGGCGCCAATCAAAGCAGTCCCGGCTACCAGTAAAACAATAATTACAAAAAAGATTTTATTATTGGTCATTAATTTAATATATCATTATATTTATTCTTGTGAAAGAAATCTTAAAAAAAAAGAGTTAACCGGCAGGATTTAAAGCGTCATGGCTTAAAAAATTTTCTCCGAGAGCTTGCTGATAAGCTGAATTGGTTTTTTCCGGATTCACTTGTCCGGCATCAGCAAAAATCGAAGGAGCTACTCTGGCAACCGTATTAAGCGTTGCCACATCTGCAGACATTGGGATTGTTTCAGCACCTATAAAATAAAAAATTGTCCCGGGGTATACGTCTGAAAATTCGGTATTAAAATTAGTGATGAGAGAATCTGTTACGTCAGGCGTCTGCGCTATTGCAGCGGCCAGAGCAGTTTGCGGGTCTTGGGGTTGAGTAAAATCAACAACGATTAACTTTATTTTTTTTGACTTTAAAACATTTTCGGCACCTGCAGTATGTTCATGCAACATCTCCGTCAGCAGCGGATTTTCACCCGAGACCAACATCCGGGCAAACGAATGATCCGGCACATTTATTAAAAATTTTTGACCTTTCCGTACAAATAAATCACAGGCTGGACCTAAGTTCTTTTTAATTTCAGCCCGTACACTTGGAGATAATTCCGGCTGAGCAAAAGGAGTTTTTGTCATTGATACTATGATAAATATGAACTACAAAAATGTCAAGGTTAGAAAAATAGTTCTGACTAATTATTTTAATTTGCACCCGGTCGGACTGCCTACTACAAGATTGGAGATATTCGTGCAGTTGTTGAATTTTTGTCCGCCGTAATCAGCGTAATATTTGCAGACATTCTCACAGTAGTTGTCGGTGCAGGCGCCATAAAATCTGCAGCTTACAATTGCAATATCTTTTATACCCCAGTTCAAATCGCAGCCTGTGGTTTGGGTCGATAATTTTTTATAAAGAAATCCGCCGAGAACCATGGCGTCAAAAAGCACTCTCCTGTCCGGCGTTGCGCCTTTGAAAAATTGCTGAAATTTAGCTGTGACACTATTCTGTTCGGATTGGTTGATCTGCATTAAACCCATAATTCCTTGTGATGCAGCACTGGGGTTCCCCACTGCATTTGCGCATCTTGTACCCGCGCCGGCCGCGTCGGGCGAGATAAGCCCGGTTATTGTGTTGTAACTATAACCATAACAGGAATCGCCGGCTGTGGCATAAGGAGGTTTCCACCAGTCAAAAGTGTTATAAAAACGGAAGACAGACGGCGTTGCGGTTGTGAAAAATCTTTGTTGGGTTTCCTGGGTTTTTATTGCCAAAATAAATGCGGCCGGAGTGCAGGATACGGCTTCGGCAATCCTGGCGATTTCCTGCAAGCTGGATCCGGGCCTCACTTTTCCGATAGTCATTGGTGTTGGCAAAGGACCTGCTGTCGGATTGCCGCCTTGAACAGGAGTTGGTGATGAACCGGTTTGGATAAACATAGTTGGAGTAGCAGAAGGCCAAAATTTAAGCGAAAGCAGACTTGGCAGATTGAAGTCCTTATAAAAAGTAGGCCGGGCAAGCGGGGCGTTGGTGGGGCTGGAGGTCACCTTTGGGCTTTGGGGGAAGGCCCCAATTAAAGCCGTTCCGGCGACGACTAAAACCAAAATAACTATAATGATTTTATTGTTTGCCACTATATAAATAATACAGTAAAAAAGAAAATTTGAATTATTTTACGCGTAATTTGCAGTTTGATATTTTTTAGATCGTCAGGAAGCAATTTCCAACCCCAGAGGTTGGTAAACTTTCTGGATTTTAGGGTGTTATTTTTTTGTGAGTACAGGTAATTTTTACCGGAGTTCCAACAGGTATTATGATATATGCCAGTTTTCTTTTCCAGCCATTTCCATTTAACCTGGAGAGATATATTTCGCCATCGTGACCTATTTTTGCTATGATGTCTGATTCAACCTGTCCTTTCCTGTTTTTATAATATACGATATCGTCAGGATGGATAGTTTTTGTTAGATCGCCGACCACGACATCTCTAGGGCTAAAGGAATCATAAGTTTTAGGTGGAGGCTTGTCACGCTCTTTCATAAAATCCTTAAGATATAAAAAATCTATTATATAAAATATTAAAATTATTTAAACCGGAAATTATTTAAAGAGCTGGATAAATTGAATTTTAAGCTTTTTTATCGATATTCCTATTACGTCTGTGAAGTGAAAACAGAGGTGAAGTCACCTATTCCACCCATAGGACTTTTTTTATCATTGAAATTTGAAAAAATTCTTCCCCCTCTGGTAGAGCTAAAGAATAATCACTATTAAGTCCCTAATTTGCTATTTTGAAGGGGACATGATATTATTATAGGGTATGAGAAATGAAATAAAATTTGCACTCTCTTCATTGTTAACACTTGCTTTAGCTTGTGAATCACAGGCAAGCTTATTAACTCCTTCTGTTAATACTGCTTGGATATTTAAGATTACTGCCTGTTTGGAGGAGGGGATACCGGACGGAGTATGTACCGTAGGGCAGAATGGCGATAAAGCCCTTCAGATCGATGTGTCTTTGATGGACTTGTCCAAACCCGATCCCTATGCTATAACTACCACCAATCCGGATACAGGTGAGGCAACTTTATCGTCAAATCTGCCCGAGGGGTATAGTCCCCAACTTGGTTATCCAAGTCAAGTTCCTGTTACGGGAGGATATGCAAGGCCATATAAGGGATTTATCATTGTGAACAGGGACGGTACAAATATAGAAGCGGATATTCCTTACGCTTTACCAGTTGAGGGGTCTCCCCAGCAGTCTGGATAATTCCGGAATTATGTACATCGTCTTAGATGAAGCCGGAAATGGTCTGGTGTTTTTCTAACTTTTATCCCCCTTCGCGTAAAACCTCGGGCGTCCTCCTTCGCTAAAGCTACGGAAGGATAAATTAGCCCGCAGGATATAAGCGAAGAGAATTACGCTTCGGAGGAATTTCGCTCCCGTCGAAGCGAACGTATATGATACCCCGAACGTAAGCTCGTGGGAGCTTCATAAGTCCCCTTCAGGTCGTTGTTTATTGCGAGGTATTTTATTTAGATTTTGATTTACAGCTGTTGAACATTAATCAGATTAGATAAAAGCCTCTCGATCTTGTATACTATGGGTTATGAAGGAAAATAATTTTTTTAAAAGGCTAAGAACTGAAATAAGGAGAAATTATCGCAAATATCTTCTAACCGGTGTAGCTGTGTTGGGCTTAGTCGCGTTAGGAGGATGTGCGCCCTATCAAAACGCCGAATCAACAAGAGTCCCGCAGATAAATACCGTAGAGGCCTCCGGCATAAAGCCGGAGCTACCAAAGGACTGCCGAGGCAGTGCGGTTAGGCTGTCTTTAGCTAATAAGTCGGTCTTGAATAATGTCCACGATGTAATTGAACCGTCGGCTGTAGTTGTACGGCGAATGCAGGTGGCAGGGCCTAATGGAGCGATTTATAATAAAGTTGTGCTTTTGACCGCCCAGCACCCATTTTCCGCTTTGACTAATATTTTAGCCCTCCACGACAGTAATATAGACAGTTTGTTAATAGAGACTAAAGCAAGGCCGGATCTACCGGAAACCACAACTTTTGTCGACCTGGTTAGCGCTGTGCAGGCAGTGGACGACCAAGGCAATCTCATAGATATTGCAATTGTAACGGTCATCGATACCCGCAATGTCCTGTCCACCGATATTCAACCCGTAAAAAATATAGCTACCTGGACAGATTCTGGCAGCGCCATATATCTTGCCCATTACCCAACACAGGCCGGCGTCGAAAGCCTAATGGTTTCGCAGCTTAATGTTTCAAATTTTGATCATAAGTATGATATACCCGATTATTATGGTCAGGAATATATGACTTTTGAAATTGTGGATTCTACAAGTTATGTAGACGGCGGCTCCAGTGGAGGAGGAGGATGCGTCACAACAGTCCAGTACCCTGACGGTGTTTTGACTTTTATCATAACAAACAAGGACGGTTTTAAAACAAATAAAGTGATCGTTAAGTCTATACCAAGCTCGATTAATGGGCAGATAGAGGCACAGGTAAATTCTACTCCCTATAATCTGCCTCCCTAATTTTTCTCGGCCTAATGATTATTGCACCCTTAAAATGTAATGGACTATAAGAACGTTACAAAAATTAATCATTCACATCTCCCCGTTGTATTAAAATATAAGATTGACCTAGGGGAAGTAATCTATTCCGACTTTGTTATTGATTAAATCCGACCAGTAAGAATCGTTTATCAGTCCTTTACTCCACTTATAGTAATACCTTTTTATTTTATTGATTTTAGCCAATAAGATTTGTCTTGAGTCGGGATCAAGGCTTTGAATTCTCAGAAGTTCTTGTCGATGTCTTTCGGGATTTAATAATACTTCGGCCGTATTCGCGGCATCTTCAAAAGTGTTATCTTTGCTCTGTGGCGAATCTAGATAGTAACTGTCAGGACAAAGCGGACCCTCGGTTCTTCCGTCTGATGAGTCTTCGTAAAGATCACAATCCAGGTCTCGGCTTGCTGAGAGTAATAACCATTCAGGATCATTAGTATAGGGAGTACCATCATGTCTTTTTGCCTGATGAAAAACTTCGTGATCGAAAGAGACTATTTCTTTAATGCCGTCAGGGGTGGTGGTGACTGAGATAACGGGAATTTCCGGCGAGCTAAGACCTAGAATTTGGTTTCCCTCCTGATCCTTGATGTCACCCCAGAAAGAGACCGCTTTAATGCCGTTATTTCTAAAAAAGTCCGGCGGATACTTTGCCAGCTGATTAACCAAAAGCCTCATTCCTTCCAGAAGTTCTTCGGAAGACACAACTCTTCCTGTATATTTTGTATTGATTTCGTGATGATTATAATCAATCCCGTATGTTGAGATAATGAGATTGTATCGGCCGGCGAAATAAGACGCCAGAGTTTCATAGTTCGAATTTGCATCGATTCCGTAACGGTGAGTCTCGGCAGGTTGGACCGGGATTAGGTCGCTCGTGCGACAGGCTAAAAGTGAAGCTATTATAATGCCAAGACCTTTAATCACACTCCTTCGATCTCCTCCCAGAGTTGCAAGTTGTTTCTCCGAGTAAGAAGTGTAACCATATAGTTGCTCTATTGGTCCCAGAATGGGTATATTTCGAAAGCGCATTTTTATATTATAGGATATCAATATCCTTAAATCAAATAATCCTGAATTCCACCTTTCAGGTGTTAGGTGAGTATTGAATTGGTTTCAATGATATTATATACTATAAGACCGTTATGGTAGAAAAAAACTATCGTCAGCGCAATTTTTTCACAAATTCCGGTAAAGGCAAATTTTTGACCCAGGAACAAGGCGATTTATGCTTACATCGTCATGTCAGATGCGAGCTTAAGCCATTTGCACAAGGGTCAACAGACGGCACACTTATCATAAGTTCAACCACTCCTTTAGGTCCGAATTACTGCCCGGGACTGGCAGGTAAGGCTGCGGCAGCGGGACAGCCGTTTGATATCGGCCTGTGTGAGGCGGATGCAAAAATATTAGCAAATGCCTCAAAAGGCAATCAACAAAGCATTTATTATGTAGTCAGAGGAGGCGGCGTTGAGATAGCGGGAAGCAAGATTGGACTGTCTGATTTTACCCAGCAAGTAGACCAGTCGGCTATACAACCTGCGGAAACAACAGTTAATAATCCTGTCCTACTGCCGGGGTTGGTCTTAGGAGGATTTGCTATCGGCGCCTACGTAGTTTACAGGACAATGTTTGGCAGAAGAGAGGGGAAATCCGGCCGTGCGCCGCACCAGCGTACAAATACTCAACCTTCAGCACCCGAAACCGGAGGAGTTAATTCCCAGGCTCGAGCCGCAAGGCCAGCACTTCCCGATAGATTAAAATCTAATCTACAAATTTTAAAGTTAGAAGGCGAAGCAAAAGTGTTAGAGGATATATTAGAAAGACAGAGATCAGTTGGACACTATGATGTTAAAGTCTCTTATGATCATCCTAATTACGGCTTATATTTAAATTATTTAAATAGCCAGGAAGAATTGGAAAAAAAAAGACAAAAAATATCCGAACTAATGAAGAAATTATCACCGAATCGCGAAGAATAGTAATAATAATAATACACCTCTGGAGTGTATTAGGCTTTGATGACAATCTAAATCATTAACTTTGTGGATTATAATCCATTGACTTAAGGCTATAATTGATATCTAATCAAGTATATGCCATCAAGAATAGATGTTTTCTACAATGGAGGAATTTATCACATCTACAATAAGACAATAGATCATAAGCTAATTTTTTCAGATAATAATAGTCACGGATTTATCAACAGCTTTTGTTATTATAGATCGGATTTATCGTCTAAACTACGTTTTTCGAAATTTAAAATGTTAACGGGAGACGTTTATCAAACCAGATGGAGAGAATTATTTTATGACAATCACTTCATTGTTGATATATTAGCCTTTAGTCTTTTGCCGAATCATTTTCATTTTGTAATAAAACAACTAAAAGAAAGAGGGATAATTCGCTTTATGTCAAATATTTCCAATTCCTTAACCAGATACTATAACGAAAAAAATAGGAGAAAGGGGCCGATTTTTTTGCCACAGTTCAGGTCTAAAAAAGTTAAAGGCCAGGCAGGTTTAAACTACTTAACCAGATATGTCCATACAAATTGTTATGCTCATGGAGTAGTTGAAAGAACGGAAGAAATATTCAGTTATCCATATTCATCGATTGGAGCATATATGGGGTTAAATAATGATTTGAAGATAAATACTGACAAAGTTATGCATTCATTTGGATATAGTTCCCAGAAATACAAAGTTTTCATCTTAAATAATGCCGAAGAGCAGAGGATGTTGGAGTCGGTCAAGTATACAGTTGATTGGATGCGTTAATTTAGGCTAAGATGACAATCTAATACACTCCAGAGGTGTACTAGTGCTTCCTTCAATGTCCTTGCGGGCGATGACTTTTGGAGCGAAGCAATGACAAAAACTTAGTTACTACTTCAAAGCTATTAGCATCTTAGTTAAACACCTATGAAAGCAGTTATTGAATCTAATCCAGCTCGAGCTGCGCCTATGCATCTATGGGATCCATCAAAACAATGATATGTCATACGTTCAAGATTATTATTTATGCGTTCTTCAATCTTGTCACCAGCTACTAATATGGGTGAAAATTTATTCGTGACCAGCTCTGCACATTTACTTATCTCGTATATTTTTGCGATTGAAAATCCCTTTATATTTGGATTATCGGCTATTCTTTGAGCTGTTTTTACAACCGAACCATTGCACCAATCTTCCGGTAAATCTCCAATCCTCGGCCAAAGACCAACAGAATCTAAGCTTACTTTTGCCCTAACCCAATTAAGTCTTAATAACATTTCAAGACTGTTACCTTCCTTCCACCTCATCATTGTATTAAACTTTTGCCTCAATTGTTCTTCGTGGAGTGAGGCCGCAATTTGTATATAAGCATCAACTCCGTCAAGACCAAAATTATATCCTTCTGGCCTATTCTCTAGAACTCTGGCCATATTTGCTGCAACAAAATAGACTAAAACTTCATTTAAATCTATACTTTCCCTGTTTATTTTTTTTGCTTCAGTAGACATATTGAATCTTTACAAAACTTAAGCAGAGTTCTTAAACTCAGCTTGTTTGGAAAGTCCTATAGTAACATAAGCTAGAAAATATGTCAATCCAAACCACTTCAGGAGAAAGTAGATCAGCCAGCTCAATAAAGATAGTTTCCATTAATTTCATCATGATGAATATCTTCACTTTGTTGTTGACTTATCTTTCACTCCGGAGACGCTCTATGTCAAGTCCAAATTACTATGAGATTCTCAGTGTATCGACTCTCTCCTTGGATTCTTCATCACTCCATAGACAATCTAATACACTCCAGAGGTGTACTTTATTTCCTTTTTCTTTTAAAGAGTGCAGTGGGGATAATTACGAGCAAGATTACGATGATTACGATAAGGGATATACCATAATAACGATAATTCAAACCGGGTGTTTTTTTACCTTGTTCGGCGGGTATATCTTCCAAGATCCGAATACCCGATAAGAAATAACCGCCGAACCATTCGTCGCCCTCAAAACGAATTTTTCCCATTATTTTTTGTCCTTCCGAAACCGGATTCTTAGCGTATTCAGTCAGAGTTAATATCTGTCCGGATTTTTCAGCAAGCTCGAGATAGGAATTATCACAGGAACGAACTCCCTCTTGTTTTGATGTTGTTATCTCTTGGATATCTATGTTTACTTGATAATAATCGAAATCTTGTCTTGGCGGTAGTCCCAATCCCTGGATGTTGGTTCTGGTTTTTTCAATTTTTAGAACATTGGCAATAATTTCACAGGTGGGACCGGGTGCCGCCGGAACAGCGTTAACCTTCCGAATAGTAAAAAGGGCAGCTATTAAAATTAAAATTGAAAAAATTATCTTGTTTCTTATATTGCTTAATACCTTTAAGGTGAAATTGTTGGCGTTGGGGAAGGATAAAAAAATGTTTGAGTGGGGGTAGGTGAGACTGCGTTATAGATAATCCTGCCGCTTTTCACAGGTGTGATTTCCAGGTCGGCGCTTGCGGTTGCGACGCCGCTGACCTCTTCTTTTTTATCGGCAATGGGCAACATCTCGACAATTTTATTGAGTGACGGCCGGTAAAGGATGGCTTTTTTGGCATTGGTATAGACCAGAATTTTGTCTCCGTTTTCGGCATTTTCAAAAAATGGTTGGTTGGGCAACTGAGCGCGGTCGGTGACGGTTGCGATGGTTGGGGTTTCGTCTTGGGGGAGTAAGACTAATTTTCCGATCAGATCTACGAGCGGGCCGCTGTTATCGAGAGTGGCCCGGGAGAATAGTAGTTGGCTTTGTTGATAGCGTTGGAAAAAATAGATCGAGAGTCCGAAGGTTAAAACCAAAGCCAGGGCAAAAATTAGCTGCGGCAGATAAGACGGTCTTTTGACAATGGCGGCATTGGGAGGCGGCTGTTGCGGTTTTTCGGGAGTTTTGAATTTGTTAAGATTGAGGGGAGTAAAGTTTTGCATTGTTAATATATTTGATAGATTCTGTCGAGATTTTTTTACCCGCAAGTGCTCGAACCAGAAGAAACTGGAAAAATTCTGCGCGCTTGCGGGGCCCTTAAAATCTCGCCACCTATCAAATAAACAAAATTGAATTTAATTATTTTATCTTAATTTTTTTCGCATTAGTTGTCAAGCAATTTATTAATTCGGTTGACAAAACCATATGTTAGCACTATTATTACATCGTGTTTTCAGTCAAATATTTCTATTCGAGAAAATCTCTTATTTTTATTTTATTTATAGTCGGTCTGGTTAGTGTAATTATCTTGTCACGATTGAATATCATAAGCTTTGCCCAGACGCAACCTTCGTTTACCTTTACTGCGGCAGGCGACTATTCCGGCCACAAGCTAAGAACCACGGCGGTCCTGACGGGAATGAATCCGGTTAATAGCGGGGCAGACTTCAATATTGCTCTCGGCGACCTGAGCTACGGCGGCAAAAAGCCGGAAACAGCCTGGTGTGATTATGTGAAGGGACTTGTGGGGGTGGAATTTCCTTTTGAACTGGTTCCGGGAAACCACGAAGACGACGGGCCGGCAGGGAATAATATCGATAACTTTGAACTTTGTTTGCCGCACAGACTTACCCCCATTACCGGCAGATATAGCAGGGAGTACTATTATGACTTTCCCCCACTTTCGCCATTGGCCAGATTTATTAATATTTCGCCCAATATGAATTTTCTGGATGAAGGAACATACACATATTCGATTGGAAGTGCTCACTATAATTTCGTAGTTGAGGCGATTGATTCGGCAAGGGCGGCGGGAATTAAATGGATAGTTGTTGCGATGCATGAGAACTGCATCACGATGGGGAAAAAATCCTGCAGTATTGGAGAAAATCTATTTAATCTTCTAGTCGATAAAAAAGTCGACTTGATACTACAGGGGCACGATCATAATTACCAGAGGAGTAAACAACTGGCTTTGGGTCCGGGTTGTCCCGCACTTGTTAGAAATACGGTAAACACAGATTGCATCATAGACGACGGAAGTGATAATGTATATATTAAGGGCGAAGGAAGTGTATTGTCGATTGTGGGAACGGGCGGGATAGGGAACTATGATATTAATACGGCGGATGCGGAAGCTCCGTATTTTGCCAAATGGAATGGTTCCAATACCAACCCGACTTTGGGATTTTTGAAAGCTACGGTGACCGATTCTGAGATGACGCTAACTTTTAATCCGATGTACGGCCCTTCTTTTAGCGATAGTTATGTGATTGTTGACAATAGTACACCCACGGATACGCCGATGCCGCCGACCGAGACTCCGATTCCGACTCCCACTCCGACGCTTGATCCTTTTGCTCCGACCCCGACTGAGACACCGACACCTACAGTTACCCCCACCCCGACCGAAACACCGACCCCAACCGAGACTCCGATTGCTTCACCAACACCGCAGATTATGACTCTTAGTCCTGTAGCCGATGCTTTTGTGAATGCCAACTACCCAAATAATAATAGCGGCAGTAATATTTTACTCAAGGTTGTCAGCTCGCCGGAGAAAACTTCGTATCTTAAATTTGATTTGGCTCCTTTGAACGGAAAAAATATCCAGTCGGCAAAACTGAGGTTAAACGTCACCAATGGCTCAAACTCAACCCAATCAGTCAAGACGGTGGCTGATATCTCATGGGGAGAAACAACCATCAACTATAATAATCGACCTTCGTTAGGTAGCGTAATTACTACTTTTACCGGAAGCGTAACCGGGACATGGAAAGAGATTGATATAACTTCGGCGGTATCTGTTGCAACCGGTAATCTAATGTCCCTCGGCATTGATTCGATCGGAACGGACGGTTTGGACGTTTATTCAAAAGAAAACCCTACAGGGAGACCCGAACTGGTCATAGAGTATAATTAATTCTTCTAGTGATAGATTTAGACTGTCAAGATGGCATCCTCCACCTCCGGAGTGGAAGAGTTTGTTTTAACAGTCCAAAGTTTAAGTCTCAATAGAATATACTAAAGACAGATGCAGTCAAATCATGAAACGACGGTATTATAATTTGACAGTGTATGATTCCATATTTAATAAGTTTTTCATATTCCGGTAGAGGATTCAAAACATGAAGATGTTACTACAGAAGTCCGAAGGTAATAAAAGAGGATCAAAACTGTGTATAACTTAAGTATAGATTAGTTGGACAACTTTTCCAACCCCAGAGGTTGGAGTAGTGACTACTATTTTATTATTTATCGATCTTAGAATCATTAACCGGTAAATTATCAAGATCTTCCCATTTTCTTAATCTAGCAATAGCTTGTTCTTCATCTGATATTAAAGGTTGACTAGTTGTAGTTATACCTAAAGCGCCATGTAAAGTCGGTAACGCTTCCCTTATTGCTTCAACAAAAGATTCATTTAATGCATGAGTATATTCCTTATGGAACTCACGATATACTACCCCCAGTTGTTCTGCTAGCTGCCTATTGCCACCCCAAGCACCATTCGCTTCACTCCAGTGATTAGCATAAATCTCATTTAAGTTACGATTTACATCTTCAACGGCCTTAAAATGAGCTTCTTTTGCTGTATCTCCTTGTTTAAGATATCCTTCTTCCAATTCGGAAATTATAGCATCAAGATCTGATAACGCTTGCTCAGAGGTAAAATCACTGTAGGGTCTTTGATATTCAAATACAGGCTCATCATGATAATGACTTGGCTCAGAACTTGATTTGCTCCGGAGTGAAGTTCCGGAATTAATAGATTGGCTTGAGGTTGGTCCACTTATTCTTTCCTCTTTATCTGATTCATACATTGCGTTGGCTAGATATAAATTAAATAGCTCTCCGGCTGCGGCTAAAATAGTCCCTATCCAACCAGTGGCAGCAGCATAAGATTCAGCTCCCGTTCTAATAATGTCTAATAACTGATTTTCCATTCCCGCCCCCCGCTCTTTATCATGGGAATGATATCTGACTTTTCTCATTATCGCGCTTAATGCCATAATTCCTAACCACCTTTTCCACTTATCCGGATCATTGGAATTTTCCTCCTGACTCCTTGGATGTGATTGAACATATGAATCGTACAACTCTGTATATGTCTGACCCCCAGTTTGGACCAGCATAAACTTATCTCCATTTTGAATAATTTGCGAACAAGTAGATCCATCAGGACAAGCGTATGGAACATCCAGTATACTTATCCAACCAGATTTTATTTGTTTACTGTTTAAGATAACAGCAAGGCTAACCAATATTTTTGCTCCGCCGGTAATTACGTTATGAGCACCTCGTATCCTCGGTTCGAACTTTGTTTCCATATGAGTTTTAACCTGTTAGTATCCAAAAAACGGTCCCTTTTTTCAAATACCTGTTATTGACGGGCACATAGGTAACACTCCAAACTTGTAACTATTGTACTACTCGATTGGGCTTTTGTAGCGGAGAGTTTGATGAGGCCACTCAAAATTGTAAAATAGTAACCACTCAGTCAGTCTCTGGTTTGCAGCAATAAGTGAGTCAAAGGCAAGATATGATTCAAAGTGGACAACCTTTCCAACCACAGAGGTTGGAATCCTTAATTAATGTTACTTCGGCAGTATCAGCCTCAGGCGGACAGTTAATGTCGCTTGGAATTGACTCTACCGGATCCGACGGACTTGATGTCTATTCAAAAGAAAACTCTGCTAATAAACCGGAGCTCGTTGTAAACTTCAATTAACAATAATAAAAGTAACGTATTGGATACTGGGAATTTACAGTCCGAAGTAAAAATCATCGACAAAAGAAGTCGCTGCGAAGCTTGACATTTTCATCTGGACAGAAGCTTTAGCTGTGCCCGTGGGAGAGGTTAGATTAGCAGAGAAGGGTATCCAGCCTCCGGTAGAAGCTGCAAAAGACCTGGCCAAAGTTGTAGATATAGCTTTTCCGGAACTGTTCAGCCACTGAACCTGCAGGCTGAATGTAAATGAGTCTCCGGTTGGAGGTATATTGACATATCCGGAAAAATTATAAATTGTGTTAGCCAAAAGATTAGTTACTGTCTGTGAAATCGTATAAGATGCGTTGGATGAGGAAAAATGTTTGCCTGAAAAGCTGCCTGTGTTAAATACTGCATTTGAACGGGTGAATTTATTGCTGGATGACCAGGAATCAGGCTTGCCGTTACCGTTGGCATCAATTTCAAATCCTGCGTTCTGCAAAAGATTGAGTGCGGGAACACTGGTAGGAGTGAGTGTCAGCGTGGGAGTCGGTGTTAGTGTCGGTGTAGGCGTTATGGTAGGTGTCGGAGTTTCCGTAGGTTGGGGAGTTATGGTTGGTTCAACAGGAGTTGGCGATGGATCGGTCGGGGGTGAAGATAGTTCGTGAAGTCGATTACCTAAGATATTTCTGGCTGACATAAAGGCATTTTTATCTTTAGTCCAGTTATGAAAATCGTTGGCAACGGTATGAACCGTATCAAGAGCAAACTGGCCTTGACCCAGATTTTTTAACATATCTATATATTCAAAATCTTCGCTGCCTTCACGGAACCATTTCATTCTTACACCGGATACTACCCG
>Ga0155715_139_pt2 | contig 30746 bp, 40 predicted proteins | sample RifCSPlowO2_01_FD_107372 | JGI IMG/M metagenome (GOLD analysis project Ga0155715, IMG submission 107372) | Candidatus Roizmanbacteria bacterium RIFCSPLOWO2_01_FULL_37_12 | reverse complement strand
TTTCAATCCTTTTATTTATAAGAACATCCACAATATAGTAAATTATTTTTTACCAAGCTTTAATATTGTGAGCACAAATGTTTTAATCTATTAATAGATTAAAACAAATATAGTAATCAAAGATTAAAGAGTTTTTTATTTTGGATTCTCGAGTTCAAACTCTGTCATTTTATTACCTTTTTCGTAGACAGCTTTATAAGAAATTACACTGTTATCATCTAAAAAAATATAAGGAATAATTTCGTGTATTTCAGCAAGCAGGTTTGGAAGTTTTTTCATTTCTTCAGGAGTAACCCAGACAAGTTCGCCGTCCTTATGATTTTCTATTACTTCTCCTCCGGCCCAATCAGCAAAGACAAAATGAAAAAAGAACCCCTGATCAAGATCTTTTAAAAAAGCATTCCCAACAGCCTTAATTTTAAGATTTTTAATTTTTAAACTTGTTTCTTCTCTTATCTCTCTTCTGGCGCATTCAAAAAGACCTTCATTAAATTCTCTATGCCCGCCAGGAGCCATCCAGATATCAGGCATGATTCTTTTATTTTTATTCCGGTGGAGCATCAAATATTTACCCTCTTTTTTTACAAAACATTCCAAAGTTACAACAATATTGCGCTTACCCATAATTTTATTATTATTATAATCAATCTGATATCATATACTCATGGAAAAATATGTGCTGGATGCTAATTTGTTTTTTAACATGGAGGCTGGGCTGGACCTGGGAGAGAGGACTGAACAAGTAGTCAAAAAACTAACTGAGACGGGCAAGAAATTAAAGGAAAACAAAAAAGCTGAGTTCTATATGCCGCCTCGGGTAGTTGATGAATTTTTGAGTTTTTTTGAAAACAAAGAGCAACCTTTTCTCAAGGACCTTTTGTCTGTCGTCACGGTTAAGTCGCCGGATGTGGGAAAAGTAAATCTCCCCGGGCAGGTTTTTTATGAACTGGTTGCCGACATTAGACAAAGAAGTTACCGCGGACTTAATATTGGAGAAGAAGAGATTGAAAAAGCCGGAAAAATAATGTCCGGAAAAAACAATCTATCGACTAAAGATTTTCAGATACAAATAGGCTCGGTGATTAAAAAATTCAGGGAAAGATATCGCCAGGCAACCCGATTTGGATTTCTTGACAGTTTGGCCGACCTTGATTTGATCGTTTTGACCAAAGAACTGGACGGCAGCTTGGTAAGTTCAGAGGAGGGAGTTATTGCCTGGGGAAGAGTTTTTGGCATTAAAGAGACGCCGGTTGGGGTTTGGAAGAAGAAATTGGCTGACCTGCTTTCGTTGTCATAACGTCTTCTTCATCATCGGGAATTAGTTTAGAAAGCCAATCGACCAACTTATCAGTTAAAGCTCTTTGCGGTTTTTCTTGGTATACCAGATGTTCGGAAAGAATAAGCACGAGATTCTTTTTAATTTCTTCGTTGGGCACAACCAGATAGGCATGGTAAAAATAGGGAGCGTGGCTAATAACAGTTAGAATATAAAAACCGAAACGGTTGGTAAAATAAAAATCCGAGAGAACCTCCCACCTTAGTGTCATGCCTGCAGTTTCCAGGCCAAATCTGGTAATCTTATTCTCTATTTCAGGAGGGGGAGTGATAGTTAACACATAAAACAAAAACAGGACCGCCCAGATAGGAATAAGAAGAATTTTGTCTCCGAAGAAAAATACGATGAGCGACAAAAGCAATGCTACCGCTAGATAAAATCGTAAAACCAGACGGGATCTTTTTTTATAAGGCCTGATCGGTGCCTTCCAGGAAAAAATAACTTGAGGATTCTCCATATGTTTATTTTTCTACATTTGTCAAGAAAAGTCAATGCGGGAAGAGGAATAGAGCCTTGGACTTGCAAAAGGCAACCTATAATGATATTATATATTTCGGACATATGGACAACTTCAATAAAATTGTTTCTTTCGTTCTTGGCCTTGTCGTAGTTATTGTTTTTTTGGCAGTTATTACAGGTCGTTTTAATTTGAAAAAAAATCTGGTAAATTTGGGCGGAAAAGCAAGAGTTACGCCAACCGCAACACTAAACGTTGGACAAAACGCATCTCCTACTTCAGCATCTGTTGCCGCGGGAAAGACAAAGACAACCGATTATAAAACTACCGGAAAAACCCCGACCTCAATTCCTGCCACAGGCTCACCCACACTATTATTATCCGCATTCTTTTCTACTCTGTCACTGGGTGTCTACCTCAAAAGGAAGAAATAATCCGACAAACACTCATTTATTTGTATATTTGAATAATTTGCAGTTTTTGTTTATTAGCTTTTCAGAATCCCGGTATCTTTAGGATTCCTTTGGCAAGGAAATTTACGATAAAGGCCGAGAGCAGACTGAAGATTAACCCCACAATCGCACCGTAAATCAATCTTTTTCCATAGTTTAATCGCTCTGGTTCGGCCTGTGATGTGAGGACAGTAAACGAACCGAACATGAGATATAAAAAGGCTATGCCGCCGATCATGCTGAAAATAATATTGAGCAAGGTTTGGACTACGCTTGCTGCCGCGCCTTCTTGACTAAAGCTCGCCAGATCTGTCTTGATGCAGCCGATGACGGTATACTGCCGTCCCTGCTGAGGAGTTGGTCCGGTATTTGTTGCGGGATCTACTTTTAGAGTTTGTTTGGATGCGGGGTCTCTGCTGGCATTAGGATATAGACACTGTCGACACTTTTCCCAGCTGGAAGGCAGGCGGGCCGGCGGACAATATCCACAAAGATCGCACGCCGCATTACGCGGAGGAGCTGCTGTTAGTCCAAACACTGTTGGACTGAAGACGAGCAAATTCAGCAGAAAAAAAAGTGAAATCAAAAACCCTCTCATATTTTTCAGTATAACAAAAGATTAAAGTCAAATTTCATATAATTAGAATATGAGGAGATTTATATTTTTATTTTTACTGGGGTTTTTTTTGTTGACTCACGCCCCCTTCGTTAAGGCAGATGAGTTGGACGACGTTACTCATCAACTGGAAAATCTGAAAAAAATTTTTAACGATATTAAAAAGGCAACCGATACCAACGAAGCAACGCTTGACAATCTTAAAAAACAGCTTGGTCAAATATTGTTAAAGGTTGAAGACCTGGGACTGGAGATTAATAAAAAAGAAAATGAAGTTAAACAAGGCGAAAAAGTATTGACCTACCAGAAAAATTTACTCAATGAGAGGGCAAGGTCTTATTATAAAAATATAGCTAAATCAACACAGTCATTGATCAATTTTCTGGCAGCAGAAAATCTTTCAACTTCGCTGAAAAACTTTACCTATCAAAAATCGCTGGTCGACGAAGATAGAAAAACAATTATCAAGGTAGTTTTATATATCAAAAACCTGGAAGACAAAAAGATAAGTTTGCAGAGCGAGAGAGAAAGACTGGCGGCATTAAAAACCGATATAGACAAACAGTCAAAATTTTTGGAGGGAGAGGTTGTAACCGCCAGAAAATACCAGGGAGAGTTATTACAAAAAATAGCGGCACTTTCAGCTCAGCAGCAACAGCTGATAGCGCAGAAATTAGCCAGCTTAAATATTCCACGATCGGCTGGTACGGCTGCTTCCGCTTGTGTTGATGACAGGGATAAGGATCCTGGTTTTTCTCCCCGACTGGCATTCTTTACTTACGGCGTTCCCAACAGGGTTGGGATGAATCAGTATGGTGCATATGGAAGGGCGAAGGCCGGGCAAGATTATCAGACGATTCTTCGCGCCTACTATAATTTCGACGAGTTTAAGGACGTAGACGTGAATACACAGATTAGAGTAGACGGGCATGGTTCATTCAATCTGGAGGATTATGTAAAAAGAATTTATGAAGTACCAAATTCTTGGGGTGACAATGGCGGCATGGAGGCCTTAAAAGCTCAGGCTGTTGCCGCACGATCCTATGTTTTAGCTTATACGAACAACGGTTCTGGTTCAATTTGCGACTCGCAAAGTTGTCAAGTATTTCAGGATGGCGAGAAGGGTGGAAACTGGAATGTGGCAGTTGAAGCGACGCGCGGTAAAGTTATGGCACAGGGAGGGAGCGCGATTAAGTCGTGGTATTCCTCTACTCACGGAGGGTATGTCTTTAGTTCTGGTGAGATTGGTTGGTCTTCAACTTCGTGGACAAAACATGCGAATGATTTTGTTGGCTCGGTTGGGAGCTTTGCCGACCTACACAATAACGCCTATGATAAAGAGTCGGCCTGGTTTTATTGTGATTGGGGGTCACGGTCAGAATATAATAAGACGGCTTGGCTTAAACCCCAAGAAATAGCGGACATAGTCAATGTAATTCTTCTTGCCAAAAGAGACTCTGGGGTTATTGAGCATCTGTATCAAACAGACAAATCCAACCCGGCCGGAGTCGATACCTGGGACACGGAAAGGGTCAAGTCAGAACTTCGTTCAAGAGGCGGATCTGCCTACAATTCAATTACCGATGTTGCCGTTAGCGTAGATTTTGGCGGAGGTCGCACAACCTCGGTAAATTTTTCCGGCGACGCTGGAAGTACAAGCTTTGATGCGAGAGAGTTTAAAGACTGGTTTAACCTTCGAGCCCCGGCCAATATTCAAATAGTCGGACCGTTGTATAATGTTGAGAAACGCTAATTTTCCCGTGTGTCATCCTCGCGAAAGCGGGGATCCAGAAATTGTAAATTATATAGATTCCCATTTTCATGGGAATGACATACCCAAAGATGACTAAAGTAAAGATCAATCAGGATCTGTTAAAAAAACTAAGCAAGGAGCAGATCGATGTCTGTTTTTACAAAGGCACGGAAGCGCCTTTTACCGGAAAATATTTGGATAATAAAGAAAAAGGAATGTATCATTGCGCGGTATGCGGCAATCCCCTTTTTTCTTCCGATACGAAGTTTGAGTCAGGCACGGGTTGGCCGAGTTTTTATGACGTGGTCACCAAAGGCAACGTCAAGTTGTTAGAAGATGTAGGTTACGGAATGCACCGGACAGAGGTACTCTGTTCCAATTGCGAAGCACATCTCGGCCACGTCTTTAACGACGGCCCAATCGACAAAACCGGACTGCGCTATTGTATTAATTCTTTAGCTCTGAACTTTAAAAAAGCTTAGTTTTTCTAATCTTCAATATTTTTCTATATTCACGATAAAAAGCTTCTCTGTCAGCTTCATCTACTACGCGTTCATATTCATCTCTATCATTAGGTTCAGTTTCAAATTTTATTCCAACACTCTTAACAAGATCTTTTAATTCTTTATCTGTTAATTTTTCAATTAAATCCATAAGATGTTGCATTTCTTCCGGTCCGGCACTGCCACAAAAAGCATTTGAGCTATGATATTTGGCATGACTAGAATCTATCATTTTTTGTCTTTTCTAAATTTTTATCAAAAGTTTTCAACTGCATTTTTTCTTGTCGGCTTAACATAAAAAGCCAACAGTCTATATAATTTAATGCAGAGTTAAAATACAAGTTTAGTGCCTTATTAATCAGTGTTTTTCTAGGATTTAGAATCCAAGGAAGATATAAGAGTTTACTGACTTTTTCAATGACTGCATTTTTTGGCACTTTATAAGTGTTTGTTAATACCCAGATGATTTCGGCGGTTGCAATTTCATCCAGATAGATATTGTATTTACCTTTTTGCGCCAGGACAAAAAACTCCTTAGCCTCAGACGATAATTTTGCATGGTCTTGAAGAAAATATCTAATAACAATATTTGTATCCACAACGATAGTTTGTGTCATTTTTTAAGTTTATACTTTTTTCCTAGTTCTAAAGCAGCTTTTTTCCTTGCAGTTTTCATATCCATGTATGGCACAGAAGACTTTAGAGAACCATATAATTCCTCAACTATGTTTTTCTTTGATATAACCTCAACTGTTACCTGTTTTTTTTGAGGATCAGGATCTTTAAAGACTACTCTATCTCCTGTTTGGATATTAAGCAATTCCCGAATTTCCTCAGGAATTGTTGCTTGTCCTTTAGTTGTAACCGTAGTCGTATTCATGGTAAGAATTATAAAGTATAGTAATACAAATATCAAGAGGTAATGATGTTCAGAATTTAGTCTTGACTAATTTTTGGTCAACGATTATGATGATAAGGTTGTTTTTAATAAACTTATGGCGGTTACGTTAATCAATCAGGACTCATTTCAGAAGGAAGTGTTGGAGGATAAGGGCATAGTGTTTATTGATTTTTACGCCGATTGGTGCGGGCCGTGCAGGTTGACCTCCCCCACAATCGAGGAACTTTCAAACGAGATAAAAAATATAAATTTTTTAAAGGTTGACGTTGATAAAAATCCAGAGCTTGCTCAACAATACTCTATTTTTTCTATTCCAACTTTTATGATCTTCAAGGGCGGTCAGGTTGTTTCCCAGTTTGTCGGAGCGATGGGAAAAGAAGGCTTCCTTAACGAAATAAAAAAAATAACTAGCTAATTTCTACGTTTTTATAACTCTCACAACTTTACCGTTGATGATTTTAAGTATAAGGTGTGCTTGCTTCAAAACATATTCAAGAAGTGTCGCAAACCAGCGGAATGATGAAGTTATTGGTTGGTGCAGACCGGCGATTATTTTTTCATCGGAGAGCGGCAGCTTGATATTTTGAAAAGAAGGAAATTCGGTCTCGGTTGCGGCATGTATACCCATTTTTTTAAATTCTTCCGGAAGTTCAATTGTTTCAGCCCTCACCTGGACGTAAGGCTCGACCTCTTCCTCAAGTTTATGTTCGACCACTTCTTTTATTTCGTATTTTTCTTTTTTCATGGTGAAGGGCTCAGCCTCTTTAGGTTTGCTTATAGCTGTTTTAATAGTTAAATCTCGTTTATGGTTTTTAACCAGATCATCAATAGGGGTGTAGTTTTTGGGAGACATATTTTTATTCTAGCAAAAACATACGCAAAGTATGATTAGCAGTTAAATTTAAATCCACACATTTGTCCATTATCTTGTATTCGTGTACAAATTTTTGTTCGATTTTCAGGAGCAGCATGAGTTTCATCAGCATATTTTCCGTTACATCCTGGACAATGATAATGACCGTCTTCTTTCCCGTCGCAATGACCGCAGTTTTTCTTTTCATTTGAACCGTCAGAAAATATTTCACTAAGCGTTGAAAATTTATTAAATAAATTTGAAGAATTTGATTCACTCGTTGAATCGCTGGTACTGCCGCAGCTACCGGCAACTTTGGGCGGTTCTTTTCCTTTATATTGATTTATAGCGAAAGCCAGAGGCGAATTTCTGTCTATAAAATAAATCGGTGACGGATTTGGATCAGAGTATTCTTTAATTAGGTCAAGAACCAATAGCTCTATTGTTTGCAGAGCGTGGAATAAAAATTCTTTTGATTCTCCCTGTTGAACATACTTGATGAAGTCTTCAATATATGGTGACAAAAGTGGCGCAATCTGTTCAAAGAGCTGATCGTTTATGTTCGTAGTTTTGAGTTTAAAGGTATTTGCTAATACCAGGGCGGGATTTTCAATAAAAAATGTTGCAACAACAGGAGTTGATAAAAACTCCTCAGCCCTATAAAAATTTATATCCTGACCTGTTAACAAGGTAAATGCCGTATTAAATTGGGCAAGTGTAGGATTCTCTACTCTAATTGCGGACATTGCAAGATGCTTTTCTTGAGTCAACTCATCCACCCTGTCTATTTTTCCAAGAAATATAAATCCGTAATCTCCGTATCCATCCGACTTGGGACCTGGCGGACTCATCCAAACAATATTATCTCCTAAATTGGCTTTTTGTATTTGTTTTTCTAAGCTTCTAATTCCCTGATGTTCTGCCAGTTCTCTGTCGATGTTTTTTCCTTCTTTTATTCGTCTGTCTATAGTTTTTTGAGCCTTATCAATCATCGGTTCCCCATTCTCAATATCAGTAAGACGGATTACTCCACGAGAAGCAATTCCGTATCTTAACTCATAATGATATTTTTGAACACTGAATCTGTATTCAGCCAAGTAAGAATCTATGTCCTTTCTTAAGGCTTGAGGATTTATTTTTGGAGAGTATTCGGTACGAAAAGCATCGCCTTGAATCTGATAGGATGGTTTAGTCTCTAGGTACGGTGCAACCATAAGTCCCTGCTCGAGGTTTACCCGTTCAAATTTGTCTTATCAACAAATTTGTTCGGGTGAATGGTTTGGGCAGTTCCGGACTTTACCGTTGCGGCACAGCCTAGGAATTGCACCTAAGTTCCTGCGGTCCAAACCAAAAATTTTAAACGAACGCTTCTTAAGATACTCTTATTTTTTTAAGAATTCAATCAGATTCTTTGCTGAAAGCAAAGTTGTCCAGAAGAAGTGTTATGAGTTGAAAACCATAGAATAAGGCAAAAGTATAGAAAAAATCACCAAGCAATGTATTTTTAAAAAAAGGAATAGCCATAGCATATGACTGCTCTAAACCGGTCAGGTTTTGAGCATAAATTCCTCCGTTTAGCCATACTCCGAAATTTGTAATCAGGAAAAAAATAATAGAACAAGTAAGGCTTACCCCGGTCAAGCGGATAAAAGAACGGTTTTTTTTAATTAGTCTCCCTAATAAAACGATAAGAAAAAAACTTCCGTAGACATAGATCATTGTCGAATGAAAACCGATGACCAAATCCGATAAGAACATAATTCCCAAAGGCAGCAAAAATGAGTTTACACCGGCAAGATATGAACCAGAAAATAAAGCAATGCCGGCTACGGGGGCAAAGTTGGGAGGATGAGGCAAGATTCTGGCCAACACGGCCGAAGCAACTACCAAGGCGACCGGCAAAATTTTTTTAAATTTTATTAATAAGTCTCTATTTTCCATTCGATTTTATCCCCGTTTTTTAACTTGTAACTGCCGGCTCCGACCTGAGCCGTTTTTCCGTTCAGATAAAAGGCCCAGAACTCATTTTTTCTTTCGTCAGCTTTTCTGCCGTTTATTTCGACGATATAGGCATTTTCTTTTTCCCCCTTCGTGACGACGGAGGCAGACCGTCTTAACAAATCCAGCGCCGTTTTATTAGCTTCAGTCTCATATTTTTGGAAAGTTTCAGTCTTTTTATCACCGGATATTTTTTGCTCAACGCCGATTTTTTTTCCGGTCTCGGATTTTTTGGGAACTTCATTTTTATTTAAGACAAACGGATTTATTTTGAACAGGAAAAGCAGTCCCAGTAAAAGTAAGGTTATTATGATGAATTTCTTCATAGGGATATATTATATATAATCTAGGATATGAAAATTAAATTTGTAACTTTAAATATTTTTAACGGCAACTTTCTAGCCAAAAGCATTGATTTCTTAAAAAAAGAAAATCCTGAGATATTTGTTTTACAGGAAGTCAGCCGTGGCGGAGTTGAGGACGGGGAGAAAAGGTACCGGTCCTGTGAAATTATTAAAAGCGAGTTCAATGATTATTTTTGTTTTTACACTCCGGAGAATTATAAATTTATCAATAAAATAAAAGTAGATTCGGGAAATGCGGTTTTTTCCCGCTTCCCAATCTTAGAGCAGGAGTTCACCTATTATTCGCGGCAATATTCTGAACGAAAAGAAGAAACTCCGACAGAATTTATCAGTGCGCCGCGCAACCTTCAATCCTGCCGGATAAAAATTAAGAATAAGGTCCTGAATATTTTTAATACCCACGGCATCTGGGGTTTTGACGGCAGGGATAATAAAGAACGGTTAAGAATGGGTGAAACAATCTCGGCTAAAGTAAAAGGTCTTAAAAATGTTATTTTAGCCGGAGATTTTAATTTATCTCCCGATACCGAAACAATTAAAAAAATAGAAAAACACCTGCGCAACGTATTTAAAGACGAACTCAAGACGACTTTCAATATGAAGATTAAAACAGAGGTCGTCAATAAACTTTATTTTTTTGACAGAAACGATTTGAAAGGATTTGCCAGGGCGGTGGTCGACATGGTTTTTGTTTCGCCCGACTTAAAAGTGGTAGATAAATATCAACCCCGGGTTGACGCATCCGACCACTATCCGCTGGTTATTATAGTTGAGATTTAGAGTCGTCCTTAAGCAGGGAAGAAAATTTTTCCCTGAATTTTGCCAATTTTGGATTGATGACAAACTGGCAATAGGGCTGGTCGGGATTTTTTACCAGGTAGTTTTGATGATATTCTTCGGCCGGATAAAAAGCCGAGTAAGGAAAGATTTCGGTAATTACCGGGTCGTCATAAATTTTTTCTTTCTCGATCTGCCCGATAATTTTTTCAGCGGCCGATTTTTGTTTTTCATCATGGTAAAAGACAACCGATCTGTATTGGGTTCCGACGTCGTTACCCTGTCTGTCAGGAGTCGTCGGGTTGTGAGTAAGGAAAAAAACTTCCAGAAGTTGTTCAAAGGAGATTTGCCCAGGATCAAAAGAAATTTGTATGGACTCGGCATGGCCGGTTGTGCCCTCGGTTACTTCATAATAATTGGGATCTTTGATTTTACCGCCCGAGTAGCCGGAGACGACTTTTTCCACCCCTTTTAATTCTTTAAAGATTGCTTCGGCACACCAGAAACAGCCTCCGCCAAATGTAGCCAATTGCTTCATTTTACTTTATAAACAAGGTCTCCGTCTTTAACCGCCTGGTCAACTTTTAATCCGATTTCCTGCCCTTTTTTTGCTTTTTGAATCGACTGGTGTTCGAGCTGCATCGAGTTTACCGTTTGAGTAAAGTCGCGTCCGCGCCCGACAAACTTTAATCTGTCGCCATTGGTTAGTCCGCTTGATAATTTTACTATTCCAACGCCGAGGTGATTATAGTAATGGGTAACCTTCCCGATCTTGGTATCTGCCATAAATCATCACCAGACTTTCCAAGCATCAGTTTATCAAAAAGCTGATTCTTTTTTGACGCCTTTTTTTAAGACCGAGAAAGACAGGAAAAATGCCAGCAGGGAAAAAATACTGGCTCCCAGGAAGGGATAGGGAATGGCAAGCGTGGCGATAATTCCTCCGATGACCGGGCCCAGGATCTGTCCGATGCTCATGAAAGAGGCACTCAGCCCCAGGATTGACCCTTGGGATTTCGCGTCTGTTTCTTGGGAAAGAATGGTTGAGATTAAGGGCTGAATAATTGAGTTGGAAAAACCTAAAAATATCGAGGCGAATACGAAGGGCAGAAGCGATTTCAGGAAAAAAATGGCAAAAAATACCAGTGAGATAATAAGAGTAGCCAGGGAAAAAAGTTTTTTTAGTCCGATTAAGGCCGTCAGCCTGTGTACGAGGAAGAGCTGGGTGACCAGCCCGACAACTCCGAACATGGTAAAAAGAAGCGAGATCTGATTCGCCGAGAGGTGAAGTATTTTGATGGAAAAAGGCTGATAGGCAAAGATCATTAATGAAAATGAAACGGCATTTAAAAGCGTAATCAGCAGGGTCGGGCCGACATTTTCGTCAAACACGGCGTGAAAAAGTTTTTTGAAATTAAAAAGAGAGCTGTGCTTCACTTCTCCGATGTGTTTGTTGGTTTCCGGCAGAAAGATAGCGGTCATGACAACCGCGATCAGCGAGATAGTCCCCGCGATAATAAACGGCAGCGAGGCGGAATAAGATACGGTCAGGGCCGATATTGCCGGACCGAAAATGAAACCAAAGCCGAATGAGGCGCCGATGATTCCGAAGCCCTTGGCTCTCTGTTCCTGGGTAGTAGTATCGGAGATCACCGCCGAGGCAACCGGAATGTTCCCGGCGGTAATTCCGTCTAAGGCCCTGGCAATAAATAAAAAAATCCAGTTCGGCGCAAAAGCCATAATAAAGAAAGAAAGAGCCGTACCAAAAAGAGAGATAATCAGCAGAGGCCTTCTGCCGTACTTGTCGGACATCCGGCCGATGACCGGCGTCGAGATGAACTGAAAGGCGGAAAAGGTGGAAAATAACAGACCGTTTTGAAAATCGGAAAGCCCGTATTTCATCGAGTATGAGTAAAGGACAGGAATGATTATTCCATATCCCAAAGCGTTGACGACGGCGATTAAAGCAATGATCAGAATGTTTCTGTTTTGTCTTAGCATATTAATTTAAAAATTATGGGGGAAGTATTAATTATATAATTTATAATAAGGTCTGTCTATGAAAACCATTAAGCAAACCTATCTCATCAAAGCGCCATTGGAAAAAGTCTGGCAGGCATTTGTTGACCCCAAAATAATAGACAAATGGGGAGCGGGTCCGGCAAAAATGAATGAAGACGAATGTTTTAAATTCAGCCTTTGGGGAGGAGATATCCACGGGACAAATACGAAAGTAATTAAGGAAAAAAAACTGGTTCAGGACTGGTACGGAGGAGACTGGGTTACGCCTTCTCAAGTTATTTTTACATTTTCCCGGGAAAAAAATAAAACACGCGTCGATCTGGTTCATTCAAATTTACCGGAAGATGAAGTTAATGAATTTGATAAAGGCTGGAAATCCGATTACCTTGGTCCGTTAAAAGAATTTTTAGAAGACAAATAACATGGATATTAAAAAGAAAAAACATTCATCCTTCGGAAAATATTTTGCCATTCTCGATCAATATGATCAGGACCTGAAATTTTCTCAGGAGTTCGGGTCTTTTCTGATTTTAAGTCTAGTTGAGGAGGTTGGAGAGATGGCTCGAGCTTATCTGGCCAAGCACGGGAGAAAAGGAACCAATATCGCCGCCCAGCAGGACGAGACTTACGAACAGGAGTTGGGAGATATTTTAGTCTCGATCCTCCGCTTTGCCCGGATCAAAAACATCAATCTTCACAAAAGAATTATGTACTCGCTGAATAAAATCAAACGCCGGAGATTGGTGCCGAAAACCTAATACACGACTGTAGGCGCCACGTCTTGGATTTTGATTTTTTCTTCGGTGTCCAACTCAAAACGAAACGGATTGGTAAAATGATAGACGGCTGCAATGGTTTGCTCGATGAATATTTTTGTGTAGAGCTTGATCTGGTTAAAATCGCTGAAAACCTCATTAAAGAGTAGGAAAAATTTGAAGTATTACATATGCACAACCAAGATATAGGCGACAAAGGTATTTGCAGGATAGACGATTTCGCAATGAGACTTTTCCGAAATCTTTTTCAAAAATATTTTTACTATTTATGTAAAAATATTTACAGCCGGGTTGGCTTGAACGTAGATTTGAGCCGCCTCGACATCTTCAGGAGTTCCGATGTCCATAGAAGCATCGGTTCGAAAACCATAGACCGGCACACCTTTTTGTAAAAACCAGGAGATAATAGAACTTGGAGTATCCAGAGCCTTAAGACTTCCGTTTTGCCGGCTGTATTTTAAGACTTGGCCCAGTGTTTCTCCGGAATAATAATAAAAAGGAGCAATGGCGGAAGAAAAAAGTGGTTTTTCGGGTTTTTCTTCGAAATGAACAATCTGTTGTCCGTCCATTCCTACACAGCCGAGCCGTCCGGCAATAAGTTGTTTTTCTTTTTCATACACCGCAGTTACCAGGCCAGGAGAGGCAGTGTTGAGGGCAAAATCAACGAAAGAGGCTAAGCTGCCCCGGTAGAGCGTATCGCTTGGCAGAACAAAAAGACCGCCCCCCCACCAGTCTAGCAGATTTAAAGCATGTATAAGATCCCCAAGCGCCCCTAGTCTTTTATCCGGTGCGTCGACTAAATTATTTATAAGTCGTATTCTGTCCAGGCCTTTTTCTTTTTGTTTCCAATCCAAAAGCCACTTTTGATAAGCCGTGAAATGTTTTCCATTCGTGATCAATGCCTTTTGTCCCAGATTGTGGATAGTATTTAGATCAGAAAGCATCCTTCCGATTATCGTATCGCCATCTACAGGAATTAAACCCTTTGGTCCAGTGTTAAAATCCTTCATTCGAAGCCCAAAACCGCCGGCTAAAATCAAGGATCTAACTACAAGTTCAGACGTTGGCATAATTTATCTATTATACAAATAAATTTTCTAACTGCTATTAAACTTTTATTGTGCTAGGTGAATATCTTGCTTCTTGAAGCGAGGATGAACCGAAAAATAGTTCAACTAGCAACAAAATACCCCGTCAATTTATTGCGAGGTATTTTATTTTTTAATTACAGGCGGTTATCTCAAATATTTTATTCGGCTTTTTACCGTCCTTAAAAAAGAGGTGGAAAATTTTTTAAGGTTATACTATAAATACTTTCATTTCTGAAGTTTTAATTTTCTTACGACGTAGGCAAAAAAGTAAAAAATAACACTGCCGGGCTAAGTCTGACAATTGGTAAATATTTTTTTATCGTAAAAAAAATCCCCCAGGCATTCATAAACCCTGACGATTTCTTTTAAACGGTTTATATTTTTACTCTTTTATCGTTAGATAAAGCAGTTCTAGAGCTCTGTATACTGCTAAGCGGCTGTAATATATATTATTTTATTTTTCCAGAAACATTAAGCCCAGTTTCGGGGTGTTGATTTTTCGTCTGTTTCTTTCAGGGTTTGCGTTATTTCTCAGAAGGATATGTTATTCATTTTTTACTATGGCAGGAGGGATGGTGAGTTTATCGTAGACGTGCAGCCTGCTTCGGTCAATGTTGAGTCTGGATAAATCTGTAAATTCCGTCAGATTAAAGACTGCATGGAGTCTTTTGGGTAAGCTAATCTTTTGATATCTACCGTCAAATTTCTTTTCGACGGCGATGACGGCGATGTTGTGGCGGCTCTTGGGTCCAAGACCCAGCACCTTTTCCATAGCCCTAATCGTTTTACCCGTGGTGTACACGTCGTCAACCAGCACCCAATCCCCGCTGTTTGGGTATGCTTTTTTGAGTTCTTCCAGCGTCATATAATTTTGTTCATCCTCCATTTTTTTGGGATAACCCATCCATTTCTGAACATGTGTCACCGGAACATAGTCGACAAAATTGGCATCTTCGCGGGAACGGCCTTTTATTTCATCTTCATTGTCACCGCTTGGCAGCAGAATCAATTCGGTTCCGGGAGGCAGACTCCTTACCGCTTCGCGGATAAAGTGTTCCGACTTGCTGGAATTGGTCATGACAACGACCTTCGGTTTTAATTTTTTAAGTATTTTTTCCATCTCTGCCGTAGCCGCTTCATCCAGCTGGGGATTTTTTTCCGGATTGGGATCAAACCAGCCTAAAGCCGCCTCATGCGGATATGGGATATTCAGGTGGACCAGGGGAAGCAGGAAGCCGGTTTTTGCCAGCCGGACGTGCAGTCTGTATCTGCCTTCTATTTCTCTGATATCGTTATAGCCGAAAGTCGGAACCTCGCGCCAGCGGGAAAAAAGATCTTTAACTCGTGAAATTTTTTCCCCTAGATACGCCACCATAATAACCGACAGTCTATCCCGCCCTAAGTTAATTGTCAAGCAGTCTGTCGCATTCCGGAGGTGTCGTTATTTTTGATATCAGGCAAATTCTCCCCGGCTTGTCAAATGCTTTTTTTCCTTATAGATGTTATCATTTGGCAAATATGTCGGATTATGACAAGTGGGGAAACCGCGCGCCTGGGGTACCGGACCCGATGGACACATTTAAGCCACATTCCCACAGATTGATTAATTCCCGTCTGTTGTTGGGTGGAGCAGTGGTTTGGACCATAGGATCTTTTATTGCACCGCTAGCGAAGCCGCTTTTTCCTCAAGAAACCCATGGAATCGTGGACGCTCTTGCCTCAAACGTATGCAAGGGAATCGATTTGATTGGTGTCGGACTGCTAGCAATTAACGCCGGGGTAAATGCCATTCGTACCAGAAGGGCTCAGCGTGAATTCAACCGGAGTGAGGCGAGCATGCATAGTAACGACTCAATGTTTACCGGCCGGGGACAATAATAACACTTCCCCACCTCGGAGGTGGGTTTGTCGGGCGGAGATTTTATTCTTGACACATAACCTATAATATTATAGAATATATTTCATGAGTGAATATTTAGGATCGATTTCGGCGGGAGTTGTTAACGCTCCAAAGAATGCAAACGTCTTTATCTTCGGACCGCAGAATTTGGCCGGTGGAAAAGAACATTTTAGAGCGGTACCCTTCAGGTGTCCCAAGTCCCTGCCCACTGAAAGTATAGCCGACTCCGAACTCAGACAGATTGTTGAAGCGTCAAGGAGTGCCTATGCCTTACTGGCTGAATATTCGGGGGTATTTTTTGATACGGTACAACCAACCGATCAGTTAAATCAGGAGTTTGTAATGGGAGTCTGCCGGGCATGTCCTATTTTTTCAATTCTTGTTGCCAAACTGAAAGGATCAGATGTATTGCGGGACGTTTTATCTACTGATATTTTATCCGGTGATGCCGCCGAAACCGAAAAACAAATGATGCAGCAAAAATACAGACATCAAAGATTTCCAGCTTCCTCTCCCGGTGAAGCCAACTATGTTCACAATTGATTTTCTATTTCGCTCCTGGGGTATGCTTGTTTCTTTTAGCCTCGATCTGTTTGAGGATCCGCTCGGCCCGGGAAAAACCGACCTTGAACTTTCTTTGAATTAAGTAACTGAGGGGAAAATCAAATTTATTAAGGTAGTCGACCACCTGCGGCAAAAGCGAATCTTCCTCACTTTTTTTCTGATTCATGCAGGTTCATTCTGGCAAACCGGTTTCAAAAAAGCAAGAACAATATTGTTAAAATCTCCAACCGGTGGCTTATTTTCGATAAAAGTGATATAATGGCGCCGTGCAAAAAGCTATTATATTATCCACCTTTTTTTACTTTTTGGCAGCGGGCATTTTTGCCTCCTCCTCCTTTGCCAGGCCGCCCTCCCTCAGGGATTTTCCGACCATAACGCCAGTCTACACTCCGGTTCCGACCTCAACCCCCAGCCAGACTCCGACCAAAATGCCAACCGAAACGGCTCAACCCTCCCCCGCAATTGAGGTGTCCGGAAGTAATGTCCTCGGCATCCAGGCCGATACGCCGGCTCCGCCAGTTGCCGCTCGGGGATTGCGGGAATCAGAAAATGGCGGAAGCTTCATCGTCTGGCTAATTTTACTGGGTGGCATATACTGGCTGTATAAAAGCAGAAAGACAATTGTTAAACAACTTCACGGACTTGTCAGATTTGTTCAGGATGATTTCTGGAAACTGTAAGTTCATTGTTAGAGTGCCACATTAACAAAATCCCACCTCGCAGGTGGGATTTTTACCTGAAAGGTTTAAATACTTAAGTCGCGGCAGTGCCAGCATTTGCTAGTGAAATACAAATAAATTATTTTTCAAATACTGTATTCCAGAAGTGCAAACAGTTTGAGGTTTTAAGGAAAGATGTTATAATTATCTCGTTGTAAGGCAATAAATTATGACAGTTACCGAATCTCCGGCATTAAAAAGACTTCAAGCTCCATTGCAGCAGGGTAAATTATACGAGGCTGCATCTGAAATCAAAAGATTTGACCCGGTTAGGATTGAAGGGCTCGCCGATTTAATTGTCAACAGGTCTTTAAGAGTTGTTGATGAGGACAGGGTTTTATTAAGATATAGTCCTGGAGCCAGACAAATGGCAGAATTTATTGCTTACAAAGCTTCCTTGAAGGGCGCCGCTGTTTTATCAAGGGTTGATGACCCGCTGGTAGTCGCAGCCGCTCTAGCTGGCGCCGGAGAAAATGAAACGCCGAGAGTTTTTGATGAAATGGCTGCAGGTCTTAATGCTGATGTTGCTTGGGCAACCAAAGTCGCTTTTGCCCGAAGTAATGATGAACCCGATGCAAATGATATAGTTCCGGGTGAAGTAATGAAAAAATGGTATGACGCAACAGACGCGTCGGTTCGACTTCGAGTTGACCGAAGACCCTGGACCTTAATCTATCTGCCGACTGAGGCTGAAGCAAAAATTGACCAAATGCAGTTCGACCAATATGTCGATATGTTTTTCCGGGCTTGTGAAAGGGATTGGGATAAAATTGACGCGGCACAGAACATTTTAATCGATGAATACCTTAATCCGGGAAAAGAGCTGGAACTCTTTGCTGGAGATAATCTTGACGAAAAATGGCAAACCCATTTAAAAATGAGCATTGAGGGACAGACTTTTGCCAGTTCCACCGTGGATAAAAATGTGCCGGGAAGTGAAGCCTTTTCCAGTCCCAAAAGAGGCACAATAAGCGGGCGCCTGGCTCTTCCCTATCCGGTCATGTTCGGCGGGCGCAAACTTCCCAATCTTATTTTGGAATTTAAAGAGGGAAGAGTTGTTAATTTTGAGGTAGAAAGTGATAATCCTGCAGATGCTGAATGGGTTCAATCAGTACTGGACCGTGATGAAGGAGCCAGGGAAGTGGGAGAGGTTGCCTTTGGAACCAATAGAGTTTTTGACAGACCAATGCTTAATGGCCTATTCGTTGAAAAGGTCGGCGGAAGTTTTCATATTGCCATTGGATCATCTTACCTGTTTAAAGAATATAACGGAAAACCTGTCAATCTTGATAACGGGGTCAGAAGTAAAAACCACGAAGACTTAACCTGTATGATGTTATCTCAGTATGGTGGAGGTAGGGTTCTGGTGGATGGAATATTAATTCAAGAGAATGGAGAATTTTTGGACCCGCGGTTGGCAATTTTAAACTCTACCGAATAGTATATTGGTACAATCCCCGACATTAATTTAAACCCCTCACCTTAAGGAATTATCAATCTAATACACTCCGGAGGTGTCCCTATTCAATGACCGTTTTGCTCTATTTAACAAAAAGATAGCGGATTTTTTCGATTAAATTATATGCCTGTCTCTGATTTGTAGGTAACGCTTGATCTATTATTACGGCCAGTCTTGGTCTTTTCCAGCGTAATCTGTGCCAGTTTACTTGATCGGGATGAACTGAATTACTTATGCTTTCATGGGCAAATGAATCATAATAATCATCCGGAATTAATCTCATAGCATTATCCAATAATAATAAAGCGGCTCCTGATGTTACCGCCGCAATGTCCATTACGCCGCCTTCTCCGGCATGAATAACTGGGCGGATTGCTCCTGGAAAATTTGAATGATCCGTGCACATTCCAAGCGCAACTTGGGCCATCCCCATCTCTCTTAATAATGCAGCTTCCGGAAGTAAGGTTTGTCCAATGAGCTTCATATTGCGATAACTAGTTCTAATCATAGCTTCTTGAGTGCCGGTATTAAACCATGGTGGATCGCTGTTGAAGTAAGTGCCGTTAGTATGTAGTTTAGCCGATAGCTGAAATTGGGGATAAAGTGCATACAGCGCCTTTATTTCAGCCTTTGATAGTTTCCAGGCCTCATTAATTTTTTGTCTTAATCCTTCACTATACGGACTGGCAGTTGGAGAATGTAATAATAAAGCCTCTTCTTCGGAAAAACTTGTTGATCGTGCCCCCAAGCTCATAAAAGTTAAGTCGTCAACATTGACCAGATGACCGGGTAATACATTTTTTCTCATTCTCCCTGCAGCACTTATAGATGCAACTTTATTTACACCAAGTAATTTTAAAGCCTGCGCATTGGCACGATAGTTAACCTGAAAGGGGGCTTGAAGTCGTTGGTGGCGGGCTATAAATATCGTATCTTTTCCGCCGAGTTCCAGGTGTCCAAACCTGACATCCCCATAATCTGTATGTATTTTTTCAAAGTCTTGGGCTTTTTCGGAGAAACCTGTACCGGCAATTACGGCGTTTCGTTTTTCTTGATGAATTAGTTGTTCTGGTAGAGCAACCATATCGGGGTATTATAATCATAAAAAATGCCCTAATCAAGTTTAGGCAAGAGCCGCAGTTTTGGACGGATTCATAACAAGCCTAACTCCCGGCATTAACTTTTATCTTTGACCCCATGCTTTATTTTCATATCTGGAATTGAGGAATTCTTTACCGCAGTCGCGGCAGTGCCAGTATTTGCTTTCATCTTCACAGAATCCACCCCCAGTATTTAGTTTCATCAAGCCTCATATCTCCACGCAATAAGCCGTAGACTATTTTCACTATTCTCTCCGACCCGCACTCCGGACAATTTGGTTTTTTGAAAATCATGATGAATGTATCGATTAATTGATTAATTGGAACATTCATGGCAAGTAAGTTTATTTTTACGGCCTATCACGCTCCGGAGGTGTGAAGTCATTCTATTTTTTAGTCAGTTGTCAAAATAAAGAAATTATAAATGATGCAAATGCAGTTAATCCTGCTAAGAAATAAGAAATAGAAGTGATTTTATGAGATTCTTTATCTGATTGTGTTATCGCAGATTTAATTATGTTGTAAGCTTGATTTAAATCTGAAAATCCCAAATTTATATCTTTTATTTTTAATCCTTCTTTTGATTTTTTGTTTTCTTTAAATGCCATTGTTAAAAATAGACAAGTAAAAATAAACCATATTATTGAAATAGGTTTAATAAACAATATGTTTTTCATAATACTTTACTTGAAATCTCGTGGTAAAAACCCGAGGAGGCAAGTTCCTTCTAGAATCTTTTTTAGTTGGATTCTGGACAAGCTTTGCTTGATTTGTAACAAAAACTCGGAGCGTAAGCTCGTGAGTTATTTATTTTCATATTCTATTTCTTCTGCTTCGATAATCGCATTTGATGCTGATTGCCAATTTTTAACTAGACTTGCATCTTTTTCAATGGCCAAATTGAATTTATCAATAACTGTTAGAAGGTCTTTATAGAGGCAGGTAATTGAAATAGTTAGAATGTCAGAATTACTAAGCGCCGGATTACTTACTATGTCTAAATGCCTAACGTTGTTAATAATATATTCTCCTTTATCTGCTTTAAATTGGATGGTTGCTCTTTGCCTTGGTCCTTTGTAAATTGCCCATATAACTTCTCTGCCGTTTTTCTGCTTCAAAGTTTTAGGTTGGTATAAATGTACAAGACCATGTCGGTACATTTTGTAGAAAATATTTCCATTTTTTTTATAGTTTGAATCAATTTCCTCATCACCCAGAAATTCTCTAATAAATTTTTCAACCTTACTAGGTTTTGAAATAATCATTTTTTTATATCGTTTAAAATCTTCTTTTTTTTCCTCATCCATATATCCGCAGTATAAAGCGCCTAAGAAATCGACAAGGCAAAGTATATGACGCGTAACACCAAAATAGCCACCAGTTGTCTGACCAATGTACAAAATAGGCGCAATTTCTAAAAAGATTTGTTCCTTTAATTCATTCTCAAGAAAATCTTTTATTTGCCAGATTTTCATGTCTTTTACTAATGCCATATTGGTGATTATTAGTTTTTAAACTCTAAGGCAATAAATTTCCAATTCTACTTTTCACAAAGTTTTCTGTTTCTTTGTCCATAAAATAAACAAAAACTCCTTTATGGGCTCGGGACATTAAAACTCTATAGACACTTTTTAAGTGTTTGATTATGTCGGGGTTTTTGCGTTTCACGTATGTGTCGTGAGAATTTTCCGGTTTTGCAATCCAATCTTTTTTAATCGGATCATATACAAGATCGTTTCCAAAAATAACTGCAATATAGTCAAATTCAAAACCTTGAGAAGTGTAAACGGTGCCAACTTGTTCCATTCCAGAATCATCTGTAGCCCATTTCCAAAATTGATCCTTCTTTTCCCAAGGCATTTCAAAATCTCCAATTTTAACATCATTAACTAATGTGCCATCAGACTTTGGTTTACTCCATGGCCAGCAAAACCCGGCTGTTATTCTAGCTGAATTTGGTTTTTCTTTATTTCTTTTTCTGATTTCGGTCATCATTTCCATGGGATTATCGAAAATTCGGAACTCCATTTTCTTGTCAAATTTTGCGAATTCCGACTCCCGAATTCCCAATGTATCATCGAGCCATTGAAGGTAGGCATCTGATCCTGAGCAGCGAAATTGAGACTTTAATTCGAATATCGGAATATCTGATTTTTCAATTCCAATTTGTTTAGCGGCTTCTTTAATTAAGGAAACGCTTCCAATTTCATTAGGTCTTACTATCTGAAATTCATCGATTAAAAAAATATTCAGTTTAGCTACCTTAAAAAGTTCGTCTATTTGGGGCAAATTGGTTTTTTGACTTCTTGGAGTATATCTGTTTTCGCTGGTTTCTCTTATCCGATGAGCTTCATCGCAGATTAAAACGTCGATATAATTTTCCGGCAAAGTCATAAAACTGTTAAAGAATTTAAATAAATTTCTAGCTCTGGGACCGACAATTTTTCTTAAGGTATTGGTAAAAGCGGATGATCCTGTTGCATGCATAACTTTTTTTCCTTTGCGTAATAGTTCGCCCATGATCTCAAGAGCGATTACGGATTTACCAGTTCCCGGTCCGCCCTTAATGATTACAGCTGATTTTTTATTTGTTTTTTCTATCTCTTTCACCTTTTTTAATATATTGTTGTAGGCAACTATTTGATCGTCAATAAGATTAAAAATTTGTTTGTTGTTTATCATTTCTGAAGTATGATCAAGCAATCTTTTTGAAGGATTAATTGGACTTCCAGAAAATCTTTGAAAGACTAATTTACCCTTACCTTGTTGAAGTCTTTCTTTTAAGTAATTTGATAATCCTAAGGAGTCTTCTTTTGAGAAAATTGGAAAATTTTTTATTTCTTTTTCAAATTTATTAGATAAAAGCTCAGCGTTTATTAGTTTGGAGTAATTATGAAGGTATGATGCGCCATTTAATCTAGGTCCGTTTTCTTCATTAAATAATTCGAAAAAATCCTTTAAATAAAAATAATATCCCTGGACTTGTAAAGAAGGGTGGGGTTGTTCTTTAGTAAAAGCACCGTAGTTTACTATTACATTTCCATCGGCATCGGATAGTTTGATTTCTTTATTAGACCACTGTTTTAACTCTAAAATAACCACGTTTTCTTCTCCTAAAGAATTTTTTCCAAAAACCAAAACGTCAATTCGTTTTGAAGAATAAGGAAGTTGATATTCTACCAATAGATAATTTTCCTTTAGTCCAGCATAAACAAAAGAATTATTCAATATTTGTAACGATATGGCCCACGACCGATATTCTCTTTCATTTACTCGATGAAAATAACCCTCAAAGTTTTTTGCTATTTTATCAGCTACTTGATTCTGAATAACATCCTGGTTGAATTCTTCTGTTGATCCCTGATAAATAATCATAACTATAATTCGGTATATTTATTATGTTTACCTTTTGATTTTTCAATCGGGTATTTCTTTTCATTCTTTTTCATTTTTTGTTCAAATGCTTTTTTAATATCGATCCCAAAATCAGCAGACATAAGTAAAAGAAAATACAAAACATCGGCTAATTCATCCCCTATTTCTGCTTTCTTGGTTTTAATTAATTCTTTAATTTCCGAATCATTCTTCCATTGAAAAAATTCAAGCACTTCTGAGGCCTCTAATACAAGGGAGAGAGCGACGTCCTTTGGATTATGAAACTGCTTCCAATCCCGATTGTTTCTGAATTTAATAATTTTTTTTATCAGTTGTTTTATTTCCGACATATTTTAAGAATTATAGTAGGTTATTTGATTTAAGGCTAACAAAAGAATCTTTAGTTACAATAATATGATCGAGCATGTTGATGCCTAGAATATTTGCCGAATCAATTAACCGTCTCGTTAAGGCAATGTCTTCGGGTGATGGTTCAGAATCTCCGGAAGGGTGATTGTGAGCGATAATAACACTTGCGGCTAAATTGTCGATAGCGGTCTTAAATACTTCTCTAGGATGAACGACGGTAGAATTTATAGTTCCAAGTGAAATATCGTTTATTTTAATTAATTGTAATCGTGTGTCTAAAGACAGCAAAACAAAATGTTCCTTTTTATCTTTGCCAATTTTTTTTTGCAAATAGGATCCAATGTTCGTCGAGGACTTGAACTTAACCTTTTTAATTATTTTTTCTTTAGCATATCTTTCGGAAATTGCCTGAAATAATTTTAGACCAAAAATATTACTTGGACCAATTCCCTTTATTTTTTGTAATTCTTCTGAAGAACTATCTAGCGCATCTTTTAAATTTTCAAATTTTTTTACCACCTGTTTTGCGATTAGTTTACAGTCTCTTCTCGGTTGTCCAAGTGTTAAAAGAAGTTCAATGATTTCATAATCCAAAAATCCATCTAAACCATTTTGTAAAAACCTTTGTCTTAATCTGGATCGATGACCAATACCCTTTGGTTTTTCTTTTCTATGGAAAGAGTCGATCATTAGCTCCTATTTTACTCCTTTTTTCGCTGAACTTATAGTATTTGTAATCAATTAATTATAATGTTTATATGGATATTGTTACCTATTACATTTTTCTAGTAATTTTTTTTGCATTGGTTATTTATTTTATATACCTAGCTAGGAAATATGTTATTTTTCTCCGGACTAAAAAGAAGGCGAAAAATATATTTCAACCCTGGCAAAAATTTGATTATCATACTGCCGATGTATATGCGTATATTAAGATAGAAAAACCAAAGACAGCTGAGTTGATTAAAGTTGTTTACAACCTGAACAGCAGACGGTTGTGGAGAATATTACAACAGATTAAAAGAAAAACAGGTGAGGTATACAAGTATGATGATTTGCATCCGAGAGAATTTGATTTTGGTTGGGAAATTAATAACATTCTTGAAACAGTCCTTAGCTTAGTCAAAAAAAAGCTGAATCAATTACCAATAGTAAAGTTTATTGTCACTTTTCATAAATAATTATTTTTACTTGTTACTTCTTAAACAAAGTTACATAATCTTTCATTTCAAAAAGACGATTGCGGGAATAACCGGTTTTTTGAAGTCTTATTATACTTTTCTCTATTTAGCTCCTAATGTGCTACAGTATCAGATCATTAAATTATTTAATCTGGTCGGTACGTGGCTCCGCTCACAAACTGGCTGAAAGGAAAGGGCCCAATTCACATTGTTAGATTGCTGGATTGCTTTGCCCTTCGTACCCCGACTAAGTCGGGAGAAGTGGGGTTGAATTGCTGGGGTAAATATAATTTTTAATTTGAAATTTACAATTTTTATTCAATTTTTAAGATCTAATTTGAATTCAGGAAAAGAATGAAAGGGAGGTTGTTATTTGAATTGAAGAGTGAGTTTTGTGTTTAGAACAAAGGCGATGCGTTTGAGTAAAGCTAAAGATGGATTTGCCTGCATGGTTTCGAGTCTGGAAATGATTGCTTGAGTAGTCTGGGCTTTTTTAGCTAAATCCCGTTGAGACATTTTTTTCTCCAAACGTTTTTCAATTAGTTTTTTTGCCAATAAATACTCCATCTCCGTATCTTTCCAGACTTTTTTAAATTCATCATCTTTCAATGATTCCTTTAAATGGTTTCGAAATGAATACAACTTGTTTTTCATATTAAGATGATATCTTAAAAGATATCATTTGTCAAGGTTTGTTTTCCACTTTGTGAACCTTGTGAAGGTTAATTTAAGCTCAAGCTGTGGTGTCTTTTGAGTTTTTTTAATAAAGCCATGAAAGATGATAAGTGACGATTTATCCAGTATAAAAATTAGTCTGATATTATCTTTGCCTAAAATTCTAATCTCCCAAAAGGGAGTACCTTTTATTTTTTTAATATGTTGCGGTACGGAGAAAATTCCATATTCCTCAACCAGCTGAAAGATACCGAATACTTTCGACTTTTGTTTTTTATCTAATGAATCAATAAAATCCTTAACGGGATTCTTATTAGAATAGATGAAATATAAAATTTGATGTCCAATTTGCATTGGATTGATTCAATAAGAAAAGAAGTAATAGGTCAATGGATTATAAGCGACAGAATAAAAGATTTGGATTGATAGAGATGAAATAAATTGCAGAATTGTTATATTGTTGTATTGCTAAATTGTTAAATTGCCACAGCTAGGTTTGACGTAATTAGATTGCTGGAACAGGTTAAGCATTGAAGCAAGATTTACTATCGGTTATAATATATTGATGACAAGCCCAAAGGGAGAAAATTTTCGTGCCCAGATAATTGACTTTAACCCGCGGAGGATGAATACTGAGGAAGCCGCTGGCATTCCTACGGACTTGAGACCATTAGTCGCAGATAAACGACAGTACCCTCTTCATATCGGTAGTTTACTTCCTACAGATGTCGCCTGGTATAGTCCGGGTCATCCTTGGTTTTTTCGCGACGTATTAAGTAATTCGAGAGAGACCGACGAACTTAATAAAGCTAATGTCTTAATTCTTACGGGTTCCGGGATGTCAGCCTTTCAATATCAAAATATTTCTTTTGCCGAAGGGCCGCCTGGATTTGAGGATACTTTATTGATGATTACAGAACAGAAGGTTAAGGATTTCATGGCACAGGGAAAATCGGTTTTTGCCAATTGTTTTGGTGGTCAACTGGGAGTTTTAGCTTTAGGAGGGAAAATAGGAAGATTGCCCGAAGTGGTCCCTGGTACAACCACTACTGAAGCGGGTTGGTTAAGTCAGCGTTTAACTGAAGCCGGAAAGCGGGATCCGATATTTGGTAATGGGAATCTGCCGGAACAGTTTTACGCACCACATTTTCACAATGACTATGTTGCTGAACTGCCGCCGGTTGACTTGATGATTCCTACCGATTCGGGAAGGATGTTTGTTGTTAAGTCGGAAGTTTTGGCAGTACGTAATGGATATCTTGGCAAAAACGGGCTCGAACATCCGGAGCAGGAATTTATTATGGCAAGTGTAATAGAGGTTGATACCGGCGCAGTTCTTTATCAAGTACAGGCTCATCCTGAGATGTCTGTCAGACAGTATGCTAACTTTTTGGTACGGCAGAATCCTTGGTTGGCAGATGAGATGGGATCGGAATACTATGAACAGGCATTAACTGTACCGGAAGAGGCTGATTTTTCTGCAGCCAATATCATCCCAAACTTCATTGCGCTCGCAAGGGAGAGATACGAAGCGAGTCAAAAAATTATGTTTTCGCGTGCGGCAATTGCGCAAAATCTAGGAGCATTATATCAACACATGATTAAGTAATTTGAGATATTTGCTCCTTTCAGGTGTAACGGATTGTCACAATAATCTTTGTTAAATATTTTGATATTGGCTCCTATCCTACTCCTAGTGAAGAATAAATACAAAATCTGTTGTTTAATTGTTGGATTGTTGGAGGGCTGTAAAAAAGTGATTTGGGGTTAGGGATTAGTGGTTTAAAAAAGTAATTATTAAATTACTGAGGGGTGGAGGATTTTTTTGATCTCTTCCATATAGTGGTCGTAGGTCAGAAAGTTGGACTCGCAGCTGAAGTGCCTGATATCTGCCGAGGCGAGCATGCTGGAAAAATAAGCATCCCTTTGAAATCTTTTATTATGCCCGTGCGTGCGGTCGTTCAGTTCGACTACCAGCACCGGCTTGAACTGTTCTTTGGCAACCAGAACAAAATCGAAATAAAATTTGTTGATATTCGCATGTTTTTCATACAGATCTTTTTGGTCGGGTCTGATCTTTAACAAAGACGTCAAGCTGACGTGGGAAAAAATATAGTACTCTTCGCCGAATACTTTCTGCAGGTCGCGGTAAAAGCGTTGTTCATTATGAGTCAAAAGCTCGTCTTTGACGTTGATTTTATCATGACTAAACATTGTCTGAAGCAATGCTTCTTCGATATTTTCGCGCTTTCTCTTTTCGATAATTATATAAATCAAGAGGAGGATAATCGTGAAAATCAAGATAAACAGGAAATAGATAATTGGTTGCATAGTTTTATTTTATAATACGGATTTGTTGCCGATGACAATTGTTACGTCAAAGTCCGCGGCGGTTGTTGCCGTATCATTTATTGACAGTTCGGGAAAAACCGTCTCCAATTCGACTAAAAGAAGAGCATGATCGCTCGGTGACAAATCGTTTGAAAACGTCATATGAATATCTTTCATATCACTGGTTTGAAAGTTGCCGGTTTCAATTTCCGTTAATCCCATTTTTATCAGGACTTCTTTTAATCTAGCCGCCTGACCCGCCAGAACAGACCCGTTCAAAATCTGCACACTCAGTTCCTCAAGCCGTTTATGGGCAACAGTCGGCTGCGGTATGGAAGTAACTTTTGGAGCAGTTGAGGGAGCACGCGCGGTTATATTATTGAGAACAATGGTCCTGGCGGCTTTTTTTTGCTGAAAAACAGTATAGAATAACACTCCCAGCGCCAGGAAAAATATTACAAATTCCGCAACGAGCCTGGTACTTATCGGGTTGTCCTTTTTCAAGTTATTTGCCTCTTGCTGTTCTGTAATTTTTACTACTCGGGGGATGCCGTTTTTTGCCGAACTTAAGTCATATTTTTTAAATAAATCCCGGGAATAATTTTTATCCAGTAATTCGTAGGTCGGTTCTGAATCTCCATCCCGATGAATTAACGATAAAGGAACAATGTGTTTGATTTTTTTCTTTTCCTGTTTGGCGATTGACAGAATTGGTTCATAGAGGTCCTTATTCACGGCAATTATTTCGTTGCTGTTGGTTGTAACCGTATGTGTATAGGCAATCTTTGCCTCGTCAAAAGGTATCATGGTCAGAAACGCCTCTTTTTCCTCGGAAAACTGCGCCTGCAGTACGGAAGAAAGGCTTTTGTGATAGATGAATTCGTCGGCGATCAGAAGAATCAAGTCGGCAGGGGGTAATTTTTTAATGATCGAAGCCAACCCCAAGCTGTACTTTTTAATATCGGTTATTTCTTGATGTTTTAGATCGCCGTTGGCAAAATGAATGCTGGCATTAAGCTCAGGTCGGCAGCTGTAAAATCTTAAGCCGGCAGTAGAGAGAAATATGAATATTTTTTCCTTTTTCAGCATAGTTTTGTTCTATAGATAGAGATATTGTTAATAGACGCTAATTATAGCATTAATGCGGCAATTTATCAACTATAGGATAGTTTAGCAACGAATGTATTTTATCCTGTTTTAAAATTTGTTATACTTGCCTTTTACCATGAAGATTAATTTGTGGTATATTGCAGGCGGGATAGTGGCAATTTTAGCGCTTATTTTTCTGGTTAAAAATCAAGGCAGAAATACCTATTTAGATGAAGCTACAAATCAGGTTGTAACTTCAGCTTTGGAGAAAGAAGCAGAGGCAGAATCTATGACTGATTCAACCGGTCCGGAGATGACAATTGACAAAAACAAAAAGTACACGGCAACTCTCAAAACCGAGAAAGGCGATATCGTGGTTGAGTTAACGGCCGATAAAACCCCGTTCACGGTAAATAATTTTGTCACTCTCGCTAAGAAAGGATTTTACAACAACACGATTTTTCACCGTGTAATCAAGGGTTTTATGATCCAGGGAGGAGACCCGGAGGGGACTGGCAGCGGAGGTCCGGACTACAGATTTGACGACGAACCGTTTGAGGGAGAATATACCAGGGGGACAATCGCTATGGCTAATTCCGGTCCGGATACCAACGGCAGCCAGTTCTTTATCATGCACGCGGATAATATCTCAATGCCTAAAGATTATGTTATTTTCGGAAAAGTAACTTCGGGCATGGACGCGGTCGACGCAATTGCCGAAGCTCCGGTTAAGGCTGGCGCCTCCGGTGAAAATTCTACACCGGAAACTCCGGTTAAAGTCCTTTCGGTTGAGATAGAGGAAAAATAGAACCTTCTAATTTAGGAAGCTGAGAATTTGCGTCGGAGAAGAAATAGTCGGGACTGAAGGATTTTCCAGTAGCTTGCAAAAGCAAATCTTGCCAGTCCTGGGAAAATCCCGTAGCCAAAAACTTCTGTTTAAACCACTTGATAAATCGTGGGTTTCTTATTGATCCGAATTTTTTTTCACCGTACCGTCTTATTTGTTTTGCCAACATTCCCGCATAAAAATGCCCTGGGGTGTAGACAGGATACAGCCAGATATAAATATTGTTTGCCCACTCATATATTCCTTCAGGAGCTTCAGCAATAGAGGGAAAAAGCTCTTTTTTAATTTGTAAATATATTTGATTTATATCATCAATCGTACTTGATGATTGATCATAGATAAATTTTTCTAAACGCAAGCTAGCTAAAGTATTTGTCCATATAGTCATTTGTGATAGCATTGAAAAAGCTTCATACCCATCTAACATATCGACGGAGGGATTGCCGGGAAAAAGTATATCTAAAATATACTGTTCGCCAAAAACAGCCGGCATTTCAGACAATATTTCATCTCCTAATAAGGGTTTGCGCAAAATATAGGGAAGGAGTTGATTCATAGAGGCCAGATGAATTCCATGAAACAATTCATGAAGAATATCGGTAATATTTTTTATGGTCATTAGAGATTTGTCATAAAAAACATATGCATTGTTAGCGCTGTGCGGGAGCTGTTCAGAAGGAATTGTACCGGCTTGACTTTTAGCCGGCCTTGGTTCGTCCTCGATATAAGTTGATCGAAATTCCGGCATTAATCCTAATTTACCGAAAAGTTTTTCAATAGAAATCTTAACGTTTTCATAAGTTTGACCTGTAAATTCAGGAAAGGAACCTTTTAGTATTGCCGCCCAATAATATCGGTAGTTATAGTCCGGTATAGAATCGCTCTTAACAAAAGCCTTCATTTTAGATTCCAGGTGCTGAATCCAGGGAGAACAAGCTTCTTGCAAGCGTTCTAAATCCCGGTCAACTTGTTTCGCGGTTAGCCCGAATCTTGTATTTAACATCATCTGGTAAAAATCCGCAAATCCTTTAGCCTGAGCATAAGAATTTCTGGCGTCTCTTACTTCCAGAAAAGCAGCAGCAAATTCCCGACTAGTGGAATTTTTTTCCTGGTAGAGCAATTTTCTTTCCGATTCATCTGGAGATTGCAGAATCGCAGTTTTAAATGCTTCAGGTCCTTGCAGTAGTAATCGGGAAGATCGCAGAGCTGCTGATAATGGATGCCATTTACCTTCTTG
>Ga0155715_126_pt2 | contig 38295 bp, 38 predicted proteins | sample RifCSPlowO2_01_FD_107372 | JGI IMG/M metagenome (GOLD analysis project Ga0155715, IMG submission 107372) | Candidatus Roizmanbacteria bacterium RIFCSPLOWO2_01_FULL_37_12 | reverse complement strand
CCAACTATGCCGCATGACCCGGTACCCTTTATGGGTTCACCCGTTGAACTTTCAACTATGAACAGATACGAGGTTGACCCAAGAATGGACGCAGTTCTGTCAATCGACACATCTCGTGGAAATAAAATTATCAACCATGTCGGGTTCGCTATTTCTCCTACAGTCAAGGAAGGATATATATTGCGAATTAGCGATGATCTATTAGCCCTGATGGAACAAACAACCGGAAAATTACCTGTTACTTTTCCAATTACAGTCCAGGATATTACTCCCTATGGTAATGGACTGTATCATTTTAACAGCATTATGCAACCTGCCGTGGCTACTAAGTCTCCGGTTGTCGGTATAGCCATAACCGGTGAAGTGCCCGTTGCGGGTTGCGCTACGGGAGTAACCAATCCTGTCCAAATTGACGCAGTGGGTAGATTCGCTATCGAAGTTGCCCAAAGATTTGGACAAAATAAATGTCAGTTCTACGATAAAAAAGAGTTTCCCCTCATCGTTAAAAAATACGGCAGTCTAGCTAAGTTACAGGAGCTTCGTTAATTTTATGATAGATGAATTTCTGCATGCCAACCGCGGCGGAAGGAGAACTCCGAGAGAAGCTAGACATGATCACTGGTCTGGCATAAAGTTTTTCAGGGGAGCTCCTCTTCCTGATCAAGAAACCTTGAATAGACTTATTCCTACAATATCTGTAGATAATTTACGTGAAGAAAAACACGTTTGGAGACCGGAAGAAACAGTCGAGGCGGGAAGAATATTTTTTGGACTTGAAACTGCTAACAATAAAAGATCTGGTATTGAGGTGATCGGTGAACCGCAAAGCGGAAAGGGCACTATCCTTTTTGGCCTGTCAGAAATATGTGACATATTAAACATTGGTTACTTATTTATCGACGGACACCACCAAGAGGTTAGCGGTATTGAAGTTGCGGATGCTATTCATAAAGCAGAGAGATTAAGAATTCCTATATTTTTCGATAGTACCGACTATCTTTTTTTAAAATCCCGCTCGACTGGAAGATCAATATCTCAACAATTTCAAGATGAGAGAGTTCCGGTTATTATGAATGCAATAAACAATGCGTCAGTCCCAATTGCAATCACACGCCATGATGATCAATGGGCTGAAGAATTTTTAAACTTAGATTTAAGAGATAAAAACAATGCTGTTTTAGAAACTTTTCAAACATATACTTTACCTGCTCAACTGCAATCTGACGCCTCACGACATAGATTTCTGCTTGACGGTGGTCTTCCAGAAACAATTGCAAGTTATCTTCTTGGAATTAAATTCCATAATCTTTCTGAATCAGCTTTAGCTTCGCTAATCAACGATATTTATTATCCGACAATTCCTACTGAAAAAGATTATGAAATTGAAATTAATAAGATTCTTACCGGACTGCGAACTTTTGCGGTACTTAAAGATCTAGTGAGGGGTGAAAAAAATCATACTATTAACTGTGTTGAAAAAATTTTAGATGCAAATAAATCAGAGGATATACGCATTCTGGCAATAAAAGAATTGGCTTGGTTAATACTTAATCTCTACGAAAAAAGTTTAAAACTAACCCAAATTAGAAGAAAAAAGGTTAAAATATAATAATTAAGCCATGGTAAATAAACGCATCCTTCTAATCAGCAATTCTTTGGTTCATGGTGGAGGATATCTTGATCACTGTGCCGACGAAATTTTCGATTTTCTAGGAAAAATAAAATCTGTTCTCTTTGTTCCCTATGCATTAAAAAACAGGGATAAATATGAACAGACTGCTGCCGAACGATTTAAGAAAATGGGTATTATTCTTTCCTCGATTCATCGCAAAAAAAATCCGATCAAAGCCGTTTTGCTTGCCGAATCAATCTTCATCGGCGGCGGAAATACATTTAGACTTTTAAGCGAACTCTATAAAAACAAATTGCTCAGTTCAATTCGAAAAAGAGTTAATTCGGGGATACCTTTTATTGGCTCAAGCGCTGGATCAAATGTTGCTTGTCCGACAATTAAGACCACCAATGACATGCCAATTATTCAGCCACAAAGCTTCAAAGCCTTAAATCTGGTCCCTTTCCAGATTAATCCGCATTATATTGACTCCGATCCAAAATCCAAACACATGGGTGAAACTAGGGAAACAAGAATCAAAGAATTTTTGGAAGAAAATAAAACATCGGTGCTGGGACTACGGGAGGGTAGCTGGCTTAGGGTAGAGGGAAAGAATATAAAGTTGAAAGGAACTGGCGGTGCAAAATTGTTTGAAAGACAAAAGGATCCAAAAGAATGCAGTAACAGCACGAATTTAAATTTTCTATTAAAATAAGTCCGACATTTTTCATTTAATGAAAAAACCTATGACCAAAGACAGGAGAATCGCTATCGAAAAACTACCCCAGAACCATTTTGTACCCAGATACCTCAATGATGCCGGCACCGCATTGGAACCATTTACCGGTCCTCACATTGAGAAACCGGTTGTCTATATCCAATCTGCCATTAGCGGTAATCTCAATCCGCAGGTTTTTGCCCGTGCTAAATTAAGGCAACTAGTTCAATTAAGTGAGCTCGCGCCAGACATTTTCGGAATTCATTCTTTTGCAGGTCCTGATGCTCCTGGACAAATAATGAACGAAAAAGCAGAAAAAGAATCGGTGCCATTTATTCTTACTAATATACGTAAGGCTTTTTTGGACGGTTGGACTGGAGTTGTTATTAATGATTGCATGGCCGACCCAGGACTTGAAGAGGGTAGGAGGATGCTACAAGAACTTGGAGCTACAGGAAAAATGGAGATGGTCGCTCCAGCTGAGACAAGCCTAAAAATGACAGCAAATAAGTTTGGACTGTTTGCAATTGTTGGAATTGCAGATGCTAATGCAATCTTCGAACGCCTGGCAAGATCGTATGGCGTATCCAACCGTCTGGTTGATATCGTTCTAGAAGAAGGACTGGTGCCTTCAGCTCTTCACGACTTAACAGAAGTTGCTGAAAGTTTATTCGGCAAAATTGTCACCGCTCAAAAAAAAGGAGCTAATGCTGTTGTTTTTGGTTGCACGACTCTTGGAGGAGTCGGAGATGAATTGATGCGACTACATGAAAAAGAACTGCGAGGATATCCATTGATTGAACCTATTCCTGTAACTCTACTAACTGCCGTAGGGAAGGTTAGAGAGATGTCAAATCTTAATCAACTAAAATAACAGTTTCACCTCCCCCTGACCCTTTAGCTAATGTCACTTTTTCAATATTTCCCGGCCTTACCCTAACATAATGGATATGACGAGCAAAAGGTGCCACATCTTTACCTACTTTATCAACCTCGTCTTCAGATAGGTTAATCTCCCAAGTTCTGATCTCGACCGGGTGATCGGGAAGAAGGGGATGGCTTAACTGATTCTTAATTGGTGCAACGGCAACTGCTGTAGTCTCGCCCCTTTGAACAGCATCGAGAATTTCTCTGGCTTTCTGATTTTCCGACGGAGCTGCTGTCCCTCTTCCTCCCCAACGCTGAAATCCAAATCCTTTAATATAGTAGGTTCCGATTAACTCCTCAGGAAATTTAGGTTGCTCTTTATCAAGATAAAACTGTTGGGGTAAAACTTTTTGAATTTCTCGAATCAGAGAAAAAATTTTTCTATGCGTTAAATGCTTATTAAATATTAATTTTATTAAATCGGTCCAATTACCAAAAGAACCACTTTCCAAACTTTTCTTTAGGAATCCCTGTCTGTCTAATTCAACTATATCCTTGCGAATAGAGGTAGGAACTTTATCCAGGAGTCTTACTTCAAGACTTTTGTTAAATATTTTTTCCATTAAATTTAAGTCTCTTAATCTGGCGAATAAGGGCTTATTTAAAAATACAAGGTCTTTAGCCTGATCTCCTAGTATAAAAACGTTATTGCTTCTTTTAAGAAAAGATTCTATCAGGGATCCATAATTTTTCATTTTAAAGGTATTGGGTGAAGTGACTTGCCAGAGTATATCTAATTCAACTTGTCTCCCCTCGACAGTTGTAAAGAAAATCCCCCCTTCTCTTACAATTAGATCATCTTCCGTTATTAACTGTGCGTCAAAATTTTCACTAAAAATAGCGGCTAAGTTTTTTGAATCCAACATATCTTTTCTTTCATACAGACCTTTCTGGTCAACAAAAGTCGCTGGGATTAGAAATGCTATGCTGGGTTTTTCTTTGGGAGTCAGCCCCAATCTTTTGCAGTGTTCCAGGTATTCTTTTGTTACTGCTTTATTCAAATTTGCTTCTCTTTGTTCTCTAACTGCTGTCCCTAATTCTTCCCGTGATATATTCATAATTGTCTCGGCAATTTTTATCACATCGGCTCTGTCGCCGCCATTTCGATCGCCTTCGGTAAGAAATAACTCACCTTGATCAGTTATCATAAAGTCCCATGCAGTATCTGCACCCAGAGAAACTGCATGTGAATCCTGTTCGTATTGTAAATGGTGATAGAATTCTAAAATTAATTGGTCTACGGGTCCGGCAGATGACTCCAATAAATGTCTGACATCCTCATCACCAGCCTTATATTCTTCTAATAAAATCTTGGCCAATTTGGTGAGCTTTCTGCTATAAGCATGTATCTTCTGTTCTAATATAGACTTAGGCAAAAACAATGGAGCTCCGATTAATGGTCTGGCAACCTGTTCACTAGTCAGCTGTAAAGCGGAAATATCATTTGGAGTTAACTTTTCCCAAAAACTATAAGTTCGGTCACCTGATTTATTGAGCGCATCGTTAGAAGCACGCTGTCTGTCTATGGGAAATTTGAATCGGTGCTGAGCCAGATTATTAATAACAGCCAATATTTCATCGCTAGCTCGTTCAACGACGGGATAGTTAAAATCCCAAGGTTGTTTATACCATTCTTCAGTTTTATTCGGTTGATCTACTCCAATACCGAAAACTGGGAGAAGTCCGCAATATGCCTGTCCGGATATCGGCCAAGCTCCGTTATGTTCGGCAGGGCCAGATAAAGATAGACGTGTCTCACCGACCGGCAACCTAGCATCGTCAGTAACCAGAAGCATTCTGCTTGGTTCTATACCTTTTTTTTCCAACCAAGGTATTAGCTCTTCTAGTGAAGCATTTATACCCCGACCGGGATAAACTAACGTAATATTCAATGTTTGGTCTTGACCTACTTTAACTTCTGCTTGAGTGCTGGCAACCCACATTTCATCAGTCTCCCACCTCTTCATATCTGTACCTTGGCGAACCGTCCACGGTTCAACGGCTAATGGAGGAGCTCCCAAACGTCCAGCCAAATTCCGAACTGTAGCCAAACCTAAATTGTGCCGTGTATCTTCGTGAATTCCTGCATCACCAATTTGTACAGTTCTGTTTAACCTTTCAGTCTCTGTCGTCAAAGCAGCCAAAGTGTAGCCATAGTTTCCAAGTCCGATTATTTGTAAACTGGGAGTTTCTGTTTTAATCTGAGTCATAGTTTGGAATTATTCAGGCACTATACTATTCAAAAAATTAATTAACACTTTTTCATAAAGTCTGACACTTTTTAAGCTTACCCACTCTTTTTCCGAGTGTGCGTCTCCTCCTAAAGGTCCAAAGGAAACCGCCGGAATACCTAAAGCAGAGTAGTACCGTGCATCAGTAAATCCCAAGTTTTTTCCAAATCTGTTTTTTATCTTTGCCACATTTTCAAATGTCTCGCTTAATTTTTTAATATAGAAATTATTTTCATTATTAATAGTAGGGCTATTGTTTCTTAATACCTTTATTTGTGCACCAATAAAAGTCTTCTTTAAAAACTTCAGTATCGATTTAACCGATGCATTGGGCAGATATCTTACATCAACCTTCAGAATGCAGGAGTCTGCTACTGAATTAATATAGCTTCCTCCGCTGATTTGGCTTAAATTAAACGTCGTTTTCCATTCATATTTCTTTGGATTTGGTCTTTTTTGTAAGAGTTTAACAATATTTTTATTCATCAGTTCTATGGCGTTTTTTCCCAACCATGGCCCGCCACTATGCGCCGCCTTTCCTTTTTGTACTATTTCAACCCATAAAGCTCCTTTAGCTTGAGTAAAAATTGTCAGGTTAGTGGGTTCACCTGTCAGAAAAAATTTAGGTTTATAATATTTACATAGTCTTTTTGTTCCATTTTCCCCCCCGATTTCTTCGTCAGTTACTATCATTACTCCAATTTTTTTTAATACGCTTTCACTTAACTCCCCCAAAATCTTACAAAAAATTAAAACGGTAATTTTCATATCGTAAACTCCTCGTCCGATTAATTTATCTCCTGTTCGTTTTAAAACAAAACTATCACCTGAACCCGGTACTACATCTATATGTCCATGAAGCATTACGGTAGCATTTTTAATACCTTTATAGCTAATAACGAGTGACTTTTTTCCGTTAAATTCATATTCCTTCAAGACAAGATTTTTGTATTTAGGTATAAGTTTTTTGCAAAATGAAATGGCTCTGTTTAAATCCGATTTGTTATCCCCAACTGATTTTATAGCTATATAACGTCTGGCTAAAGCAATTATTTTTTTCATTACTACTATAGGAATAGTTAAATCTTAACTCCGTCGATTAAAAAGGGATTTTATTATATCATAGAAGATCAACCGCATCAATCCTTTCTAGTGCTATAGGTTACAACTAAAATAGTTACCGTAACTAAATCCAATTCTGGCTTATAACTTTTTATAAATTCTTAAAACCGGGTGGTCGAAGACGGTCCAGGTCTCTTCGGCTTCTTCATCGGTAAACTCCAATAAAGTCTTTCCAAATAACTGGATTTTGGGAAACGAATTGAACTCGGCTACTTTGTTAAATCCAAGTTCGCCGGAAAAAAGCTTGTCATAATAATTGTTAAGTAGGGGATAGGCCTTTCTTAAATAACTACATCTGTCTTCATCCTCAATGCTCATTAATTTAAAATTTAACTCTCTGCTTGCGATTGGCAGAATCTCATCCCTGGGACAATAGTGGTTGGCGAATATCCTTCTTGAGGGAATGAAGATATAATCGGCTTTTGCCAGATTTTCCGGCAGTTGGGGTTGAAGTTCCGGATTTACATCCAAATCGTAAAAATTAAACGAGATATACTTTAGATTGCTGAATTGTTCTAATACCGCATCATTGCGATATTTAGGCGATGGAATGGGAACGTCTACGACATTCGCAGTCTCAGAAAGTATGTAACTTTTACTGGGAATATTTTTGTAAATCCACTCCGAAGCCGTAAAACGCACGTCGGGTTTTTGGTAAACGGAAAGATAGGCTATACCCGGGATTATTAATGCAAAAATTAAAATGCAAAATGCAAAATGACAGGTATAAATGTAAAATTTTTGATATTTGAAATGTAATTTAGATCTTTGATATTTGATATTTGATATTTTTCTCAAAAAAAATCGATATACTGAAACCAGAAACAAAACTCCTATTAACAACATCAACGGTAAAATTGGCGCAACAAATCTCGTCCATTTAGCATAAAAAAAGGCATTGGGTAAGAAACCTACAATAATTGCCAAGCGCAGTAAATTAAATTCCGGTTTAAAGGGCAAAAATAAAAATCCAAATATAAAAAATATAAAAGCAGGCCACCCCATGACATAAGGAAAAATTTTGTTGATTTGAAATATTATCGGGTCGACCATCTCAAATTGTCTGGTATAAAATGCTTTATAAGCGCCTACGGCAACATCCGATTCATACTTCATCGAACCCAAAAAGTCCGAAAAATTTATAAAATTATGCGGTGAAAACAGAATACTGAAAACAAGGGCAAGGACAGTTACATACCAAATTGATATAACCCTCGCTAAAAAGTTATTTCTGGTTTTATCAATAACCAGCGCAGCCGGAACAATCAAAAATAATAACGATGAAACTTTTGTTGCGACTGCAATTCCTGAAAAAAAGGCAACTAATATTTGAAATCGTGATACTGAAATCTTATTTTGAGCAAATTTAATACATAAATAAATTATTATGCTGTACAGCAACATTAACAAGGATTCGGTAGTTCCAAAATGTGAAAACTGGATAAAGAAGGGAGAAAAAATAAGAATTAACAACGATATTAGATAATAGATTTTTGATATTTGGATTTTTTTATCTTTTTGGTCATATCTGATATCTAATATCGAATATCTCTCTGATATCAGCCCAACTATTTTTAGTAAAACCAAGATATTTACGATTGATGCTAATGCCGAAATAATTCTAAGAGATATTGCCGCTTCCTCAAAACTGACCGGCGCAGTCAAATCTCCGTCAAAAAATTTTAATATAAAAACAATCCCGTATCCCAAATAAAGAGGAAACTGTCCATAGGCAAAAAAATTGGGATTAAGGCACTCTTTAATTTGAAATTTACCGCTTGAAAATTTAGGATCGTTTGGATCCCGATTAAATCGGGAGAAAATTGGAATTTTACAGTCAAACTGTTGAATTGCATTAGCCATATTTCGCTCATCGGGATGCATATGGTAGGGGAGACCCCAATCCAGTCCCACAAATCTGGTATAGATTAATATCCCTACAGCCAATATCCAACAGACAATTAATAAAGTTCTCTTGATTTTTGGCATACAGAATATTATTATATAGATTATTCTCAAATCGCAAATGAGTATTAGATTATGATTAAGTACGAACTAACCTTGCTCATTCCTGAAGAAGCAGAAATTATAAATTTAAAAGAATTAATCGTCCTCCTCAAGGGCAAAATTGAAAAAGCTGATGAATGGGGTAAAAGAACATTGGAATATCCGATTAAAAAAAATCTAAACGCATATTATTTTCATTTGCTTATCGAAATCGATCAGAAAAATATTGGCGAATTAAAAAAGAGACTCAATTTCAATGATAAGGTTATCCGCTATTTATTGTTAAAAATTTAAATTTAAAAAATGGCAAGCAGATCTTTAAACAGAGTCATTTTGATCGGAAATCTGACGCGCGATCCCGAATTAAAATATACGCCATCTGGCACTGCCGTTTGCAGCTTCGGTGTGGCTACTAACAGATCTTGGAAAACAGCAGACGGATCAACTAAGGAAGAAACTCAGTACCACAGAATCATCGCTTGGCAAAAATTAGCGGAACTTTGCGGAAAATTATTAAGTAAGGGCAGAAAGGTATATCTCGAGGGAAGGCTTGTTTACCGAACCTTTAACGGTCGCGACGGCGTACAAAGAACCGTTTCCGAAATTGTTCTGGATGATTTTATTGTCTTTGGTGATGGCAGAAAAACTGCTGTTGAAAGCGAAGCCGTTGTGGAAGAGGCTAAAACAGCCGATCAGGATACTGCTGGTGATCTAACACCTACGGAGGATATTCCTTCAGATCCAGAAAAAAAAGAAGTCTTAAAAAAAGATGATAAGAAAAGTGAGGAAGTAAATCCAGACGATATACCGTTTTAAAAGTTAGTCAGTTATTTGTTACTTAGTTAATTAGCTAATAAAATTCCAAAAAGCTAAGCTTCTAAGTCACTAATGATCTAACTAAATTATGAATAACTGTTTTTTTTGTCAATACAAGGTCGAGCCAAGTTATAAAGAAGTAGAAAACTTGACCAAATTTTTATCACCCAGAAAAAAAATTTTAGGTCGGGACAAAACAGGCATTTGTGCAAAGCATCAGCGTACCCTAACCAAACAAGTTAAATATTCCCGATTTCTGGCTTTAATGCCTTATGTCTCCTATCAAGGATTAAGATAAAATAGTTCGATAATTAAACTACGTATTCCCAACTTTTACTAATTGCTATAATTTAAATATGTACTTAACCGTGACTATCCCGGAAGATACAAAATGTTTGTTAAAACTAGGGCAGATTGTGGATTTTAACTCACCCTTTCTTGAAAACAAAATAATTTCTGACATTTCAATTCCGGTTGCAAATAAGTTACACATTCCTTCGGATAAAATCTTTAATTATTTAAAAAAATTTGTCGGAGACGCTATCGATTCAGGCGAAGTATTTGCCGAAAAAAAGAGTGTAATAAATAATTACAAGGTTGTTAGTGATTCCAAAGGAATTATAAAAGAAATAAATCATCAAACCGGTGAGGTTACAATTTCCACTTCAATTAGCCGAAGTGGTTATATCAAGTCCTATTTTAAGGGTGAGGTTGTAGAACTGGAAAAAAAATATCTGAAGGTTAAAACGGCTGAAATCCGCGAATTTAATCTTAAACAAGCAACTTCTGATTTTGGCGGAGAAACGATTTATCTTAAGGATTCAACTAAACCAATTTTTGCTACTCAATCGTCTAACAAAATCATGGTTACCGAGTCTGTCACATCCTATCTTCAAGCTAAAGCCGAAGCGCTTGGAATAAAAGGATTCGTTACTCTCAAGAATCCCCCACAAGTATCAAATTTAGCTAATGCCCTGATTAAAATCATCGATGATTTCAAAATGATCCTCCATCTGAATTTACCGTACTGTTTAATTAACAAACAATTTAGTAAGATATACTTCTATAAATAAATGGTAAGGAAAAAAATTACTAAAATTCTACTCATACTGTCAATTGCCATATTTCTTTTTGGCTTAGGATTTAGATTTAGCGAATACAAAAATAGAATTTCCGGTGTTGATCGTTTGAACACAGCGATCTTGAATGATTCAAATCAGCCGACCATTGATAAAAAAAATCTCGATTTTGCTCTTTTTTGGGAAGTCTGGAACGAGCTTGAAAAAAAATTTATAGATAAAAGCAAAATTGAGACACAAAAAATGTTCTATGGAGCCATAAAAGGAATGGTTTCCTCGCTCGAGGACCCGTATACTTTTTTTCTCACTCCTGAAGAAAACAAAGAAGCCAAAAACGATTTAGCCGGAAAATTTGAGGGAATAGGCGCTCAATTGGGACTCCAGGACAACCGAATAGTAATCGTTGCTCCGCTTAAAAATTCACCCGCACAAAAAGCAAATGTGCATGCCGGGGACTATATCAATAAAGTCGACGATCAATCCACTAAAGGCTGGACCCTGCCCCAGGCAGTTTCAAAAATTCGCGGACCTAAAGGCACAAAGGTAAACCTTATGTTAGAACGCGATTCAAAAGAGTTTCAAGTTGAAATAATACGCGATCAAATTATCGTAGAGTCGGTCGAGCTAAATTACGAAAAAAAAGGAAATCAGTCTTTCGCCTATCTGAAATTAAATCAATTTGGCGACAACACCAATGACGAGTGGGATAAATCAACCGATGAAGTCGCGAGAAAATGGCGAAACGGAGAGATCAAGGGACTTGTTTTAGACCTTCGAGACAATCCGGGAGGCTATCTTGAAAGTTCGGTATATCTTGCTTCGGAATTCCTCCCATTGGGTAAACAGATTGTCAAACAAACATCGACTATTCAGGAAGAAAAAATTTATGATGTCCAAAGGCGGGGAAGACTTTTGGATATACCCCTTATAGTATTGATCAATAAAGGATCTGCCTCGGCCTCAGAAATTTTAGCCGGCGCCTTAAGGGATTATAATAGAGCTAAATTGGTAGGTGAAAAAAGTTTTGGTAAAGGATCGGTTCAGGAAGCAACCAATCTCAGTGAAGGAGCCGGACTCCATATCACTGTAGCAAAATGGATTCTACCCAAGGGAGATTGGATTAATTCCAAAGGTATAGAACCCGATATTAAGGTAGAAAATAAAATAAAAGAAGGGTCCTCGCCCAGTCGTGAGACTGATACCCAACTTAATAAAGCGATAGATCAACTTATAAAGTAAAAAATCAGGTGGCGGAAGTGAAAGGGTTCCTGACAGCGCGCAGATCTGGCGATATTCACCGCCAGTCGAGCACTGGCGGGAATGAAACTTCCGACGGAATCTGATTTTTTGATATAATATTTTTATGAAAAAACTTCTTTTTTTACTTGCGGTTTTAATAATAGTTCTTGCCATCGGTCAAAAATCCAGACTTCCCTTTAACCTTCAGCAAACGACTCCCGGTCAAACTGTCGAAAAACAAACGGTTATCTATGAAGAGTCGGTAATCACAAAAGTTGTTGAGGAGTCACTTCCGTCGGTGGTTACAATCGGTATTAACAAAATGACTTCTTCCGGAGACTTTTTTGAAGTCGATCCGTTTAATCCATTTAGCCCATTTAGACGAATCCCTGGACGTCAACAAAATGTTGATCAAAATATAGGAAGCGGTTTTATTATTTCATCAGACGGTCTCATTATTACAAACAAGCATGTGGTTTCGGATTCGGATGCCACTTATAAAGTACTGTCTAATGACAACAAAAAATACGATATTACTAAAATTTATCGTGATCCTTTAAACGATTTGGCTATTCTAAAAATTAATGCTACCGGATTAAAACCGCTTAAATTGGGGAGCTCGAATAACTTAAAACTTGGTCAGATGGCAATAGCTATTGGGACGCCACTAGGGGAGTTTACCAATACTGTTACCGTTGGAATTATTTCCGGACTGGGTAGGGGAATTACCGCCGGTTCTCCTTTTGAGGGTTATGTTGAAAAACTTGATAACGTAATTCAAACGGATGCCGCAATTAATCCGGGTAATTCGGGCGGGCCGCTCTTAAATTCAAAAGGTCAGGCGGTTGGTGTCAATGTAGCCCTTGCTCAGGAGGGACAAAATATCGGATTCGCCCTACCAATAGATATCGTTAAAACACTTATCGATAACTTCAATAAACAAGGTGGAAATTTTGAGCGTCCTTATATTGGGGTGAGATATAAGATAATTGATAAGCAGACGGCTATACTAAATGAACTTGTTGAGGGCGCATATATAATAGAAGTAATCGAGGATTCTCCTGCCTATAAAGCTGGTATTCAAGAGGAAGACGTCATAATTGAATTTGACGGTCAAAAGGTAAAAGGCGGTGACGACCAGGGTTTAACAAAACAAATTATGGAGAAAAAGATTGGCCAAAGCATAAAGCTTAAAATCTGGCGAAACGGCGAAATTCTCAACAAACAACTCACCCTCGAACCCTACAACGAATAAATTTATTAGTAGACCCGGAAGAGTCCAAACTCGACCCTACATCTACTATTAAACAATAGAATTCCCAAATATTTCTTTTATTCCCTCAAATTTTAGTTTGTTAACCATATAGGTATCGATCGATATCTATATGGTATATTATAGATAAGGTGAAAAAAGCCGAAAAATCAAAGACTTTATCTCCTGACGAACAATTTAAACATAGGCAACTAAGAGAACTAGTATTGGCTGCACTAGGTGTGAGTGTTTTAATTGGAGGAATAGTGATTACGCCAAATTTCCCAATAGTAATGGGGTCGATTATTAGCTTGATAAAGGAATTCAAGAAAAAGGATATTCCTTCAGCAAAAATTAAGAGAGTCTTAAAAAATCTTGAAAGGAAAGAAATTGTCAGTCTACAAATAAAGAATGGTGAAATCTTTGTCAGTCTAAAAAATTGGTTAACACCTTCAACTGTCAAATATTCTCTCAAAGCCATTCTTGAATTAAAGAAAATGAATAAACAGTGGAAGGGTAAATGGTTTTTAGTAATGTTTGATGTGCCGGAAATTCAAAGGAACAAAAGAATATACCTGAGAAAATTTTTAAAGTACATTGGTTTTTATGGATATCAAAAAAGCGTTTACATTTTTCCCTATGAGTGTGAAAAAGAAATAGCCCTCATTAAAAAAGTCGTAGAAAGTGCAAAATACGTGAGCTACATCGTCGCCGAAAAAATCGAAAACGAACAATCCGCCAAAACTTACTTTAATTTATAATTTGTTTTCAATTATCTGAATTCATCCTTTGCTCTATATCAATCGTAATAATTTTTAACCATAACCATATAGGTATCGATCAATACCTATATGGTAAGTAACACACTAGCACAATTTCAAAATAAATACCGATAAACTATCTGTTAAAATAATCTAATTATGGGTTTTCTAAAAAGAGTGGAAAATACTTTGAGCTCATTCAGCGAATTTCAAAGAAAAAGGTTAGAAAATAGTCTAAGAAGGAAAGAAAATTTAATTATTGATGATCCTGCAATAAGTAGTGGTATTCCTATCCTAAAAACGGGTATAGAGCAAAATCACCTGTCAATTCCTGATTCGATAAAGAGCCTACCTTCGGATAAACAAATTGCATGGTTGACTTCTCAAATTGCCATAAAGTACATTCCTGACGGTGGAGAGTTTACCAAAGAACTTGACGCAGAAACTTTATCTCTTTATAGGTTGGTACTTGCTAAAGGAATCCTTCAAATTGAAAAACCAAATAGATCTTTAAAACCTGTTGCAGAGGAGTTAAATATAGGTTGGGCCGATTGCATTTCTATTTTTTACCAAGCCACTCAAATTGCTGTTTCTACAGCAATTACTATAGATTGAATAATTAACTCTCTTGTTTTCGAAATTATTAACCATATAGGTATCGACCGATATCAATATGGTTATATACAATTACTTCCGCTTGTATATTTAACTCTCGTTTGATAGTATTGTGCTACAAGTATGAAAAATAGATTCGAGAAATTCACAGAAATTCATCATCACCCTCTTAGCGGAGGGTTGTAACGTTTGTAATTATTTTTTGAATATAACCCTCCAAATTCGGAGGGTTTTTTTATGGGTTAGAAATTAGTAAATCATATGTTAAAAAAATATAATATTTCACTAGTTAGACCGGGAGGTAATGATACAGCCATAATTAATGGTTTTATACCTAACGGATTAAGAAAAGTACTAAATAAGGAAATTATTCGTAAATTTCCAAATGTGGAACAATGCGGTTTTTATGAGCAAAACGAAAATAAAACTGTAAATTTCTGCATGATGGGTGGAGAATTTAGTGGTAATGCAATATTGGCTTTGACATACCTTATTCTTAAAGGCGAATCAGGAAAATTAACCACTCTTTCGTCAGGAGCTAAAAAAGTCATTCAATCAGGCATCAATGAAAATAAATCTGTCTATTCGGAAATTCCAATATTCAAAAGCTACGAATCTGTAATGCAATTAACTAAAAATATATTTTTAGTCAGACTCAGAGGAATTAAACATTTAGTTGTCTATAAAAAAATAAGTAAGGATAAATCAGTTACTAAAGCAAAAAAATTATTAGAAAAATACGGTTTAATTAAATATAAATGCTCAGGCTGTATTTTTGTCGAAAAAGAAATATCTGGAGTCTTAAGAATTAATCCGATCGTTTGGATAAGAGACGTGAAAACTTTAACTTATGAAACAGCCTGCGGCAGTGGTGCAACTGCTGTTGGATTATCTATATTAAAAAATAGTATTTTAAACAAAATATCTTTGAAAATTAAGCAACCGTCAGGAAATTATATTTCAGTTAACGCACAAAAAAATAGAGACTCATTTACAAAAGTAGTAATTGAAGGTAAAGTAGAGCTGATAAAACCCGGTCAAAATTTTTATTTAGAAGTTTAGTATAATTTCAAACATGTCTACGAAAACCATTACACCGAGAATTTTGCCCGGATTCAGGGATTTTTTCGCCGAGGATATCTATGTCAGAGAATTCGTTATGAATACATTTAAAAAGGTATTTGAAAAATACGGATATGAACCTTTAGAAACCCCTGCTCTTGAATATACGGATATTTTTAAGGGGGAACTGGGTGAAGAAGCCGAAAAACTTTTTTACCGGTTTAAAGATAATGGCGGAAGAGACGTAATGCTTAAATACGAGGTAATGACTCCGATGTGCCGCGCAGTTGCTGAAAATATTAATAAAATAGTCTTTCCTTACAAAAGGTACCAAATTCAAAGAGTCTGGCGTTCTGACAGACCCCAAAAAGGCCGCTACAGGGAATTTACTCAATGTGACGCAGATACGATCGGTAGCGAGTCTGTAATATGTGATGCGGAATTTATTCAGATGGGAATTGAAGTTATGCAAAAATTAGGATTTGATAAGTTTCGGACCAACATTAGCAATCGCAAGTTTCTTAACGGGATAATTCAATTTTCCGGAGCTTCGGTCGATGATTTTATTTCTATATGCATGAGCATTGACAAACTCCCAAAAATAGGTAAAGGCGGAGTTAAAAAAGAATTGTTGGAGAAAAAGAGAGTTTCCGAAAAAGTTATTGTTGAAATTTTAAATATTGTAACATCAACAGGACAAATAGAAGATTTAATTTCAAAATTCAAAATATTATTAAAAAATAGTCCAATCTCACAAGAAGGACTCAACGAATTAGAACAAATATTCAATTATCTTAAAAATGCAGGCGTAAAAGCTGAATTTTATCAATTTTCTCCATATATTGCCAGAGGCTTAGCTTATTATACAGGTCCAATTTGGGAAACAGAGATTTTGGATGGAAACGTCGGCTCCGTGTCCGGTTCAGGTAGGTACAATAATACAATCGGTAAATTTGTTGGAAAAAAAGTGCCAGCAACGGGTGGATCATTTGGAATTGAAAGAATAGTTGAAGTACTTAAAGACAGAAAAATGTTTAATTCATCTGTTTATGCTACTAAAATATTAGTAACTCTCTTTGATGCTTCTCTTTTAAAACAAACTGTGGAAGTGGCAAATATTCTAAGAAAAGCAGATGTTCCAACAATGCTGTATCCTGAAGCGGTAAAATTAGATAAGCAGCTTAAATACGCCGATAGGAAAGGAATCCCGTATGTCGTGATTGTCGGTCCCGAAGAAGTTAAAAAAAATGAAGTGAAGTTAAAAAATATGAAAACCGGCGAACAGAAAGAAATGAATGTCAACCAAATTGTTAAATTGCTTAAATGACAATAAACCCAAATGTTGTAATAATTGAAGCTATTCCGGGAGTCGGTGGAGACGAAGCTAAACTTTGGATGAAAGAACTGTTGCTTTCTTATATTCGGTTTGCACAAAGAAAAATGTTTAAATTTATTTACCTCGAAGAGAATGTAATTAAAATAACCGGAGAAAATGCTTTTAAATTTTATCAAAATGAAACCGGTGTCCATCGCGTACAAAGAATTCCCCGGACCGAAAGAAAAGGAAGACTGCACACATCAACGGCCGTAATAGTTGTTTTACCGCAAATAACTCAGTCTGAGGTGCGGATCAATCAATCGGAACTTGTCTGGCAATTTTACAGAAGCGGCGGACATGGAGGTCAGAATGTCAACAAAGTTTCGACAGCCGTGAGACTCACACATAAACTTACAGGTATAGTTACTACGGCAAGCCGTGAACGTTATCAGGAAGCAAACCGCAAAATTGCCATGGATCTTTTACTGGGAAAACTTTATCAGCTTGAACAGGAAAAGAAAAAAGGCATGATGCATTCTTATGTCAAGGATGTCGGCACCGGAGAAAGGGCCGATAAAATCAGAACCTATAATTTCCCTCAAAATAGATTAACCGATCATAGAATTGGAAAAAGCTTTCATAATCTCGAAAAGATAATTGAAGAAGGAAAATGGGAAAAGGTATTTCAAATTAAAAAATAAAATCTAAAAAGTAAAAAATATATAGAATAAAGCTAAAAATTTTTAAATATCGTTTTTCCCTTTTAATTTTTAAATTTTAAATGCTATAATAACTATCTTATGAAAACCAACATTCATCCGCAATTCTATTCCGAAGTAGTTGTAAGCTGTACTTCCTGCGGAAATAAATTCACCACCGGCTCAACCAAGCAATCAATAATAGTTGAGGTATGTTTTAAATGTCACCCTTTTTTTACCGGTGAACACAGATTCCTGGATGTCAAAGGCAGGGTCGACACCTTCCAAAAAAAAGTCGAAATGGCTAAAAAGTATAAAGCGGCTCAGTCTTCAAAGAAACACGCCAAAAAACAAAAAGAGTCAAAATCACTAAAAGATTTGCTAAGCGAAATTTAATAAGTTATAATATTGACTCACTAAGACCGCGGGTTTCCCGCTAAGGGCGGGATTAAAAAATATTTCCTGCGCAGTGAAAATATGGTAAACGAAAAAAAACTTGCCCTTGGACAAAAAATCCAAGATCTGCTCTCAAAATATCAAAACTTTGTCTTGATAAAAATAGACAAAACGAGTCACCAGACTTTGGAAAATCTGCGTAAAGAATTGAAAAAAAGTCAAGCCAATCTTAAAGTAATTAAAAATTCGCTCCTCGAAAAAACAATCAATAAACTTTCTAAAAAAAATAAAGTGTTGGCAGAAATTGAAAAAACATTCTTCCCTTTGCGCGATACCAGCGCACTATTGCTTCTGGAAAAAGAGTGGAGCACCGGATTAGCGTCTTTTTATCAGTTTATTAAAAAAGAAGTCAGTCTTTCTTTTAAATTTGGCTTATTAGACAATCTGACTTATCCAAGCGAAAGATTAGTACAAATAGCCCAATTGCCGCCAAAGAATCAACTCGTCGCCAATCTTGTCGGTTCTTTTAAGGCTCCGACCTCACGATTGGTGCACTCAATGAAGTTCAATGTTGCAAAATTAGTTTATATTTTGAAGGAAAAATCTAAAAAAAGTCATTGATTGTCATTTCCGTAAAAACGGGGGTCTGTCAGATTTACAAATCTGGATTCCCGTTTTCGCAGGAATGACGAAAAAGAACGGTGGTGATAATTTATGGCAGAGACAAAACTTTCTGAAAAATTACAAAAAATAGCCAAAGAGCTCGAAGGACTCACGGTCGTTGAAATGGCAGAGCTTTCTAAATATCTTGAAGATAAATTTGGTGTTATGCCAATTGCAACTTCAGCAGCTCCAGCTCAGACCGCCTCCGCTACGGCTTCGGCGGATAAAGAAGAAAAAACATCGTTCACGGTTATGCTAGCATCTTCCGGAGAAAATAAATTAGGTGTAATCAAGGCAGTACGAGAGATTTTACCGAATCTAGGATTGATGGAAGCTAAGAAACTAGTAGAATCCGCTCCCAAAGAGCTTTTAAAAGACGTTAAAAAAGATATCGCTGAAGAAGCAAAGAAAAAAGTCGAAACGGCAGGTGGTAAGGTAGAACTTAAATAAATTCGAAGCACTAAACTCTAAATCCTAAATAATATCAAAATTCAAATGTTTGAAATTCAAAACTCTTTATTTGTATTGATAATTTGAATTTGATTAATTTGGATTTTTTTAGAGTTTAGATATTAGAATTTAGGATTTTAGATAGCAATCAGCTTTGATTTTTGGTAGACTTTTAAGCTATGACTGTTGATAAAAAACAAGGGTACGGCGCGGATTCCATTGTAGTTCTTGAAGGACTAGAACCGGTAAGACGAAGACCCGCAATGTATATCGGGACTACCTCACAATACGGAGTCAATCACTGCCTTAACGAAATTGTCGATAACGCAATCGACGAAGCTTTAGCCGGCTTTTGCAACAATATCCAAGTCGTTCTTAACGAAAACGGTTATCTGACGGTCTTTGATGACGGTCGGGGTATTCCGGTTGACAAAATTCCAAAATATAAAACATCCGCTCTGGAGGTCGTGATGACAAACCTACCCGCCGGGGGTAAATTTCAGGTAGGCGCATATAAAGTGTCCGGCGGCCTCCACGGAGTTGGAGCATCCGTAGTCAATGCACTTTCTTCTCATTTTATTGTCGAAGTAATACAAAACGGTCAACTTTATCGTCAGGAATATAAAAAGGGTAATCCCGTCTATCCGGTAAAAAAAGTTAACCAATCTATTCTTAACTTCACCTTTAACAAAGGTACTGCTGTTTCGTTTCTTCCTGACAAAGAAATATTTAAAGAAACGATCGAAATACAATACTCTATCCTCAAAAAACAGATAAAAGAACGAGCTTATTTGATAAAAAACATTTATTTTAAGATTTTAAATAATAAGACTAAAGAAAAACTTGCCTTCTACTTTGACGGCGGAATTATTTCGCTCATCAGGGATATTAATCGCGGAAAAAAAGTTCTTCATGATCCCGTCTACATCCACAAACAAATAGACGATAAGGAAATTGAGGTCGCCATACAGTATAACGACTCAATAAACGAACACGTATTTTCATTCGTAAACGTTATTAATACGCATGAAGGTGGTACTCATTTAACCGGATTCAGAAGCGCGCTGACAAAATCGGTCAATAATTACGCAAAAAAAATTTTAAGTGAAAAAGATATAGGAGATTCGTTAACCGGCGATGATGTCAAAGAGGGTCTTGCCGCGATAGTGTATGTAAAAATGCCCGCAACCAATCTGCAATTTGAAGGCCAGACTAAAACCAAGCTTGGAAATTCGGAGGTTCAAACCGTTGTTCAGCAAGCTGTGTCCGAATATTTAGATGTGTATTTTGAAGAAAATCCCAAGGTAGGTCGTGAAATTTTAGCCAAAATATTTTTGGCGCAAAAAGCCCGTCTGGCTGCTAAGGCAGCCAAAGAAGCTGTTCTAAGAAAAGGAATGTTGGAGGGTGCCACGCTGCCTGGAAAACTTGCCGACTGTTCGGAAAAAGACCCGGCAAAATCAGAACTTTTTCTGGTAGAAGGCAACTCGGCGGGTGGAACTGCAAAACAAGGTCGAAACCGAAAATTCCAGGCAATTCTGCCTCTTAGGGGAAAAGTACTGAATACCGAAAGAGCCTACCTTGATAAAGTTCTTTCTTTTAAAGAACTGAAAGACTTGGTTATTGCTCTTGGTATGGGCATTGGTGAAAACGTCGATTATCAAAAACTCCGATACCACAAAATTGCCATAATGACTGATGCCGACGTCGACGGTGAACATATCCGAACTCTGCTTTTGACCTTTTTCTTCCGGCACCTGCCGGATATTATTGTCAAAGGTCATCTTTACATCGCGCAACCGCCGCTCTTTAAAATACAGTCCGGAAAAAAAATACACTATGCCTTTTCCGATACCGAAAGGGATGGAATAATTAAATCTGTTTCCGAAGAACGATCAAATGCTCCGGCAATTCAACGCTATAAAGGACTCGGAGAGATGAACGCCGAACAGCTTTGGGAAACCACTATGAATCCGGACAACCGTATCCTTAAAAAAGTTATGATTGAGGATGCTCAAGACGCAGATTATGTTTTTACCATGTTAATGGGTGATGAAGTTCCTCCCAGAAAAAAATTTATCGTGACACATGCTAAGCTTGCTAATTTGGATATCTAGCGGTTATAACAATTATAAATTCTTGCCCTGAACCGATCTTGGAATTGGTTTAGGGTTATAACAATTATAATTATGGACTTAAAAAAACTTTCAGCCGGTAAAAATCCGCCGGAAGAGATAAATGTCGTAGTGGAAATTCCGCAGGGATCTTTTATTAAATACGAAATGGATAAGAAAGACGGATTTATCCATGTTGACAGATTCGCCTTCACCTCTATGGCTTTCCCGGGCAACTATGGCTTTATCCCCCAGTCGCACGGCGAGGACGGCGACCCTTTGGATGTCTTAGTAATCGCCACATATTCTGTGCAGTCTGGAACTGTTATACCGTCTCGTGTCGTCGGAATGCTGGAAATGGAGGACGAAGCCGGAATTGATACCAAAATCATCGCAGTGCCTCTTAAAAAAGTCGATCCTTTTTTCGCAAACATAGAAGACATCGATGACCTTGACGAAACACTCAAGAAAAAAATTCAGCATTATTTTAATCATTACAAAGAACTCGAACCGGGAAAATGGGTTAAGACAAAAAGCTTTCTCGGAAAAAGTGAAGCTTTGAAAGCGGTAAGTAAATCTCTAAAATAATTGTTTTGTCATCCCGAACTTGGTTTCGGGATCTGCAATTAAAAAAATAAAGTTGCTGAATAAATTCAGCAAGACAAAGTAAATTTATGTCAAATATCCAAAATACTGATATTGCATCCGAAATGAAACGGGCTTACCTTGATTACGCCATGAGCGTAATAGTTTCCCGTGCACTTCCCGATGTAAAAGACGGTTTAAAGCCGGTTCATCGCCGAATACTCTACGCTATGCACAAGTTGGGACTTACCTTCGGCGGACGTTATTCAAAATCCGCCAAAGTAGTCGGTGAGGTTTTAGGTAAATATCACCCTCATGGCGACGCACCCGTATACGAAGCGCTGGCACGCATGGCTCAGGATTTTACCATGCGATACCCGCTGATTCGTGGTCAGGGAAATTTCGGTTCAATCGACGGAGATCCTCCCGCCGCCATGCGATATACCGAGGTTAAACTCGCCAAAATTGCCGAGGAAATTCTGGTCGATATCGATAAAAACACGGTTAAGTTTATCGATAATTTTGACGGGAGTTTACAGGAACCTGTATTTCTTCCGTCTAAACTTCCCAATCTGCTTCTTATGGGCGCGGAAGGGATTGCTGTCGGAATGGCGACCAAAATACCACCGCATAACTTAACCGAGCTGGTTGATGCTATCAATTTGATGATAGATAAAGCTCTGCTCAACGGTCCGGAAGAAAAAAGTAAAAATATTTTAAAAGATGCCAAAAAAGATATGTTTAATCTATATTATAACGCCAATCTGGAACAACTCCTTGAATTTGTTAAAGGACCTGATTTTCCGACTCATGGCGTAATCTACGGCATAAACGACATTAAACAGGTCTACGCAACCGGAAAAGGTAAAATTCTTATCCGCGGGGTAATCGAGGAAGAAGAATTAGATCGTGGCAGAAGCTCTATTGTGATAACCCAGCTTCCATATCAAGTCAATAAGGCCAATCTTGTCGAAAAAATAGCCCATCTGGTTAACGACAAAAAAATTGTCGGAGTTTCCGACCTGAGAGATGAGTCGGACCGGGATGGAATCAGAGTCGTCATCGAGCTTAAACGGGACGCCTCCTATAAAAAAGTACTCAACAATCTTTTTAAATTTACCGAACTTCAGACCTCTTTCCCCGTTAATATTGTTGCTCTGGTTGACGGTATCCCGCAGACCCTGGGACTTAAACAAATTTTGGAACAGTATCTGAAACACAGAGTAAACATGGTAATTCTCAGGTCCGAATATGACCTTAAGCAGGCAAAGGCCCGCGCACATATTCTGGAAGGCTATCTTATAGCGCTTGATCATATAGACGAGGTCATTGAAATCATAAAAAAATCTGAGAATGAACCTACGGCAAAATTAAATTTAATAAAAAAGTTCAAATTCAGCGACATCCAGGCACAGGCCATACTCGACATGCAGCTTAAGCGTCTGACAGGACTGGAGCGGGACAAAATTGAGGCTGAACTCACAGAGCTAAAGAAACTGGTCGGTTATCTCGAATCATTGCTTAAAGATATTTTTAAAATTCTTAAAGTTATAAAAGATGAATTACTCGAACTAAAGAAAAAATACGGCGATGATCGAAGAACCAAAGTCATCAAATCAAAACCCGGCGAGATCACTGATGAACAGCTGATTGAAAATAAAGAGGTCATCGTCGTTATGACCAAGGAAGGCTATATTAAACAGATACCTCGTGAGACATTCAGAGTACAACATCGGGGAGGCAAAGGAGTATCCGGCATCGAAACAAAAGAAACCGATAATGTTTACTTTATTACCTCGGCTATGGCTCATGATTACGTCCTTTACTTTACCAACCAAGGGAGAATTTTCCAGACACGCATCTGGGATATTCCCCAAGGTTCAAGAACCTCAAAAGGTAAGGCTATGCAAAACTTGCTTACTCTGCGACCGGACGAAAAAGTAACTTCAATTCTAACTTATGATCAAACATCCGCAGAAAAAACTGACGGTCATTTTGTCTTGATGGCGACCAAACTGGGAACCGTCAAAAAAACCCCGTTTGCCGATTTTGCCAACATTCGCTCCAACGGAATTATAGCTATCAAATTGGAACCTCAAGACAGCCTCTTGTGGGTTAATCTTACCGACGGAAAAGCCAATGTTATCCTAACTTCCCAGGGAGGAAAAGCTATTGTCTTCAAAGAATCGGAAATTAGACCGACCGGCCGCTCCTCAATCGGGGTTAAGGGAATGGAACTTGATAAATCAGATCAGGTTACTGCAGCAGACGTATTTTCCAATGAAGAATTCAAAAAAAATATTTTGGTTCTCGGCGAAAAAGGCGTCGGGAAAAAAACCAAACTTTCATTTTTCAAAGGTCAGCATCGCGGCGGTAAGGGGGTAAAAATTGCATCTGTAGACCAGAAAATAGGACAAATCTGTTTCGTCCAGATTATTAATCCGGAAAGATCAACGGCGATAATAACCAGCCTAAAAGGACAGGTGGTAAAAATTCCTCTCCAAGCTATCCCATCACGCTCAAGAACTGCTAAAGGGGTTATACTGATGCGCTTTTCCGAAAAAGAGGATCGGGTTGTAAGCGCAGCTCTTGTATGATAAAATGAAGAGGTGGAAATTCCTGCCAAGAAAATAATCTCTACGATTGAAAAAATACTTAAAAAAGAAGCTAAAAAACTCCGGAAAAAAAAGGCATTGAAATTAACCACCTTTCTTGTTGGGCAAGCCGGAGAACAGTTGTCTTATGTCAGAATCAAAGCTAAAATCGCCAAAAAACTGGGAATCGGATTTGAGCTTGTCCACCTAAAATCTACTCCGTCTTTTGAAGAATTCATGCATAAAATCAAGGAAAAATCCCAGGACCCGAAAACGACAGGTATTATTATTCAACAACCGCTTCCCGCGCAACTATCGACTGAAAGTCTTTATGAGTATATTCCAACAGTCAAAGAAATAGAAGGACATAAGCGTAAAACTACATATCTGCCGCCGATCGGACTGGCGATTCTAACTGTCTTAAAATATATTTATGCCAAACCGCGCAGTGGTGAAGAGCTGATAATAGATATACAGAAAGAAAGAGGACCCTTCAAGAAACTTTTTAGAAACAAACGGGTTGTGTTGGTGGGTCGCGGAGTTACCGGCGGCCGACCAATCGGAAAGACATTGACTGAGGCCAGAGTTAATTTTATCAATGTAAATTCACAGACTCCAGATCCGCACTCATATTACAAAGAAGCTGATGTGATCATCACGGCCGTCGGTAAAAAAATATTATTTCCCGAGATGTTAAAACCGGGAACTACGCTAATTAATATAGGATTACGGCGAGAGAAAGGCAGATTAAAAGGGGATTATGATGAAAGAGAAGTAAAAAATATTGCTGGATTTTATACTTCAACTCCGGGAGGCGTCGGCCCGATTGACGTTTTGTATCTCTTCAAAAATTTGATTGACGCCGCCAAACTGCACTTATAGTCTGCAATGCAAGATATTATTGTTATAACAGGTCAAACCGCAACCGGAAAAACATCCCTGGCTCTGAAATTGGCTCAAAAGCATGGTGGAGAAATTGTTAACTGCGACTCGCGTCAAATCTATAAATACATGAACGTAATTACCGGTAAGGATGTCGGAAAAACAAAATTTATCGAAGAATCCAAATTAAATAATTTCTCTATCGGATTTTTTCCGGTTCTTACCAAATTTAACAACTTTTCAGCTCGGTTTTTACCAGTTTTTACCAATTTATGGCTGTATGACATAGTAAAACCTGACCGGTATTTCTCCTCATTTGACTTCAAACAGTGTGCGCTCTATGTGATAAACAGTCTTAAAAGTCGAGGCAAAACACCTATTATTATCGGAGGCTCATATTTTTATCTGAAACATTTGCTCTATGGAGTAGATACCGAGAATATACCACCCGACTGGAAACTCCGGATAAAACTCAAGGATAAATCTGTCGATGAGTTACAAAAAATATTAGCAAAACATTCGACTCAATTAATTAGTCAATTAAGTCAAAGCGAAAGAAACAATCCCCAACGCTTGATAAGAAAAATTGAAATCTTACAATCTAGAGCAAAAAGACGTTATGTCCAACCTCTGGGGTTAGAAATTCAGACACAAGGCTCTAAAACTAATGAAAAACTACTTTTAACTAAAAAGTTGAGTTTGGAAAATATGCAAATTAAATTTTTCGGTCTCAAATTTAAAAATAAAGATTTGCTTCAACGGTCTGTCGAAAAAAGAGTGGAGGAGAGGCTAAAACACGGAGCAGTCGCTGAAGTCAAAAAACTTCTTAAAATGGGTTATTCCGAAACAGATCCCGGTCTCAAAACCATCGGCTACCAACAACTAATGATGTACCTTAAAGGTGCAATAGATTTTGATACGGCAATTCAATTATGGATTAACAAAGAAGTACAATATGCAAAAAGACAGTACACGTTTATGAAAACAGATAAAAACATAAAATGGAGAAAAGTTTAACGCGATTTAAACAGTTTCAAAAAAGCTTCTTTTGGTATCTCAACTCTACCTATCATCTTTAACTTTTTTTTACCTTCTTTTTGTTTATCCAGAAGTTTATCCTTACGGGATCTGTCACCTCCGTAAAGTTTTTTTGTCACATCTTTTCGAAAGGGAGCAATCCGCTCTGAGGCAATAATTTTTCCTTTGTATTGAGCCTGGATTTTTACTTCATATTGCTGCCTCGGAATCAGCTCTTTCAATCTTTTTACCAAAAATTGGGCTTTAGCAAAAGCTCTTTGCTTGACAATTATTTCGGAAAATTCTTCCACCGTTTCACCGTTTAATAGTAATGAAAGTTTATCTGCTTCGACTTCACGGTATTCGATAAATTCCCAATCAACCGAAGCGTATCCCGAACTCACACTTTTTAAGTTATCGTAAAAACCTGAAATCATTTCAGACAGAGGTATCTCATAGACAATAGAAACCTGGCTTTTATTGTCCATCGTAACGAACTTAGACCGATATTCTTGGCAAAGACTCATCACGCTACCTAAATATTTTTCTGGCGTTAAAATCATTATTTTCACGATTGGTTCTAGATATTTACCGTATTGCTGCCGATTGTTATCAATACGGTAATCAACATTGGGAGGAGTTAAAACCAAATCGAGATTGAATTCCCTTTCCAGACGCTCCCTTACCACTTCGGCATGAAGAAGTCCCAAAAAACCTACACGAAAACCAGTCCCTAAGGCTTTGCTGTAAATCGTCGAAAACTCCAGAGAAGAATCGCTCAAATACAATTTTTCCAATGCCTTTTTTAGGTTGAGATAGTCGCCAGTATCAGTAGGAAAAATTGACGCAAATACCATTGGTTTAACTTTTTTATAACCAAGCAGCGGTGGCAAAGTTCCCTTCTCATCAACAACGGTATCACCAATTCTCACTTGATGAATATCCTTGAGGTTTGTAGCAACATACCCAATTTCACCGTTTCCTAAATTATCTGACTGTTTTAACTCTGGTAAAAAATAGCCAACCTCCAAGACTTCAAATTTTTCTGAATTAGACGCAAGGCTTACTTTTAATCCTTTTTTGAAATTTCCAGAAAAAATTCTGATAAAAGTGATTACCCCCCGATGCGGGTCGTAATATGAATCAAATATTAAAGCCTGCCTTTGGTCCGAATCTTCAGGGTTTTTTTTAATATCTATCAAATCCTGATGATTCAATAGAGGAGGAGGTATTTTTTTAACAATCGATTCTAATAATTGATCGACGTTTTTACCGGTCTTGGCTGAAATTTCAAAAATCTCTGCAGAATCCACTCCCAAAAAGTCGACTAATTGTTTTTTAGTAGTCTCAACGTAGGCATTTGCCAAATCGATTTTGTTTATAACGGGAATGATTACCAGGTTTTTTTCAATAGCCTTATAGGCGTTTGCTATGGTCTGCGCCTGAATGCCTTGTGTGGCATCGACTAAGAGAATAACACCCTCCACGCAGGACAGGGTTCTGTCAACCTCGTAGGAAAAATCAACATGTCCCGGAGTATCTATTAGATTCAAAATATAAGTATCTGGGATTGGAAGCTGGTTAGGTATTTGGGGTTGTGAAGCAGGTTTTTTTTCCAAATTCATATTTCCACTTTCCATACTGGCTTCTAAACCTAATCCCTTGCTTCTATATTCCATCCTAACTGGTGCTAATTTTATAGTTATGCCTCTCTCCCTGGAAATAGGATTTCGATCAAGCAACTGCTCTTCGTGTTTTCCGGCAGTAACTACACCTGTTATTTCCAAAAATCGATCGGCCAAAGTTGATTTACCATGATCTATGTGAGCGATGATGGCAAAGTTTCGAATATTGTTCATCTTTTAAGTTTAAATCACATTATAACTTAATTACGACTAATTCATCATGTTATACTGAACCAATGCTTAAAACTGCAAAAAAAATCTGGGCAAATGAATTTTTTAAAGGAAGTGTTTATTTTCTGCTTACGTCGTTTTTGGTGAATTTACTCAATTATATATTTAATTTTATGATTGGCCGCGGGCTTGGTCCAAAGGGATATGGTGAAATCAGCACCATGTTTTCTTATACCAATATTGCTTTAACTCCGACCGTGGTCTTTTCGTCTTATATAATTAAAAAAATCGGAGAGAAAACCGCCAATGAACTCCCTTATGTAGTTTCCATCGAACAATCTTTTAAGCTGCGGATGAAAAAAATAGTTTGGCTGTTTTTGGCTTTAATCTTGATTGTTCCCTTGATTTCCAGTCAAACAAATCTCTCCCTTGAGACGTCTTTCACGTTGATTATTCTGGTTTTTCTTGGTTACTTCGGCTCATTTTATAACGGAGCCCTGCCCGGTTTGCGCTACTTTTTTGCTTTTTCTTTATTCGGAATCATAACCGCTCTAATAAAATTGCTCGGGGCTTTTTCTATTTTAATTAGTCTTAACAGCTTGCTTATTATTCTTTTTTTCTTAATTCTGTCATCTGTTTTTTTCCCAGTTGTAAGTTATTATTATTTGAAAGCAAAAGTCGCAAAAATTTCAGGATTAAAAATTCGAAAAATCTCCCGAAACGTCATTAGTGTTTTCAAAAATAGAAATTTCCAGCTGATTTTCCTGTCAACTCTGTCTCTGACTTTTTTAAACAACGCCGACGTCATTTATGTTAAAAAATATCTGACTTCTTTTGAGGCGGGTATTTATGCATCCTGGTCGATATTCTCCAAGTTAATTCTCTATGCATTAGGTCCGCTTATCTCAATAAGTTTTATTTTTTACTCTGCAAAATCTCAGTCTTCAAATCACTCGCTTACTCTCAAACTTTCTCTGATAATCCTATTCTTGGTTTTTTTTGTGAGTTATGTTATCTATAGTTTTTTTCCCCAAACACTAATTAATATATTTTTTGGTAATAAATTTAATTTATTACTTCCGTTTCTAAGTTATGCCAGTGTGTTTGGGGCTTTATATGCAGTACTTGTTTATCTTAATAATTATTATTTGGCAAAAGAAAGCAAAGCAGCCTTAATTCTTCCCCTTTTTACTCCCCTATACCTTCTGGGGCTTTTTCTTATAAAGAAGAATATACTCAATGTAATAAGATTAAATATCTTTTTTTCCTTAGGAATAATACTCTTATATTTTTCAATCTACCTCAAAGATAAATTACGCTCTTATTTTAAATCTTTTTAAAGTCTTTTTTCCATTTAACAGCGTCGTTTCGATCTCTAATTTCATACCGGATAAATTTGTATGATAACGACAGACACCGGCAGAACAGGTTCCAAAAAGTAATTCTCTGGTTGTTGAGTTGCCGGAAGAGGAATCGATTGAACCGCTGATTCCTTCATCTTTACCGTCTGTCTGATAAATCAAAGTATAGGTGATATTTTTAGCCTTGCTTAAATTATTAAAAAAAACATTCAGGGCTTTTCTGTCTGGCCTCAGTCTTGGACTCACTACAACTCCGCTTGAGAAACCGACTCCCTTTTTAGAAACGGTTCTAAATCTTGGCAATAATTTTGCCTCGACAACCTGAGTTGTTTTGGCTAAAAATAAAAAAAGCAAAATAATAATCAAAATTAATTTTTTCATTTTATCTTATGTATAATAAAATTATAGCAAAAAATGGTTTATTCGGTAAACTCAGGATTCCGAGCGTAGTCGAAGAATGAGTGTAATCGAACTATGAAAATTAAGATCTTAATTTTTATCACACTTATCGTAGTTATTTTGGTTGGTTATTTTGCTTATCGTGCGGTAAAAAAATCCTCAAAGCTTCAGTCACCAATCTCCCAGAATTCGCCGACTCAAAAAATATCCCCTAAGAAAACGGTCAACAAAGCAAAAGAATACATTGACCCAGCGGGCTTCAAATTTTCATATCCGGAAAATTTAAAACTTGAAGTTATAGACAAAAAAGATCCCGCCTACTATTCATCCCTGCGGTTTAAATCGCCGTCCTCTGAGGGGCTTTTGACTATAGAAGCAACCGCAACTAAATATTCTTCACTTGAAGATTGGATCAAAAATAACAAAGAAATTATCGGCAATTCCAAAGATATTAAACTTGCAGACCTAAATGCAAAAGAAATATCTTCTGAAGGGAAAAAAATAATTGTGGCGGTCGATCTTGAGACTCTTTTTACCATAACTGCAACTTATGACGCGGTTGATCAAGAATTTTGGAAAACCGCAACCGATACTATAGTTTCCAGCTTTACATTTGAGCTTCCTCAAACCCCATTAGAAACTACCGACTCAGAATCTACAGGTGAAGATGTTGTATTTGAAGGAGAAGAAGTGATAGAATAGACGCGATTAAAATGAAAAATCAGCAGCACTTTCTTAGTGTAATTGTTCCAGTTTATAAACAAGAAAAAACAATTGTTAAAAATCTCAGACTGATTAAAAATGTCCTCGATAAAATCCGTTACTCTTACGAAATTATTGCAGTTGTAGACGGAATTATTGATCACTCGCTCAAAAAAATAAAACAGGCAAAATTTGTAGGTTTAAAAACTTTAGGTTATCTAAAAAATCAGGGTAAGAGCTATGCAATACGTTTAGGAATGACAAAAGCTAGGGGTGATTTTGTCATGTTCATCGACTCGGGGATGGAAATTGATCCCAACGGAATATCGATGCTCCTCGAACATATGGAGTGGTATGAAGCCGATGTAATAGTCGGGTCAAAAAGGCATCCCGCCTCTTTTATACATTACTCGCTATTAAGAAAGTTTTTAAGCTTAGGCTACTATGCTTTCGTAAAACTACTCTTTGGTATTAAAATCCGCGACACTCAAGCGGGAATAAAGATATTTAGAAAAGAAGTCCTGCAAAAAGTTCTACCTAGGTTAGTCGAAAAGAAATTTGCGGGAGACTTGGAGATGTTAGTTGTTGCTCAACAATTGGGTTTCAATCGGATCTATGAAGCTCCGATAAAACTAAACTACAATTTTTCCGCCGTTACCTCTGCCGCCACTTTAGAATCAATTTTTAGAATATTTATCGATACGTTGGCAATTTTTTATCGTAAAAATATTTTGCATTACTACGATAAGGTTCACAAAAAAAGTCTTAACTAATGAAAGAAAATAAATCACATCTGATATCGGTTATTATCCCGTTAAAAAAACTTACTTATTACTTATTATTTGAAAATATTCCTGAATTTGAAAAACAGACTTATAAAAATTTTGAGGTTATCATTCTTCCAAACGAACATGCTCAATACGATTTGACGTTGTTAAAAAAATATAAATGGCTGAAAATAATTCCAACCGGTAAAGTCATCAAACCTGCTGAAAAAAGAAACCTTGGTGTTAAAACGGCCAGAGGAGATATTATTGCTTTTATCGACGACGATGCCTATCCTAGACCGGATTGGCTTGAGCAGGCTGTGAAAAAATTTGATAAATCCATCTCTGCAGTCTGCGGTCCTGGACTATTGCCAAAAAATGCGGGAAACTGGGAAAAAATATTTGACCAGGTTATCACTTCAAATTTAGGCAGCGGTCAATACACTTATAGATTTATTCCCCAAAAGCAAAGATATGTGGATGATTATCCCTCGATGAATTTTTTTGTTAAAAAAAATATATTTCAAAAGATCGGCGGCTTTAAAGGCAACTACTGGCCAGGAGAAGACAGTAAACTGTGCGAAGACATAGTTTACAAAGAAAATGGTACGATTCTTTATCATCCAAAAGTGGTAGTCTACCATCATCGAAGAAATAATCTAGCCGGATTTCTCAAGCAACACTCAAACTATGGTTTTCATCGAGGAGCTTTTTTTGCGCATGGTGACAAAAATTCAAAACGAATATCATATTTCATACCAACTTTATTTGTCTTTTATTTAATTATTTTATTAATATTTTTTATTTTTACTTTTTTCTTCAATACTAGATACAATATACTAAATACTATTTACTTTCCTGCTATCATTTATCTTATTTTTTCCGCACAACTTTTTTTTAATGCTTTGTTCGACAGCAGAAATATTATCGTAGCTTTTTTATCGCCGCTTGTCCTTTTTTTAACCCACCTGACCTATGGTATACTTTTTGTTAAAGGACTTTTAAAAGGCCTTCGCAATAAAGAAAATATTTATATATAAAAAATCAATGAAAGACGTTCAGAATGACGTACAGATAATCAAGCAGGGCGACATTGAAATCAGAATCACGAGACCAAAATGCATCAGTGCGGCAACCTGTGTAGTCTATGCGCCAGCTACGTTCGATCTTGATAAAACCAATATTGCTATTATTAAAAACGGTGAATGGGATAGACTGGAAAAAATCGTTGCCGCCGCGCAATCCTGTCCGGTTGCGGCCATCGAAGTTTTCCAGTCCGGCCAAAAACTCTTCCCCAAAGATTAAGTGATTTAAATCACTGTTGACTTTTATTTGTCAAATCTGGATAATGAAAGAGTGAGAAGAAAAGCTTCCTCAAGAAAAGTCAAAATAGTTGTAGGTTACCCACCGATCGAATCCAAAAAAGGTGTTGCTTTATTGTCACAGAACAGGCAATTTCAGTACTTTAACGCACCAACTTATATCTACCCGATGATCCCTGCCTATGCCGCTTCCAATCTGCAGGACAAAGGCTATCAAACCTACTGGATGGACGGAATTGCCGAAAGAAAAAAGTACGTTGACTGGATTGAAGAATTGCGGGAAGTCGATCCTGACTATCTGATGGTGGAGACAAAATCACCGATTGTCAAAAAGCACTGGAAACAGATAAATGATCTGAAAAAACAGTTTCCCGGACTTAAACTTATCTGGGTAGGGGACCATGTAACTTTTTTACCCCTCGAAATCTTCGAGAACAGCAAACTGGACTATGCCATAACAGGCGCTGATTATGATTTTGTAAGTGTCAATCTGCTCAATCATATCCATAAGGGAGAAGAGCTGGAAAGCGGAATCTACTGGCGAAAGGGAGACAAAAATATTAAATCCAAGCCAAAGTTTACCTTCAAAATAAAGACCGGTGAAATAATTTATAGCTCGGGACCCGCATCAGTCAGGCATAATGTGGAAACTTTGCCGTTCGTAGACCGCGATCTGACCAAGTGGAAGCTATACGCATATGAAAACGGTAATTATAAATATACACCTGCAACATATATGTACTCGGGCCGCGATTGCTGGTGGAATCGCTGCACTTTTTGCGTCTGGAATCATACGATAAATCCGATGAGTTCGTACAGAACTTTCTCACCTGAAAGACTTTTTGCGGAGGTAAAACATGTTGTGGATAAATACGGTGTTAAGGAAATATTTGACGATGCCGGAACACTCTTTATCGGTCCAAGACTCAAAAGATTTTGTGAACTGATGATCGAAAGCGGCTACAACAAAAAAGTTAGGTACGGATGCAACATGCGCTTTAATGCATTAACGCAGGAATATTACGATCTAATGGGAAAGGCCGGATTCAGATTCATACTTTTTGGAATGGAGTCGGGAAATCAGAAGACAATCGACAAACTCGATAAGGGAACCAAAGAGGCCGATGCCATCAACGGACCAAGAATGGCGAGAAAAGCCGGTCTCGACCCTCACATTACTATAATGTTAGGTTACCCCTGGGAATCGTATGAAGACGCCAAAAGAACCATAGCAATCGCCAAGTACGCTTTTAAAAAAGGTTATTATGAAACAATGCAGGCCACGATTGTGATTCCCTACCCCGGGACGCCACTATATAAAGAATGCAAAGAAAAAGGCTGGCTATTAACTGATGATTATGACAAATTTGATATGCGCCAGGCTGTTATGAAAATTCCCTTTCCCAAGGAAAAGATACTTGAACTGGAACAGGAGTTATATTCTTCTTTTATGACGCCTCAATATGTAACAAGGAAATTGTTGAGCATTAGAAGTCTGCACGATGCGAAATATCTCTTTTATATGGCAAAAAAACTCCTGGGGCATCTTATGGACTTTGATCCGAATCAAACCAAGGTTAACTGGACCTCTTTCGCTTTCTGGAAACAAGCCAGTTCCAAATTAATGAAACATTTTGTGGCGCCACAAACTTCTGTTGACTACGAAAAAGACGCTATCCGCCTCGCCGACAGCGTCGTAAATCTATAACTTAATTTTATTTCTACCAGAAAAAATACTACCATTTAATACTACCTTATATTTCTACTTTATTTCTTGACAGAGCTTATTTAAATCTATGTTAATATCTAATCATATGTTGCGATCGCAACATATGATTAGACTCTATGAGAAAATTACTAAGGCCATCTGACTGGTTATTTTTAGGACTTGCGGGGTTTCTTGACGTTATCGAAGAAATTCGCGATCCTTTTCACCTATATTCAAGCTACTATTTGAACCTCTATGGTTTTATCCCAACTCAATTCAGAAGAAATAACTATAAACAACTTGTCTGGAGAGGATTAAAAGTCAATAATATTGAAAAAAAAGTTATCAACGGTAAACCCTGCCTAGAATTAACCGAGAAGGGTAAAAAAAATATTAAAAAGCGTTTTCCCCTATTTACTCTAAACCATAAAGTCTGGGATAATAAATGGAGAATAGTAATTTTTGATATCGAAGAAAAAAACAAGATTATTAGAGAAACTTTAAGAAGAAAACTAAAGGAGTTAGGATTTGGACAATTGCAAAAATCCGTATGGATAACACCTCATGACTTTCTAGACGACTTCAGAGACTATATCGATGAAAAAAAACTTACAGAATTCGTGATACTGATCGAAACGCCTACCTTAATTACGGATGATTTAATTAGTTTTGCTTCTAAAATATGGAATTTAGATAAACTAGATACTTTGTATTGGAAAATTTATTATCAGTTACTCGACCTCAAAAGTAAGGAAGAAAAGCGTTTAACTCCGTATGGCGATCGCAACAAATGGTTAAACTCTCTACGAAACCAAATAGTGAGTACTTATTTTATAGATCCATTCTTACCGCGCGAATTGTTACGGCCTGATTGGAAAGGTAATGAAGTTAAAAAACTTTGCCGGGAACTAAAATTATTTGCTACCTTGTCGACAGCGCAGTAAATCTTTAACCTGTTTTTTATCCGATATTTACATTAAAATGATTTCTTATGACTCTTTTTTTACATGAATCGGTTCACATCTTAATCAGCTTAATTATTGGTTATTTGGTTTGGTGCATCTACAAAAAGCCGTTTCCGTCATTTTTTGCAGCTTTTCTTGGGGGTGTTCTAATTGACCTTGACCACCTAGTTGATTATTTTTTTGTCTACGGTTTTAACTTTAATCTGGTAAATTTCTTGAAGGGTTATCATTTTGATATTAGTAATAAGTTGTATGTTCCATTTCATGCTTGGGAATATGTTGTAATTCTGAATATCCTGTATATTTATTTTGAAAAAAAATGGAAGCAAAAAAAAGTGGCCGTATTTAAAATAATTCTTGCCTTTGTTTTAGCTCTTAATCTCGGAATTTACTCCCACTTAATTATCGATACATTTTCCAACGGAGTTGAGTCTTTCGGTTACTCTTTAATTTATCGCGCTTTAAATAAGTTCAGATCGGATAAAGTCAGCAATTAATATAGTTACTGATTTACTGATATATAATAATTACATAGTCAAAATTTATGATAATACCTTTTATTGATTTATTCGCCCAGTATCATTCAATTAAAAAAGAAGTTGATTCCGCAATACAAAAAGTTATAAATAGCTCAGATTTTGTACAGGGTGAAGAAGTTGATAAATTCGAAATTGAATTTGCTGATTATTTAAATATTAAAAATTGCATTACTCTAAATTCTGGCACCGATGCGCTTACAATCGGTTTACGTGCGCTTGACCTTTCACCGGGAGACGAAATCATTATTCCTACATATAATTTTATAGCTGCGGCAGTTGCTGCAATAGAAAATCGTTTAAAACCCGTATTTGTAGATGTTGATCCTCACGATTTTGGTATGAACCTAGAAGATTTGGAGAAAAAAATAAATCCAAGAACAAAAGCGATAATCGTAGTACACCTCTTCGGACAACCGGATAAAATAAGTGAGATTAGACAAGTTATTAAAAAGTCAGGACGAAAAATATATTTAATTGAAGACGCTTGCCAAGCTCATGGCGCGAAATATAAGGGTAGAAAAGTAGGTAGTTTTGGTAATTTTTCTGTATTTTCTTTTTACCCGACAAAAAATCTGGGAGCATTTGGCGATGGTGGTGCTATTTTGACTAACGACACAATTCTCGCAAGAAAATTTAGACTAATTAAACAATATGGCCAAAAGAAGCGTTACTTCTCTGAAATTTTTGGAATTAATTCGCGTTTGGATTCCATTCAAGCAGCAGTTTTAAGAGTAAAACTAAAGCATCTTGATAAGTGGAATAGTAAAAGGATATTGCTTGCCAACCTGTATTTTAAATATTTCGCCGAATCTAAAATTCAAATAAAAACCCCGCGCGTGTTTAAGGAAAGAAAAAGTGTCTATCATCTTTTTGTCATTCGGGCCTCAAAAAGAGACGAATTAAAGGAGTTTCTAGATAGAAAAGGTATAAAATCTATGGTACATTACCCACAATCTCTCCACCAGCAAAAGGTGTACAAATATTTAGGCTACAAAAAGGGAGACTTCCCGAATGCCGAAAAAATTACAAAACAGAACTTATCAATACCTATATACCCGGAATTAAAAAAACAAAAAATCCGTCAGATTGTCGACGAAATAAATAGCTTCTATTATTCAAGAATTCCTTTATGAAGATAAAAATATCTTTTGAATTTTTTAACTAATCTGATTAAGAAATATCTATCGTTTTCTTTATCCTCAAGAGTCGGATAATAATTCCAGCGGGATACTAAACTCAATTCAACCGAATTGCTGATTATTAATTTACTGAGTTCATCGTTTTTTTGTTTTTCAATCCATATTATTACATTGCCCTCTTTCCAATGTAAGGGTACAACAAATTCAATCTGATTGTTTATCCATAGTTTAATATCGTCAATTTTGCCATAATTGCTCATTAATTTATCACCAACGTTTTCACGCTGACCGAAATTATATCCTTTTAGTATTACCTTCTCTGCAACAGTTGATGTGCTCGGATCAATTTTTATTATGCTTAACGAGTCTTTAATCTGTTTTTGCTTCTTTGCAAACTGATATGATTTTAGGATCAGAAAACCGGAAATTAATGTAATGATTAATATGCTCAAAAAGGATAAAGAAACATAAAAAAAGGCTTCACTTAGTCTGTGCCAGTGTATTTTATTTTTGAAAGTTTTAAAAAATACTGCAATATTTTGCGAAGTGTTATTACCGAACCTTTTAATATTTTCGTAACTGGTTAACAGTTTAGTAGAATTTAGATCGAAGTCTCTTTTTTTGTCATAATATGAGGTAAAATAACTAATAAATTCCTCAAAAAATATTATTCCTCCTTTCCTATATAATTCCGTAAGCGTAGGAAGAATAACCAAAAAGAATAGTGATAAAAATATCAAATATACATAATAAATATTTAAAATATCAGTAAGACTGTTTGCGAAAAAATGTCCTAAAAATATTGAAGTAAAGACATAAATCAGTATTTCTTCTTTTGCTAATTCAAAAAAAAATATCAATTTTATTTTTTTTTGCAACAGCTTAAAAAACATGCATACAACTGCAAATGTAAAAGCAACACCCAAATATGCACTTAACTGCCTGATGGTTAGTGCAAAAAGTAACTCTTTTGACGGTATCTGTATTTCTGGAATTAGGAAATCAAGCAGATAAACCAGCGTAACATATAAAAAAAAGGCACCTGATATGAGCCAAAGCAATAACAGCACAAATTCTCTAAGTATTTTTATATAAAGATTATAATTTATCATTCATTTTTGACTGTCCTTGGTAGATAATCTGAATATATGAAATTGTTAACAATAAAAAAACCTCTATTGAAGTAAACTCTGCAGTTTTTATCATTTTTTGTGAGAGGGCTAAAGCGCTGATAAAAATAAAAAAAAGTGTCAGGAATATTGTGTTTTTATAAGATAATTTAACCAAAATTAATAGTGGGACGAAAATCAGGAAAAATAAGACAACTTTTTCTAAGTTGTTAGATGACATTATTTTAAAATTAATATTTATACTTATTACCA
>Ga0155715_108_pt1 | contig 57516 bp, 65 predicted proteins | sample RifCSPlowO2_01_FD_107372 | JGI IMG/M metagenome (GOLD analysis project Ga0155715, IMG submission 107372) | Candidatus Roizmanbacteria bacterium RIFCSPLOWO2_01_FULL_37_12 | reverse complement strand
TCACCAACATCGCATTATCGTTCTAGTTCAATTTGCTGGAATTTTTATTGCTGGAAATTTTCTCTACAAGCTTTCAAGGGATTTACACGGATTTCTAACGGATTACCACGGATTGCGGAATCAGCGAAAATCCGTCAGTCATCCGTGGTCATTATGGTTAATAGCAGGATTACTAATAATTTTTATACCAATCATTATTTATCTCGAAGGCCCGGTAATAAAGTACGCAAAGGATAATAATGTCTGGATTGAGAGGGCAAACCAAGCGTATTTAAAAGATCTTCCAGATTACGAAAAAATAAAAAATAAACTTGCAACTCTACCTAAGGCTAGAGTTTATGTAGGTAGACCGGGGAATTGGGGTAAGGATTTTACAGTTGGTGAAACTCCTCTTTATATGGTACTGTCCAGGGACGGATATTCTACAATCGGGTTTTTACCCCAATCCTGGTCGCCCAATTCCGATCCGGAGCAGTTTTTTAACGAAAACGATATTAATTTTTATAATCTATACAATGTTGGCTATAGTATCTTACCTGAAAACGTCAAGGTACCTGAATTTGCGAAATTAATCACTAAAGAAGGAAAATATCTATTATATGAGATTAAAACCACCGGTTGGTTTGTTGCCGGAGTAAGCAATATAGCTGTAAAATCCAAAAAGACAGATCTTCTTAATCCAACTAGGATTTGGTTTGAAAGTGAATTGTTTAAGAATAGTGATTATCCCAAAATAGATCTGACTAAGGCAGTTCCTGACGGAAAAAAATGGTATATAGAGATGACTGATAAAAACAACTGGATAAATCTAAATGATGGCAAGGAGAGAAATCTCTGGCAGGTTAATCCATTTAGTGTAGATGGTGATGTTTTTCGTCGATCGACGAAAAATATTACACTAATCACAAATCAAAAGAAATTGATAAATGGTTACAGCGTAAAAGTTCAGGTAAAAGAAGAATGTAATAATTGTCTAGTGGTTTTAAAACAAAGCTTTCATCCCAATTGGCAGGTGAAGTTGAATGGAGAAAAAGTCAAAGCATTTCCGGTTTTTCCATTTTATATCGGAATTCCGGTTGAGAAAGTAGGCGATTATGAATTGACGGTGGAATATAAACCTAACAATATTAAGGTAATTTTAGTTTGGATAGAATTATTAGTAGGAATTTATTTGGTTTTTAAATTCCTACAGTTAAATAGATAATTAAATCGAAAAGTATCTTAATTAAAACGCTATGCTCTTCTAGTTTTGATATTTTCTCCACTGGTCGATTGAACAGTAGACTTTTCTAATATGTCTAGAATTGGATCAGCTATCAATCCTAGCTTATGTAATTTCGATATTGGTAGGTCAGCTCGACCAGTGCCACTTATAGTCATATCTAACTCAGGACTTAAAGGTGCACCGTTGTCAAATCCTTTAGGAAAAACTCCTCGGGTAGATTTTTTCATAATAATTATGATTTAGTAAATTAATAATATGCTTAATTTACTCCCTTTTTATAATTTATCTTGACATAACTCGACATAAGATGAATCGTTAATTTTTTAGCAGGACTTGACAACGCATTATCTATCTGATAAATTTAGCTTAATTAGGCTAATTAAGTAGCCTAATTTATAATAAATAGGATACTATGGAGCTTAAAAGAAGTGCATACAATTTAATTAAGGCTAAATTGGAGTCCGGCAAGGTACTTGTTGTGTATGGGCCAAGACGAGTAGGTAAAACATATCTTTTGGAAAAAATTATTAAAGATAAAGATTTTAAAAAAGAGAGAGTGGCTTTTTTCAAAGGGGACAGAAAAATAGTGCAGGATGTATTTTCTGCCAAAAATCTTAACAGAATGGTTGATTTTATAGGTAAAAATACCTCACTTCTTATTCTGGATGAAGCTCAAAAAATAGACCGGATTGGTGAAAATCTGAAGATACTTGTAGATGAGGTACCGAGTCTCAAGATCATTGCTTCAGGTTCAGCTTCTTTTGAGTTAGCAAGTCAGCTCGGTGAGCCGCTAACCGGGCGAAAGAAAACCATAAAACTATATCCCATCTGGGTTGGTGAAATAATCGAAACTAAGGGCAAATTATTTTACGAAGAGATTTTTGATCAGCATTTGATCTATGGGGGTTATCCTGAGTTGTTTGGTTTGAATTCGGTTAAAGAAAAAAAAGAGTATATGGAAGATTTGGTAAATGATTATTTGTTTAGAGATTTATTAGAACTGGAAAATATCAAAAACGCGAAAAAACTTAGAGATTTATTAGGTCTTCTGGCATTTCAAATAGGCAAAGAAGTATCATTAAATGAGCTTGGTAATAATCTTGACTTGAATAAAGCCACTGTTGCCCGCTATTTGGATTTATTGGAAAAAACCTTTGTAATTATGAATATAAGAGGATTTTCAAGAAATCTGAGGAAAGAGATCTATAAAAGCTCACGCTGGTATTTTTATGATAATGGCGTAAGGAATGCACTGATTAATAATTTTAATTCTCTTAACCTTAGAGGAGATGCGGGTGAACTATGGGAGAACTATCTGGTGATGGAAAGGATTAAAAAACAAAACTATAAAAGGATTATGACTAATAATTATTTTTGGAGGACATATGACCGGAAAGAGATAGATTGGATTGAAGAGCGAAGTGGTAAGCTTTTTGGCTATGAGATAAAGTGGAATAATAAAAAAAAGATCAAGCCGCCTAAAGACTGGGTGAATACGTATAAAAATTCTTCTTTTGAGGTAATAACGAAAGTTAACTTTCTCAAATTTGTTACTTAAATATTATTCTTAGATTAAAAAGATGAATTGAAGGAGGGAATACTATGGGGTATAATATTAACAACGATTCTGGACCCAGCTTCGCCAAGGCTACGATGGGCGAGCAAGCCAGAATGACGAAAAAAATATTATGAAAACTGATTGGAAGTGGAGTTTGGAACTTGAAGCACAGAGAGTGGCATATGTTGCCAGAAATATTGCAAAAGGTTTCTATGAAGTTAATGGGTTTACAGTTTTGCCTTCTAAATATCTAAAGAATGATTTAGATATAGTTGTTTTTCCTGATATAAATGTAAAGCGGATTCCTAATTTTTGGAGTAGGGTGAAAGATCTGAATATAGGTAACTGGCAGGATATTAAAGATAAAGAATTATTAAAAGATATTAGATATTTAATATTAGATATTAGATTAAAAAAACCGGAAATTAAAAAGTTGCAAAATACCTGGAAACTGGCGGAAGCGGCAGTTATCAAGGAAGTTGAACGGGTATTGAATAAACCTTCATCCATACGGTCTATATCAATCTACCCATCAAACTTCGGACCGTCAGTATCTTACAATGTTACTAATAAATTGCCTGCAGACATTGAGTTATTTTTAAGATTTGACCAAAATATACACACTATAGCAGAAGGTATCATCTCAAGTCTGATACATAATGATCTATTATTTGAGCTTAAGGGGAGTTTTAGAGATAAGGAGTTTATTATTGATTGGTTAGTTAAGGAATCTTCAATAAGTAGATTTTTACAAAAATACGAAAAGATAGAAAAATTTGTTCCCACTACAAAATCAATTAGTAAAAAAGAGAGAAGTAAATTAAATGAAATAAGCAGAAAGTTTTTACATAAATTAGGCTGTCCGGATGTTAAAAAAGTAAATTTTTTTATAAAAACAGGAATTCCTTATTTTAATTCTAAGCCTATTCGCAATCTAACCTGGCAAGAGAGAAGGATACTTTGTATATTTATTGAGAATCTAAGTAGCATTGTTGATTTCGACGCGATAGGACAAACTATATTCAGACAGGAAAAGGATTATAGTCTTTGGGCAATGGCAAAGTTTATCCAGAGGTTACGGGAAAAACTTGAAGTAAACGGCATTTCAGGCGATCATATTCAGACTGTGAGAAAAAGAGGCTATTTGTTAAGGTAAAGAATCAAACAACGATTCTGGATGCGTCCCGACTTAGTCGGGACTTACCAGAATGACTTCAGAGCTTCTTTTTGAATTCTTCCAGATCTTTTTGGGCTTTGGTTAGTTCTGCAGTATTATTTTGATTACTCAAAAGAGAGATGGTTGTTTCCATATTTGAGATGGCTTTTTCTACTTCGCCTTTTTGGTAATAAGTCCAGGCGAGGTTGTAATAAGCATTTGGCCAGTCGGGTTTTAGCCTGATTGCTTCTTCAAAGGCATTAATCGCATCATCATATTTTTTTAACAGATAGTAGACTCCGCCCAACTCGAGATGGTATTCGGCATTTTGCGAATCCAGAATAATAGCTCTTTGGTAGGCTGATATTGTCCATGTGTCAGCATTTTGTGCCATATTTAAAAGATTTTTATAGATATTTGCTAAATTTGCCCAGTTTGAAGCTTTTTTATCATCTAATTTTACCGCGGCTTTAGCCTCTTCGATAGCTGCCTGCACGGCTTTTGCAGCTGTTTGTTTGTCTTCGGCAGAGGGTTCTTTTGACTTATCCAATAAGCTGTTTGCGATCAAAAGATTAATTTGAGAAAATCTTACGCGATAACTATCAATATTAGGATTAGTAATTATGGCTTTTCTTTGTAATTCGTAAACTTCATTAACGGTTTTAGCTTGAATTGACTGTCTAAAAAAATATTGAGCTAGAACGGCTTTAGAGAGGAGATAAGAAAAAATTGATAATAATGTCAGTAAGATTACAGGCAGAAAGTAAAGTAGAGGGTATTTTTTTAAAGCTGATTTCCTGTTGAGAGTAAATTTTAAAATAATAATAAGCAGAAAAAGAATGGCTGTAAAAGCGGGAAAGTATTGGTAGTAGGAAAGTATTTCCATAAATTTTCAACAACGATTCTGGACCCAGCTTCGCCAAGGCTACGATGGGCGAGCAAGCCAGAATGACGAATTACTTTAATTTATAATTAGCCAGTTAAATGAAAATGTGTTGTTTGTTGGAGTGCCAATTGAAACTTTAAAATAGGGTTTGCAATTTTGTTCCTCCACCCCCGAGGTGTTTTCATGGACATCATTCACCTTGAGGGTGTTAGTGCATGATTCCTTTTTAGATATAGAAAGTTGTGACGTTGGTATTTCGGTCGTTGGAGTAAGATAAACTAGCGATGTGTCTGTTATCTTACTATTGTATATTATAATCTCCTGGCTGTTGGCGGGAATAATCCCGGTGCCCGCTATGGCGGTCTGAGTTTCAATAGCAGGTATTGACAGCCCATTTTTTTCAAAGTTTTCAGCTGAGGCTATAATTGAACCTGAAGCCGATGATTCTAAATATTTATCATTGATTATCAAGTTGTGAAGGGCTAAATTATCTATTCTCACAGGATCACCTTCATTTAAGGCTTCTATTTTGTTTGTTGAGATACCTGCGTTTGCTATCACTCTGCCAACTGTTCTGATATTTCCATCTTTAGATATGATGACCGCATCATCAAAAAGTTTAATAGTCGAAAGGGCTGAAAGTTTGAGATCCCAAGCCAGAGAAAGAATTGAATTATCTTGAATTAATAAATTGCCGATAGCGCCGGAATTAGTTACGGAAAGATCGTAGAAATTTGATTTTCCTCTAACGGTCAATTGTTCCATTATTTCATTGTTCCATTGCTGGTTTGAATTTAGACTTTGATAGTATTGAGGATTGGAAAGTTTTTCATTTTTTATCTCTGCTAAAAGTTTTTGAATGTTATTAATTTCGGATTTCACTTCCGAGGTGTTTTCATTGTCACCATTCACCCCGGAGCTGTTGATTTTGGTCGTTTCCTCCAGAGCATTCAGTTTGTCTGCCAACTGAGCTATATTACCTGACTCAATATTACTAGCTTTCAAATTTCCAGCGATTGATGCATCTTTATTAATAAGTATATTTTCGGCTCTAAGTTGTCCACTGAATGAGGCATTGCCCGCTCCGTCAATTGAAGCGGCTGTTTTTCCTTCAAGGCCTTTGATAATTAAAGACGCCAATGGCCCTTTGTTTTCAAAATTCACCCCCGAGGTGTTTTCATGTTGATTTGGATTCACCTCGGGGATGCTGGCTTGGGAATTGTTACTTAAGTCAACAGTTAGATTCCCATCTTTAGATTTAATTTCCTTTGTTTCTATTCGGGTTGTTTCAATAACCGGAGAAGATATTTTATCACGGACGGAAAGATTAGTAGTTAGTAGCTGGTAGCTAGTAGTTAGGAGAGAATCAACATTTTGTGAAGCAGCTGTAGTGATATTTTTTAAATCATTATTGAGTTTTTCTATTTCTCTTTTTAACTCAATTATTTGAGTTTCCAAATTAGAGTAGGTAAGATCGTTTGTTAAATTACCAGCATAAACTCCTCCGATCGAATTATTTTCAGATTTTCCAAAACAATCTGTCCAGTCTCCTCCCTGAAAACAGCGGAATCTGTTAGATTGCATATTATAGTACATGGCTCCATTTTCTCCGCTCGGATCTGATGAGGCTGAGGCAAGAATTAATCTATTCCCGTTCGTAATTTTAACATCATCATCTACCTCAAAGCCATAAGTTGGAAAAAGAGTGCCGATTCCAATATTTCCCTCGTTATTTATAGTCAGACGTGTATATGAATCAGTAAAACCACCCGTTCGTAGCTTTATTGTTCCGCTCTCTGTAGCCTGTAAAATAACATCGCCGGCTTGAGCAGATTCCAAAGTAACTGTTTCCGCACTGGAAATAGAGAAATTAGAACTCTCGTAAGTAGATTTGATGCCCGAATTATTCGAGGCTATTAGCAGGTTGCCATCCTGATTGATATATGGTACGGTCATGTTTTCATTGCCTATATTTAAGCCCTGGATAGTGTTAGTATTCTCTGCGTAACCTACGTTCGGAATATTTTGTCTTGGAAGCATTTCTGCATCAGCTCCGACCGTAATTCCCAGATATAAATTAGGGTTGTCCGTGAAAATTTTGGCAGGGATAGGTTTACCGTCACATTCAGAGCCGAGCAGGATTTTAACTTGACCATCCACTTCAGGAGTAATTGCGCCTTTTTCGCCTACACAAGAGGAAGAGTATAGTGCTTTTCCGTCCGTCGGAGTAGAATAAAATTTAAAAATTACGTCTGTCTTAGATGTTAAGGGGTTGCCAATATCATCTAGCAGTCTGCCGCTAAAGGCAAGAAATCGATTTGCGTCCTTACTTGAAAATATGACAGGTTTATTTACGGCTTTATCTTTTTGAACAAAGAGAACAGAAAAAACTACACTAATTACTGTCATAATAAATAAAAATAGATATTTAAAGGGAATTAAAAAATACGGTTTATTTATTTCCAAATGTGGTTTTTCGGCTTCCTGGATAGCAGAAATTGCTTTAACTTGCAGTTCAGGTGGTGATTTTAATTTGTTGGAACTATTAATTTTACCAACTATTGATATATTTCCGACATTTTTAGCCGGGTTATCTGCAATCAAATGCTCCTTTTGACAAAATAAGAAAAATTTTCTTAATGTTGAAAGTCTCCGGTTAATAGTTTTTGAAGGTAGTGCAGATTCAACGTGATGATTTTTATATTCTTCGATAATCTTAGAATCCAGTAAATTAAGATTTGTATTCATATTTGAACTTCCGTTAACGTCTTCTCTAGACAGTAACCAACCCCTAAAATGTCTAAAATCAGACATATAGTTCCGCAGCGTAACAGAGGAAATATTTTCCGCAAGCAGAAAATTTTTGAATCCGGGCTCTAAATTAGAAAGATTATACATATTAATAATACTCATCAATCATAATATTATTAGGATAACTATGTCAAGAGGTATTAAAGATATATTATGATATAGTTTATAAAGTTAAAAGGGTATTGGGGCTACTATCTCATAACAATATTAATTTAGATTAATTCTAATTACCTCATGAAAAACTAGTTATCATACGAGTTAAATTATGCGAGTACACCCCATAATATTAATAGCTTATAATATCAAAGTTTGTTTTTGATTTTTACGACAAAATTAATTTAATCGGATTTAATATACAAAATAAGCTGGTGAACTGTATTTAAGCTAATCTCATTTTGTTATTTTGTAAGGAATTAGCCGTTGTAAAATTTAAGTTTAGATTTCTTTTTTTGAAACAATTGTGCCGGTAATGGAGTTTCTGCACGGTTTGGCAGTTTTCATGATTGATTGATAATTTTTTAATACAACTATGCGGGCTGTAATATAGGGTAATGGCCAAATTTATTAGGACAAATCATTTTGCTGACTATATTTTAAATAATAATAGAGGATAATATGATCTTACGGGTTTGGTTTTGTTTACCCACACCTATATGCTATATTTAAGGCTTTGACAAAATAATAAGTTATTTTTTTAAAGTAACCGCACATTAACTTAGTGATGGCTACTCGGTTGCATTATTAATAAAACTAAATTCGAACATATCATATAATAGTACGTATGTTGATATTAGCTCATTAAAATATCATATAAAGTCACGTAGACAAAAATATGGTTGACAAATATAATTTCGTCTGTTAAAGTTTTCTTTAATGGGAATTAAAGAAAGGCGAACGAAAATATTACTAGCATTGATATTACTTTCAGACGTTAATTTAGATCCGATTCCATTTGATGCAAAACTGCAAAAAATTTTTGACTTGTCATTTAATCAAAAAACCAGAGGTACCATATCTGCGATGCTCAAAGAAGGATTAATTGAAAAAAATTCTGATTCAAAATCAGCGGACGTAATAGTTTCCCAACCTGGTCAGGAGAATCCTTCGGTTCAAAATGTAAATTTAACGTCAGACAATGTATATCGTCTAACAGAATTGGGTTTTTCTGCTTTGTGTCTAAAATTTCCCTTCTTCAGATTTTTGAAAGAAAAGTGGGATAATAAGTGGAGAATATTATCTTATGAAATTCCCGAGAGGAAGAGAGAGATTAGAGACCGGCTTAGAAGGGAAGTGTCAGGGTGGGGATTGGGACCGTGGCACAGATCCTTCTGGTTGACTCCGCATCCTATTACGAAAAACCTACGTGAGTTGGTTTTTCAGAAAGAAGAAGAAAAATATATTCAGGCGTTTGAATCTGATTATGTTGTGGGTTATCAGGACATTCTGATTGAGAAGGTTTGGCAAAAATCAGCATTGGATAAGAAATACAGGGAGATTTTTAAAATCTGGCATGATACTCTGTCTATTGACGGTGATAAAATAGACAAATTTACAAAAGTAATAAATTCCTACGTAGAAATATTAAAAAATGATCCTGGATTACCCGCTGAACTTGTGGGGAAAAACTGGATTGGCTTTGAAGCTTTTAACGTCTTTAAGGAAATAAGAAGTATACTGCTAAGTTGAAAGTTCATAAAGTTAGAAAGTCTATCAAGTAAGAAAATATTTTTACTTTATAAACTTTAAAGACTTTTGACTTTTTACTAGTCAAATGTAAACACAATGTCTCCATCCAAATCCGTCCGTTTTATTTTTACCTTTTGGGCCTTTAAAATATCCAATATAATTTTATGCGGATGACCATAAGAATTATTCTTACCTGCGCTTATCACTCCGTAGGTTGGGTCTGCTAACTTCAAAAACTCCGGATTTAGACCGTTTTTTGAGCCATGATGCGGTATTTTGAGAATATTTGTTCTAATATTAGGTGGTTGCAACAAGTTATTTAGTGCATTAGGGGAAGCGTCGCCTGTGAACAGGATATTTTCCGTTTCGAGCTCAAACTTGAAAATTAGGGAAAAATCATTAAGATTCCTGAATGTTCGTCTAAAAAGAGAATGAGTTGTATTCTTCTCAAATGTGTTTTTAAGAATAAAATCGTCAGAGGGCCAAAAAAACTCAATTTTTGCGTCCGAAAAAGTAGAGGTTTCTCCGGCTTTTGGGAACTCTATTAAGATGTCTTTTGTATCTATCTTATCCAGAAGCTCTTTAAATGATTCACTAGGGTTATAAGCTTCGCTCATCCAGAATTTTTTTACATCATAACGGTCTAAAATATATAAAAAGCCGCCAAAGTGATCTTTTTGACCATGGGAGATGATTGCTAGTTCAATGGATCGATCGTAAAAGGGCATGTATTTTCCCAAACAGTCAAGAATTTTTCTGTTGGGTCCGGCGTCAACCAGGATGTCAGTTTGGTTTTTGACTCTAATATATGCACCGTCACCTTGGCCAACATCACAGAATACGAGCGTGGTTTTTGAATTATTAGAGTCAGAGATAAAAATAAAAGTGACAACGATTAAAGAAAGAAAAATTGAAAGTACGACTGTTAATTTAGAAAAAGGAGTTTCAAACATTTTTTTTAAAATTTAAAATAGACGAACGGCATTTTTGAAAGAGTTTCAATGACGAAGATCATATAACTTAGTAAACCGTAGCAAAGGTAAGAGGGAAGGAGTCCAAGCGAATAATGAATTTTGCCAAAAAATGCAGTTACAAATCCTAAAAGAGTCAGAGGTCCTATAAGAAATGAAACAAAAAGATTTGAAACGGGAGAAATAACCGACACCTGTTTAAAATAGAGGAAAATAATTGGAGCCGTAAAAACTTGAGCTGCAAGTGATATTCTGATATCTTTTTTCACAGTGTGAACGAATCTTTCTATCTGACTTTCAGTTTTAATTTCACGGGTTTGGCCAAAAAGTATGATTCCAAGAGTTGCAGCATAAGAAAGTTGAAGGGAAATTGTCTTAATCCATTCAGGCCAAAAAATAAATATAAAGACAGCAGATAAGAATAGAGCAAAAAGAACCAGGCTTTTTCTACCATATAGAAAAGCTACGAGCGTTAATATACCCATAAAGCCGGCTCTAATTATTGGGGCTTGTGCTCCTACAAATATAATGAACAAAATAATGATCAGTATGGTTATCAGAGCAGCTTTACGTTTGCTAATAAATGAGAAAACATTTATTAAGATTGAGCCTACGAGGGTTATATTCATTCCCGATAGTACTACAATATGGAGTAAACCGACAACCTTAAGTTGCTCGTAGAAAGCATTTGAGGTTTTTAAATTAATTCCAAAGAGCATGCCGTTCAAAAGTGAGGCGTGCGGCTCGGGTAAGTAAGAATTAATTACGGAAGTGAAGATCTCGGGAGTAAATTGTTCCACTATAAGGTAATCAAATCTTTAATCTTCTCAAAGACACTTTTGCCTACGGCCTTTTTGTTTAGAAGGTCGTTGATTGACTCGTATGGTCTTACCAGAATTATTTTTTTGGCTGTTACCTCACCGATTCCCGGCAAAGTGTCAAGTTGTTCGAGCGACCCCGTATTAATATTTACCTTTTCTGAAGCCCCAAGAATATTTAGTGAAGGATCTGAAAACCCGTTTTGATTTAATGTCAGTTCTCTCCCTGATGTTTCCTCCTGGCTGGGTATGTAGATTTTTTCCTGATCTTTGAGAATCCGGGCAAGGTTATAATTTTTAGCAAAATATTGGCGATCTGCATCTTCGGAGAGCCCCCCGGCCAATATTAGAACGTCCTTTAACCGAGCCCCGGAGCTAATTTCATAAACGTCTGATTTTTCTATGGATCCGGATAAGTCAATAAATATTTTATTTTTACTCACTTGAGTCGATTTTATTTTATTTAAAGTTGGTATTTCAGGCTTAACAGGCTTTTTCTGATTTAAAACAAATATTAAACCGGAAATCACAGTTATTAGAGAAGCAATAGTAACGAGTGTTACTTCTATTTTATACTTACCCCAGATAGGTTCAAGAGATTCAGTCAACCAATTCATAATTCAATAATTCATGGATGATGCAAAGGAGTCAATGGATTATATGCTACAAAATCATATTCTTAAACTGTTATATGGCCATATTGTTGACGATAGATAATACGAAGATAAAGATATCAAATTATACTAAAACTATATCTATAATCTACCTAATGCACGGTTTATAAAGTTTGCCACATCGTCTTGTCTTCCATGATAAGATTTATAATCAACTACAGCGTCAAATTTAGGAGAATTTATTTCTCGAGTAACTGATACAAAGTGTTCGTCGACTTGTCCACTCAATCTTTCAATTTGGTGTTTTCCATTATGTTCTATACAAGGACCCTTATAAAAAGTTAGTTCAGGTGGAAAAGGGGACTCATTTTGAATTGGGAAGATTGATGAATTATTATCATCAAGAACTTCGCCATCGTATATATCATATTCGTCGTTCATAATAGTTTTAGATCAATTTGAGAGTCTATTTTACTTCTTCTTCTTCTTCTTCTTGTCAAACGGAAATCGGACATTCTTGACTTTTGTAGCACAACGTGCTACCATACTTATGGATATGTTAATAATTAAGGGTTTGATCTGGGATGAGTGGAATAAGGATCATTTATTAAAGCACGATGTACATGTAGAGGAAGTTGAGGAAATTTGTTATGGTAGGTTTAAGGCAAAAGAGAGCTATAGGAAGAGAATTATTATCAGTGGCAGGACTAAAGAAGGTAGAAAATTAATAATTATTTTGTCGCCAGAAGATAGGAATTTAAAAGTTTATGGAAGCGGAATTTACTATCCGATTACCGCTTTTGAGGAGGTGGAGTAATTATGGCAGTTCCGAATAAATCAATATTCAAAAATCGCGAAAAAGAGGCTGAATTTTGGGAGAAAAATTATAAGAAAGGTTGGAAAGAAGGTAAATCAATGAAAGTAAAGTTTGCTAAGAATTTATCAACGGCAATAAATATTCGCTTGGATCCCGTAGCTCTTGACATAGTTAGAGATGAAGCGCAAAAAAAAGGTCTAGGTCCGACCCAATTAATTAGAATGTGGGTAATGGAAAAAATTAATTTTCTTTAACTTGCCATTTACTGTGGTCTTTATCACAGGGTAACAACTAATGTGTAGGTCAAATTTTAGGTAAGAAGTTATTAAAATCTACTGAAAGCCGTAAAAAGTACAGTTATAAGTTGAAAAAAATTATTTTATCTGATCTTGAAGAAATTTTAATCTGTTTAACAGCTCTTCCTTAAGGTGATTTTTTATCCAGAACTTCTGTTTTTCATTAACGAGTTCTCCTAACCCATGAAGAATTGTGTCATTGATAAGATTTTTTTCAATAAAATTTATTAAGTATTTAAGGTAAGTTTTTGTATCTTTGCCAGTAACCACTTTGATTATTTTTTCATTAATAGAATAGTCCTTTTTAAGGTAAAAATTAACATCAAAGAAGTCACGATTAGCCAGTCTCTTTCTGGTAGTTGCCGCGAGAAGTTTGTTTGTAAATGAATCAGTTTCACCCAAAATTTTTACGTCGGTGCCGTAAAAATTAGCTATTTTATACCTGTTAAACTCATTTTTTCTTTTGGAAATTTCTACCTTAATATTTTTTACCCCTTTTTCGTAGTTTAGGAGATAAAAAAGCGTATAAAATTTTTCTTTTGATTCTTTGAGGCCTCCATATTTACCAATAATTGGAGTAAGAGTTTTAAAGACGTAATCTTTTTTTTCTTCATTAAGTAGATCAAAGTCAAGATCTACCGAAAAGCGATCAAGTCCATAAAAAAAATAGGCCATTGTTCCTCCTTTAAATCCAAGATAAGCGCCAACAGGAGATCTGTAAATAGCCTTTATTAAATCATACATCACTTTTCCATGTTTTTTTGGGTCGAACATATTTTTTCTACCTCCCTTATGACTCTCTTATTATAGATTTTACTTATTTCTTTGAGTAGGTCTTTGTTAATATGGTCTATATTGTCAAAATAAAAGTTCTTCATCAGATAGATTAAATCACAGCTGGCTCTTTCAGTTGTTGCGACAGCATAGTTATTCTTTATTTCTATCCCTATAGGATTTGTTAATATTTCATCCTTAATTTTATAGTAAGAATAGTCGAATCCGGCTATTTGTTCTTTGTAGCTGTTATTTGATACAGAGGTAATAGCGTTAGAGTAGTCCTGAAAGATAATGTCGTTCTCAAAGAGAATTCGCTCCAAGCTGACATATGAGGGCCTTTTTAGCTTGTTTGCCAGTTCATAACGGTTATAATCCTCTCTAATAATAAATATTCCTTTTCTTAACCTGATAAGTTCGCCTCTTTTAGTCAGGCGAGAAAGAACCACCTTGAGATAGTTTTTGTTGTCAATCTCAAAGATCTTGCCCAGATCTTCGCTGGAAAATACAGTCTTACCGGTTTTGACTAGCTGTTGCAAAAACATATAATGTCACTAAATAGTAAGCAAAATTGATAACTATCCAATGATAGTTTAATGATTTCGTTTTGTCAAGAATAAAAATAACACCAATATAAATCCGGCCGTCGCAAAGAAGGTAAGTTTTATTGGCAAGACTACGAGTGAAGTTGAGGCGAAAAGGGCAGGAGTATCTTCACCAAAGGAAACCGAAGTTGAAAGTTTATAATTGCCGAAAAAATTACCTGGGAGCTTTAGAGAGATTCGTTTTTGCGATTCGGCAAGAACATTTTGAGCTTTAATATCATATATTTTTGTCTGCCAAAGCGGACCCCTAACAGTTATTTCGCCGCGGGGCTTTATAAGATTCTTTCCTTTGTTGTCTATAATAAGAACAACAGGCACTTTTTCATAGCTATTAAACAGATTTAATTTAAAATCTAATAAATTAATTTTATGTTTTGGAATAACTTCAAACAAACTTATTTTTGGCTTAATTTCCACCTGCCCCGCTTCGGTTACAGTTATCAGCAGAAGAGACTGAACTGTGATTTTGGCTCTGATATTTGCCGTTCCTTCCTGGGTTGGAGGAGGTTGGGATTCGGCTATGAAGTTATAATAGTAATCTTTTTCCGGAGTTTCTTCGGGAACTGCAACTCTTAAATAAAGCTGTTCTGAAGCTGAATTTTTTATAAAGACCGGTTCTTCGAGCTTAATATCGGAGTTGTTTAACTCAAAAAATATGGGTGTTTTATCTTTTAAGTTAAAAGGTTCTATCCGAAATTTGAAAATGGACGGATCGCCCATATTTTTGAAGTTATAGCTGAATATAGCTGAGCGTCCAGGCTTAATGGTAAGCTCGGTGAGAGTAGGTGCGATAGAGAGGGAGATTGATTGAGCCCTGACTGGACTAGTATTTAGTATAAAGTATAAAGTATAAAAGCCAAAAACAAAAAATAAATTTATTAATTTTTTCATACTAATAGTCGGGTGTTGCAATGAAATTTATTATTGTTTCGTAGGTTCCTTCAAGGCCTTGAACCGGTGATTTAATATTAAAATTTATTTTTTTTGAACCCTGGTCTTTCTCATTTAGAATAACAGTTGGAGATTCTCCTTTATTTTCATTTGGCAGGGAGCGAAAGATATTTTCTCCAAAAATTGAGTATTTAAGTTCAATAGTATCACCGGAAAAGTTTTTTAGAGGATATTCCTGAATTAAACTTACCTTAAAGCCTTTATTATCTACTGTCGAAGCAGAAAGCGTTACTTCCTGTTTATGAGTTTGGTTTGGAGCCAGGTCAGGAAAATTTATTAAGCTATTTGAAAGTGAAAGAACCATAGGTTTCTCAGATTCCTGTTCTACTATTGTGTAGCCTTGAGAATTAAACTCTTTATAACCGTTTGCTCCATAAAGAGACTCAATAGTATAGATGACAGGTTCAACTACCTGTTCACTATTTATATCAATTTTATCCATTTCGATTTTAAAGCGGGGAGACTGGAGCTCAATAGCATAAGAGTTAGTACTTAGTAGATAGTAGTTAGTAACTAGGAAAATAGAAAAAAAAAAGATTTTTTTGGACATATTGAAAGTATAAAGTATCTAATGTTAAGTATCTAGTATCTATTTTAGATTGAAATAAAGCTTTTTTATGTTAAGATATGACTATATGGAACTGAAGACAAGGCAAGCATTTGAGTGGGCTGTACCAAATATACCTGGACGTCATAGTAGAGATCTTGAGAATCTATTAGATGAACATTCTGCGGGATTATTCTTAAGTAAACGTACTGACTTATTGAATTTAATTATATGGATAAAAGCACTTTATTTAGCAGATCCAACTAAGTTTGCAGGAGCTTTAAGCTTACCCAGAAATAATAAACATCTTAATAATCTTCTAAAAGATATAACACATGCTGATACTTATATGGAGTCACCTAAATAATGTTACTTTCTTCTTGTCAAGACTAATAATTACTGATAGAATTGGTGGAGTATGGCTAAAAAAACAGATCAGAAAATTCTAAACGTTCTTCTTTCTGGAAAGCATCCTTTGTCTAAAAGATATGCCGGAAAGCATGTTCTGGTAATAGAAGATCAAGTCGTTCCCTTAAAAAAAGGAAAGGGTGGAACTAGAGATATAGAAAAGTTAGAAAAAAAATACGGTAGGACGCCCACTCTTGTTTTTATCCCCCGTCATGATGTTTCCTATATTCTTATCTTATGCAGCTGATAAAGTCTCCATTTTCTTTTATTGGTAAGACTAAGCTTGGAAATATTTATAGACCTTATATAGTCGTTTCTTTTTATTCAAACTTAATTAGCAAATGGTTACCAATCGAGCTGGTTATCGATACGGGAGCAGATTATACCTTGCTTCCGAGTAGGTACGCAACTATACTAGGCATTGACCTTGAGCGAGATTGTTATAAGGAAAAAACTTTGGGCGTTGGTGGTTCAGAAACAGTTCATCAATATCTTAATCTGCCGGCAAAAATAAATAATTGGAAGAAAGATATTCCAGTTGGATTTTTAGGTAGAGATGATATTCCAGCTTTGCTTGGCAGATTGGGTTGTCTTGAAATATTGAAGCTAACTTTTGAAAAACATTTAACAAAGTTTGAAGCTTAATCTGTTAGCAATTATAGGAGAAATTATATCCAGATATTTATTCTTGTTAACGATTGAGGTAACTGATAGAATTGGAGTATAAATTTATGGATAAAAAGACTTTGCCGGCGCCGGCATTTACCAGAGATATAATTGAAGAGCTAAAAAAGGTAACCTGGCCTTCGAGAGAGAATACGATCAGACTCACTTTAGTTGTGGTCGGAATGTCGTTGATAATAGGACTTTATATAGGTATAATAGATATTCTTCTAACCAAAGGGTTAGAGTTTTTAACTAAATACAGATAATAAACTGTAAGCTTTTTTAAGCTTCTTAATATAAAATATCAAAGATTAAAAATAAAATATACATATAAAAAATCAAAAATATTTGATATTTGCTATGTAGTTTTAATATTTAATTTATAATTTTTCATGGTAAATCAGCAGCTTCAGGAAGAAAAATCACCCCCTGTTCCTAAAAGCGGAACTTCGGAGGGACAAGGAAATTCTACTCAGGTAGACTCTAATGCAAAGTGGTATGTTATTCATGTCCAGACAGGATATGAAGCAAGAGTCAAGACCGCTCTGGAGCAAAGAATTAAGAGTCTTGGAGTTGAAAAGAAGATCTTCGAAGTAATTATCCCAATGAGGGATATAGTGGTTGTCAAAAAGGGTAAGAAATCAAAAGCAAGCGAAAAGGTATTTCCCGGATATGTTTTGATCAGGATGATATTGGATGACGACTCTTGGTTGGTCGTGAGAACTACTGAGGGAGTAACTGGATTTGTCGGAGCAGGTTTAAAACCCACACCAATATCGGACACCGAGGTTGCCGCTATTATGAAGTTCGTTCAGCAGGAGCAACCAAAATTTAAAGCTAAGTTTTCGGTTGGTGAGGCAGTAAAGATAACCGAAGGACCTTTTACTGATTTTTTGGGTACGATAGAGGCGATTGATGAAGAAAAGGGAAAAGTGCGGGTTTTAGTCTCGATATTTGATAGAGAAACGCCAGTTGAATTAGATTTTTTACAGGTTGCGAAGTTGTAAATTAATGAAAGTGACAGATTCTGTCGGAAAATTCCTTCCCGCAAGTGCTCGAACCAGAAGAAACTGGAAAAATTCTGCGCGCTAGCTGGGCCCTTTTTTTTCTGACACCTGTCACTTAAAATTTTAAAAATTATGGCTAAAAAAGTAAAAACAGTTATAAAACTGAATCTTCCGGCGGGAGTTGCGACTCCGGCTCCACCGGTTGGCCCGGCCTTGGGGCAACACGGAATTCCGATCATGAATTTTATCAAAGAGTACAATGACCGGACAACTAAACTGAAGGGACAGATTATTCCGGCGGTTATTACTGTTTACGAGGACAGAAGTTTTACTTTTATCACCAAACTTCCGCCGGTTGCAGCCATGATCAAGAAGAAAATATCTTTGGAAAAAGGCTCGGGGAAGCCAAATACGGAAAAAGTGGGAAAGTTGACCAGGGCTCAAATAGAAGAGATAGCCAAAGAAAAAATCGGCGATTTGAATACGGATAATTTGCAACAGGCAATAAGGGTTGTAGCCGGAACGGCAAGAAGCATGGGAGTGGATGTGGAATAATTGTTAAAAATTCGGCAATGCAATTTTTTATCACACGAGAGTCTCACCGCTCGACAAGCTCGCGGTCCCCTCGAAAGTGAAAAAAATTACATTTGCCTCATTTTCTGAATTATAAGTAGTAGAAAAAAAATGGGAAAAGTTAAAACTCGAATACTCGGCGACGAGAGTATAGAGAAAAAACAAAAAGAAGAACAAAAAATGCGTTCTGCGGTGAAAAAATCAGCCAAAAAAACTGACGATCATAAAATTAGAGCTCAAGGCATGAAGGGTGGGGAACGAATGAAACAGGTTGAGGTTGGGGAAGAGGCAGTTAAAAAGATGCAGAAAGCTAAACAACTCATAGAAGCAGATAGTACGCAGATAGTTACGCGGAAAGACGCGGAAAAAAAGAAAAAAATCAAGGTAAAGGTAAGAGGTAAAAAATATCAAAAATCTAAAAAACAGGTTGACGGTAAAAAGACTTATTCAGTAAAAGATGGGGTTAGCCTGCTTAAAAAACTTAAATTTGCCAAATTCGATGAATCCGTAGAGCTACATCTTAATGTTGACGAGATAGGATTAAAGGGCGAGGTTGAACTGCCTCATTCAACAGGTAAAACCACAAAAGTAAAGATTGTCGATGATAAAGTATTGGAGGATATTGAAAAAGGTAAACTTGATTTTGATATTTTAATTACCCACCCCCAGTATATGCCAAAGCTAGCAAGATTTGCCAAAGTGCTAGGACCCAAGGGATTGATGCCCAATCCGAAAGCCGGTACAATTTCGCCAAAACCTGAGGAAGTCGCCAAAAAATTCTCCAAGGGGGGAGTCCGCTGGAAGACCGAAGCAAAAGCTCCAATTATTCATCAGATGATCGGGAAGATCTCGAATGACGAAAAAGTAATAGAGGACAACGCCAGCGCATTCTTATCATCCATCGGTAAAAATCATATTCTTTCCGCCTTCATCAAGACCACTATGAGCCCTTCTGTAAAGCTTCAAATTTAACGTCTCTGAATCGCGCAATGAAGTATCCTATAGTTGCATTAAAGAAAAAATCTGGTAGAATTTATTTCATATGAAAAGAAATATATGGCCAGGATTAGCTTTGACTGCATTTACTTTGATGTTTATATTTGATTCTCCCTATAGAGAAATAAATGAACACATATATTATGAAGTTATTAAAAATAAGCCTCAAATTCAAAATTCTAGCCCTTTAAACGAAAATTTTTGGAATGGTTTAACGCCACAACAAAAAGAAGAACTTCGAGAAAGAATTGAAATTTTTGAAATTAAATTGCAACCTGCTCCAACTTCATTACCTCCCCGACACAGATCTTAAATACTTCACCTCTAACATTAAATTTATATCTATATTTTGAATTTCTTGCGAGCGGCGAAGACAATGATATCGGCGGCGTCTTCGATGCTGATTTCCGGTCCGGTTCTGATAACCAGATCGTAGTGGTGGGCTTTGCGCGGATCATGTCCGTAGATAGCTTTTTCAAAGTCGATTCTTTTTTGATCCGAATCCTCGATTCTTTTTATAGCCTCATTTCTGGTTATTTTTTCATACTCAATTAACCATTTAATACGTTGATCCGTCTCACAGATGATTCTAACGTTTAAAGCTTGAGGAAAAAGGTATTGTGCACCCCTGCCCATGATGATTACATAACCGCGATGACCAACTGTTGACAAGACTTTTACCAGATTTTTATAGTAATTTGAAAGATTGAGATATCTTTTGCCGAAAAAATCCGCCACCAACTCGTCTATTAAGGGAATTTTATTCTCGTCTACCTCTTTGATCAGTTTTTTTTCCATTTGAGACTCTTTGGAGATTTCTTCGATGATCTCTCGGTGAAACAGCTTCCAGGGTTTGCCCAGCGTTTTGACAACGAGGTTGGCGATCGGTCTTCCTCCCGAACCCATCTCACGGGAAATTGTGATGATGGGAAGTTCTTTCTCGGTGGGGATCAGATGAGTTTTTTCAGAAAAAAACTCCTTCAGAATATTTTTGTTAATTAACTCAAATAGTCTTTTCATTAGCTTACCACTATTTTAGTCCTAGGAATAAAAAAATCAATAAGAAATTATTATGAAAGCTTAAATTACTTTCTTTTTTAAGAAGTAACTTACTAATAGTAATACCGGTATTATTATAAACGAGTAGACTCCCAGCCAGATAAGGGCGATACCCAGTTTATTAATTTATTATTAGTAGAATAAAATAACTCGCAATAAATTGACGAGGTATTTTGTTGCTAGTAGTATTATTTCTCAATTCATCCTCGCTTCTAGAAGCGAGGTATTCACCTAGCGCAATAAACTTTTATGATGGCCAATAACTGGATAGTGTGACTAATTCGACAGGAATAAGAGAGATGCCTCCGGTTTTATTAGGAGCCTGATTTTTTGTAACTATAATTTTTTTAACTTTTTTTGGAATAGACTTGTTGTTAAGTGGTTGAAGATCGACAGAGGTAATTCTGTTTTTGTATTTTACTTCGATAGCTAATTTTTCCTTGGGTAAATAAAAATCAAGTTCGGATGAATTCTGGTAATAGTAAAAATCCACATGGGATTTATTCAATTCCGAGGCAATAAAATTTTCAACCAATTTGGCCTTTTCGGAGGGAGCGTTATAAAATTTTTCCATTACGGAAAAGCTTAAAACTCCACTGATAAAGCTGTTGAATAGCCAAATAAGATATGGATCTGTTGTATAAAATTTCTTATTCTTTTTATGAAGCACTCTATTTTGATTTATATCATAGAATTTTGTTTCTTTTAGGAAAAAAGAGTCAGTTAAGAAAGTCAAGTATTCAATGGCGGTGTTTTTTGATCCAAGTTCAGCCTCCTCCGCCACATTCGTGTAAGAGGTTTGTGACGTTAGAGAAGCTAGGATTTTTTTGACAACTTCCTTTAAAAAATCTTCTTTTTTCCGGGCTTTATAAAGGTCACTTCGCAGCGTTTGTATATAGAGGTCGTTTTCAGGCGGTTTTTTGTTGATATTTCGCAAGAAACCACCATAAATTAAAAATTCTTCAAATAAACGCTCTGTTTGTATTAGTGTTTTTAGTCCTTTGTTATTTACATCTACACCTTTTAGCTTTAAAAAGTCTTTAAATGATATTGGCAAAAATTGAATATTCTTACCTTTGTTTCTTCTACCGGCTAGAAACTCACCACTTCTTTTAAGTAGAATACTGGATGAACCAGTCAAAAAAACCGTAGTTGTTTTAAGAATGCCGGAGTCACTAAGCCACTTTATTGCATAAGACCAGTTAGGAATCGAGGATACCTCATCAAGAAAAATTACTTTGATTGTTTTGACTGTTCTTCTGTCGAATTCAATAATCAAATCAATAATTTCCTGTTTTTTGGATAGAGCGTCACAGTTAAAAAAAAGTATCGCTCTCGAAGGAAATTTTGATTTCAATAAATTACGAATGTAGAGCTTAATGGCGGTACTTTTTCCTGTTTGTCTTGGGCCTGTAATGATATTGATATCACTATTACGAATCGGTAGATCCAATACATTTTTAGGCCAATATTTATAAGTTAGACTTAGGTACTCCTTTATTTTTTCATCATTTTCTATCTCACCTGGGTTATCCCACCAAGGATTTTGCAGTTGGGCATAAGTATAGTCAATCATACTGACTATTATAGACCTTTTTTAGTCAATGTCAATGACTAGAGAACTTGTCCATTTTTTACCTTTCTCATGAAGTATCTCACAAGAAGTAATGTCGGAATCAAGACTATTGAGTAAACAGCAAGCCAGATGAGGGCGGTGCCGAGTCTCCTTAGATGGCCGATTAATGATCTGACGGCTTGTCTGAAGATGACTTCGGGTCTCCAGGTTTCGGATGGGGCGTAGGGGAGTGCAAGTTCGTCGGTTGAGAGATAGATTGTGAGTCTGGCCATCTGGGCATTTTTTTCAAGGTAGTTTTGTTGGCCTATTACTGCGTCAATTTGGGACTGGAGATTAATGATCTGCTGTTGGACGTTCAAAATATCTTCAATTCTTGTCGCTTTGTCAAAAATTTCTTCAAATTTGGCTTTGGTTTTTTCCAGAGTCTCCAAACGGGCTTGGTTATCTACGTATTCGTCGGTCACATCCTGCCCGGATAAGTTTTCCGAGACTACTTTTACCGCGAGACCGCGGAATTGCTCTAGCGCAGACTGAAGCTGGTCTGAGGGAACCCTGACCGTGAGGGTTGCGGTCGGCGCGTCTTGCGGGTTATTAAGGTAGCTAGTGACCATGTACCCGCCCATAGACTCGACAGTTTGAATAATCTGGTTTAGACTCGCTCTTACGTCTTTAACCAAAAGCGAGAGGTAGGATTCGCTGATGACCATGCGGTTGGCAACGTCAGTGGTAGGCGGGGCTTCATAGGGGGGCATGATGTCCGGCATAGCGGGTGCAGCGAAACCGAGTTTACTCGTCTGGCGGGCCTCAAATCCCGTCATCGGGGCGCTGACCGATCCCTGAGAGGGAGAAAATTGCGAAAATTGCCTTGATCGCGCGGTGGAAAAGAATTTGGAATAGATAAAGTAAATGACAATGAGAAGAAGGATAAAAGTAAGTTTATGATTTTTAATCCAATTAAAAAGTCTATACATAAATTAAGTTAAAAAAGTAGATTCTGTCACTCGTGATCCCTTCTCTCCTGCGAGGCTCTGCGCTAAATACCCGCAATCCGCTTCTCGGAGAGACACCTCACTCGTGACACCTACTTTTTTAATAAATTAAGATCCAGTTCCGTCTCCGTCGATCATAGATTTAGACTAATTATTTAATTCTAAACTATGTTCCAGTATCTGGTCCATCCATATTTTTCAGATTAAATCTTTTTAGTGACAATGTCAATAGATAATGTTATGATTAATAATTGTTAATTGTTATTTGTTAATTGTTATTTGAGTGGACAAAGCACCTGATAAATACGGCCAGTTTTGGCAATATCTATCTCAAGAGCAAAAAGATCTGATACTGGAAGGGCAGTATTTGATGAACGATGTTATTCGTCACGGTAGCTATCACTTTAAAGACTACTCATTTTTGGTTTTTCCTTTTGCCAAAGCCTACGAGGGATTCTTAAAACAGCTCTTTAAAGATGTGAAGTTTATCTCCCATCTTGACTATATTTCCGACCATCTGCGCTTAGGCAAACTGATGTCCCCTAATCTTGAGGGAAGATTGGGCGATCGGTCGCTATTTAAAAAGATGAAGGAAGCCGTAACCAGGGATTTTGCCGAAAAGGTCTGGAATACCTGGAAGATGGGGCGGAATCAGATATTTCATTATTTTCCCCATAATACCAAGGCGATAAATTTTGCCGAGGCAGAAAAAATCATCGGACAAATTATTGAGACGATGGAAGAAGCATACGATAAGCTCAATATTAAAGATTAAAAATAAAATATCAAAAATACAAATTAAATATCAAATATTTCAATTTTGATATGTGTATTTTATCTTCTATATTTAATAATTAATGTTTATATGAAAGGCCTTACAAGTAACGAAGTCGAAATCCTGTTAGAAAAGCATGGACTAAATGAGATAAAGGAGCAAAGGAAAAAATCCATTATTGTCAAGTTTATCGAGCAGTTTAATAACTTCTTGGTGATTCTCCTGATTTTTGCGGCAGCTCTCTCATTTTTTGTGGGAGAGACAGTCGACGGGGTTCTTATTCTTGGCATCGTAATTTTGAATGCTCTTTTTGGATTATATCAGGAAGGTAAGGCTGAACAGGCAATTGCCATGCTGAAAAAGATGACAGTTACCAAGATCAGGGTAATACGTGACGGAAAAGAGCAGGAGATAGACAGCCGCTATCTTGTCCCCGGTGACATTATCTTTATTGAGGAAGGGACAAAAATTCCGGCTGATGCAAAACTCCTGGAAGTAAGAAATCTGGAAATCAATGAGGCGGCTTTAACCGGTGAATCGCTTCCGGTAGCAAAAAAAATCAAAGACGGGCTATATATGGGAACAATTGTAGTCAAAGGCAGGGGATTCGCAGAGATCAACTCAACCGGCATGAAAACTAAATTCGGACAAATAGCCAAAAGCATCGAAATGATAGAAGATTCAAAAACTCCCCTGCAAAAAAAACTTGAGGGGTTAACGAAAGTTATCGGAATTTTTGGAATAACGCTTTCTATTATAGTTTTTGTCCTGAATTATTATCAGGGAGCCGGACACTTCTCGGCATTTCTTTTGGCTATATCACTCGCGGTGGCGGTAGTTCCTGAAGGATTACCGGCAGTCATGACAATCACTTTGGCAATAGGGGTAAAAGAGATGGCAAAACGAAAAGCGATTATCCGGAAACTTTCGGCGATTGAGGCTTTGGGAAGCATTACTTTAATAGCAACAGATAAGACGGGTACTCTCACCACCAACAAAATGAAGGTAAAGGAAATCTTTGTGGATGAAAAAATTTATACCGAAGAAAAGCCTCCAAGTCTATCAAATCATCCCTATTCAAAAATGCTTATGGATGGCATTTTATGTTCTACGGCTTCTTTAGTCTATATTCATGATCATAATACTTATGATGTCTTGGGAGATCCGACTGAAGGAGCGTTGTTGCATCTGGGACATAGAATGGGCTTAATCCCTGAAATGGTGAGAAAAGAATGGAAAATAATAGATGAACAACCATTCGACAGCATAACGAAAAGAATGAGCGTCTTGGTTGAAAAAATACAAGATTCAAAATCAAAATTTCTTTTTTCAAAGGGTGCCCCCGAGTCGATTTTAGAAATTTGTGATTCAATATTGATCGGAGAGAGGCCCCAAATACTTACAAATTCGAAAATCAAATATATAGAAGGGATGATGGAAAAGTGGGCAAAGAAAGGATTAAGAATATTAGCATTTTCATATAAATCCCAAATCACAATTTCCAAGAAACAAATAAATCCCAAATCCCAAAATTCAAATTTAAATTCAGGGAAGTTGGAACTTGGAACATCCCAAGTTTTTTTAGGTATGGTTGCGATACATGATCCTCCCCGCCCCGAAGTCTTGGAAGCTCTTAAGAGAACCAAACAAGCAGGAATTAAAACGGTAATGATTACGGGTGATAATGAAATTACGGCAGAGGCAATCGGAGTATCGACAGGATTTATCAATGAGGGCGACGAAATTCTAACCGGTAAACAGCTCGACGAATATTCGGATGAGGATTTGCTGAAAAAACTTCCTAATGTAAAAGTTTTTGCCCGAACGACACCTTTTCATAAATCCCGCATAGTCAAGCTCTATCAAAAAATGGGTGAAATTGTAGCTGTAACCGGGGATGGAGTCAATGACGCAATAGCATTAAAGCAAGCAGATGTAGGTGTGGCGATGGGTCTGGTTGGGACTGATGTTGCGCGCGAAACCGCTGATATGGTGATCACCGATGACAACTTTGCCACGATTGTTAACGCTATTGAAGAGGGTAGAAATATAATTAAAAACCTAAGAAATGCAGTCAAGTATCTTCTTTCCTGCAATGTTTCGGAGGCTTTTTCCCTTATTACCGGCCTGATTCTCGGTATTCCCAATCTTTTTTACGCAATACAGCTTTTATATATAAATTTGGTAACCGACGGTATTCCGGCCCTAGCCCTTGCTTTTTCACCAAGAGAAGAACATTCGATGAAGCAATCTCCACAAAAGGAGTTAGAGCTTTTGTCCGGCTTTAGTAAGATATATATCTTTGCGGTTGGAGTGGTGGCGACTATTATTGTGCTTACATCCTATTTCATTTTTGCGGATGGACCGGTTTTTAGAAGAACAGCGGCTTTCTCGGTATTGGCGTTAATTCAGTCATTTATCTTTGTTGATTTATGGCTTTCCCATCAATCCTTACGCCGTCACTATAAAAAATTAATTTCCGGAATTTTCTTAGTCGCTTTCTCTGTCCCTTTTATTACCCAGTTTTTAATTATAAAAATACCATTGCTTGCGGAAATTTTTAAAGCTGAGACAGTATCCTTCAATTATTACTTGACTTTTGTATTATTGTCTTCGCTGGTATTTTTGGGAACAAAGAGTTTGAGAAGATTGATGGGGCATTGATAAATGATTTGGATTTGGGTGACCCTCCAGATCGGAGTCGAAAGACCTTAATATTAATAACTTTAAAAGTTAATAACACCTGCAACATACAGCAGAAGTAAAAGTTAAAATATCATAACGAAGCAATTTCCAAATTCTAGATAAGTTATTCATATCTTTTGGTAAATTCTAAAATTTTCTTTTTTACTTCAGGATCCTGAATTATTCGTTCGAATCTGGCTTGATTATTTTTATCATAACCACTAACGAAGCTATCATTTTTGTACTTTTCGCGAAAGCCAGACTCAAGTATTAAAAGTATAGCTAATTTATCCTCAAAATCTAAAGTTGCTCCTCTAACATCTTCATCTCTCCCTGATTCTTCATTCATTCTGCCGACCTTTTCCGATGCGCCAATTTGATAAAGTTTGGTTGCGTCTCCTTTTAGAGCCCTAACTATTGTATTAATTTTTTTATATTTTTTGCGAGCTTCGACCACTTTATTTAAATAAGAAATTAAGCTACCAGTAATTGGGCTAAAAGCTTCGGATCGGACAATTTCATTAACTAGAGTTTGGTCATCAAATCCAATCGCTTCTCGTACCAAGTCAGTATTGGAATGTATATGTTTTAGATAATCTTCCTGTGTTTTTAAATTTGCTTCTCCTTGTAAATTAAAAAGACCAGCTTCAGGATCATAATTGCCGTCCGGTGTAACACCAAACATAAACATAGCCATAGCCTGATCCATATCTCCGGAAGCGAAAGTAGCGTCCAATCTCAGCCTACAATTTTCGTCGTCAGTAATTCTGGCTAAAGGAGTATCATTACTTGACCTTATTACTTCTGCTAATTTATTGAGGTAGTTTATAACTGCTTTTACGTCATCTTTATCTAATCCAAGTGTCTCAGAAACTGTTTCAATAGCTTCATTATTATATCCTATTTTGATTTTATTTGGAAAATTTTTAGCGAGTTCCCTTATTTTCACCAGTTGAGGTTGTGAATGTCTTTGGAGAAGTGTATTTTCAAAAACATGTCTAATCAATCTTTGACTTAATTCTACAGCTTCAGGACTCTTTCCTTGAGTAAATTCTATAAAAAAAAAGCCCTCGTCGCCCCCCTGTTTGTCTCTAATAGGACTTATATATATTCCTAGTTCCTTAGCCCGCTCCAGCATTCCTCTTGCCGGTGAATTTTCCTGAAAGTATTTTTGCATTGAAGCATTGAAATCAGCTACTCCTTGATCTAGCCGTGGATAGGTGTCGGTTTTAAACGTAGAAGGGTCCCCGGATGTTAACGACCTGGATTCATTAATAAGACCTTGAGCCATAGTATTTAATAATTCATCAAACTTATCATGACCATAAACATCATTACCTATCTTGAAGTTTTCCAGGTCGTAAGCTATGATGTCGAAGTTAGCGAGTATTATGCTTTCCGGATTTTCCAGCCATTTTTCCAGCACTTTTCTTTGAACTTCGTCCATTAAAGTCGCTCTTAGATAAAGGCCAGTATATCTATCTACTTTAGCCTCCTGATTTATTGCAAATCTAAAATCAGTTATTATGCATGTTGTATAGAGACTTAACATTCGTTCGTACTGACTTTGTAGACTGCTTCTTATATCATCTAGAGTTTTTCTAACGGTTGGAGATTGGTTTTCACTTTCCAAGATGACTAATTTTTTTTCAGTTGCATTTTTTTCGTTTTTATAAGATTCTTTAGTTCTGTGTAACTCATTGAGTGTTTCCAGAAATCTTCCTCTTTCATTTGGTGGAAGTCTGCCGGCTATTTTTCTTCGCGCCAAGTTTATAACTTCAGCGCCATCAGCCGATTTGGGCTTCTCCTTGAATAGAACAGTATTAATTGCTTGTTTAATAGCGTTAACTCCGACTTCAGGTCCTGGGTTGGGCATTTTTTTCAGTAGAATTAATTAATTTTTTTAGTGTTTGGTTGGCGAGTTTTCTTAAGTGCGGATTTTTATCAATAGAAAATAGTGTATCGGTTAAAGCGGTAAAATTTTTCTTTTTAATTTTACTTATTTTTTTGATCATGTATACAGTTTAGCAAAAGATGCAAGGGGAAATATTATTAAAAATGTAGTTAAACTGTTGCAAATATTAAATACCCCTTTTCATCACATTTTCGCACTTGGCTTTTTACTATAGTGAATTTTAACCCTTGACCCCGCTAGAACTCTTACCTTCTCCCGTGCTCTACGTGCACGCGTCGCAGGGGCGAGTCTACGGGGTTTGCGAGGTATTTTGAATCAAATTCAAAATACCCCTTGACAAATAATATAGGATATGTTTATATTAATTATATAGTTAGTTTTTGCTCTTTAAAAGTCACAAAAATAAATTAGAAGGATCCGATTATAAGTTACTATAAGATTATATGAGAAGGGACGAAACAACTCTTATAATCCACCACGTGCCGAGGGATTTCAGAAATGAACCCGCAGGCGGGGTGGGAGGGTAAGAAAGATACCAAGTTTTAAGACTTTAGTTTTAAGAATAACCAAGACAACAATTTCAAAACTAATTAAGTCAACAGTCTAAAAGCTAAAGTCGAAACCTACGCGCTACCGAGTCCGGAGAGCATTTCGAAGGACTCGGTGCGTTTTTTTTATATTAATTTTAGAATCTAAACAAGCTTCAGAAGTATCATCGAGGTATTCATTCATAAATATATTCCGCAAAGCAAATCCGGTACTAATTACTATAGGTTTTTGGTATAATACCAGGGTATATGAATCGTTTTGTGGGTGAAACGCTACGATATTTTATGGGAGAAGTCGGTGATAAAGAATACTGGTCAGGATTTGATGCCAGGCTAGATCGATCTTTAATGAGATATTTAGATCGGATAGTTCCTTTAGTTGATAAAGCTCGGAAAAACTACCTTAAAATAGGTTTAATAGGATCGTTGGCCATCGCTTTAATTGCTGCCGGCTGTAATTTAATAACTGAATCTGATGACGACCGGTTCGAACCAATTGTAACGATTGATCCTTCTGCAAAAGACAGAGTCGAAGATCCCCAAGCTTTAAATGAGTTGGTTAATGTTTTGGGAGAAATGGTACAGGCTAGAAGAAAAAATGAAATCACTTTCATATCAAAGAGAATAAGTCTGGAGGAATACCTTGAAGTACACGAGAAAGTATTCGGAAGTGGAAGAGATGATGGAGAATACTTTTATAACTATATCACTAAAAATAATGATCCCGCTGGAGGATTACACGCTTCATTTGACGATTCAGAAAGAATTATAGTCGTTGTTGATACGCTTTCAGGTGATGAAATCTACAGGTCTGCAGAATTTAGCTTAATTACAGCTATATCAGGTGAGCTTGCTCATAGCAGGCCGTATGAAGGGAAGATTGGCGAGTGTGAAGAGTCAGATACTAGAGATTGGCCGATTGCTTATGGTATTAGTATTGGAGCTACAGATAAAGCAGCAGGAAAAATTCGAGATCCTAAATCTATTTTAATGGTTCTAAGATGTGCTAATGGAAAAACTGTAGAAATATCTACAGAACCTGAATATTATGAAGCTGGTTATAAGAAAGAAGGATTATTTGGGCTGGCTCAAAAAGCACTTAATTCTAAAAACTGGCCGGAAGCTAAAATTAAATAAATTCCGTCAATTCTCCAGAGTAGAGGTGTCACCGAGGGGTTGGCCGAGTTCCTGGGCTTTCAGGACGCGGCGCATGATTTTTCCGCTGCGGGTTTTGGGAAGTTTATCTACGAAGTCTATCTCATCAGGAGAGGCAATCGGTCCGATCATCTTGCGGACCTGTTGGACCAACTCTTTTTTCAAATCGTCGCTTGGAGTCTGACCTTTTTTGAGTATGACAAATGCCTTGATTTTTTCACCCTTTACCTCGTCAGGTTTGCCGATTACGGCCGCTTCGGCGACAGACTGGTGCGACACAAAAGCACTTTCCAATTCTGCCGAACCTAATCTGTGTCCCGATACTTTAATAACGTCGTCATTTCTTCCAATTATCCAGTAATATCCATCCTCGTCTTTTTTGGCGGAATCACCTGAAAAATACATAAAATCTGCAAAATTCTGCGGTAGATTCTGTCGCTCGTGAGACTTCTCTCCTGCGAGGCTCGTGCCTTCACTCCGCACATCCGCTTCTCGGAGAGCCTCATCACTCGCGACACCTACCGCATTTGTTTTGTGAGATTTTGTATTTGTAAGCAATTCATTCTCAAAGTAGGTTTCCAAATATTTTTTGGGATTATTATAGACGTCGAGCAGCATAGAAGGCCAGGGCTTTTTCATAACTAAAAATCCCTGAGTGTTAGCAGGAACGGATTCTCCCTTTTCATTTACCAGATCCGCCCCGACTCCGAAAAAGGGTTTAAATGCCGATCCCGGCTTCAAATTTACACTGGGTACGGGTGTAATCATAAACATTCCGGTTTCAGTCTGCCACCAGGTGTCCATAATCGGGCATTTTTCCTTGCCGATAACTTTGTGGTACCAGAGCCAGGCTTCAGGGTTGATCGGCTCGCCGACACTGCCTAAAATTTTTAGAGATGAAAGATCGTATTTATTTGGAATTTCGTCACCTAGCCTCATCAGGGCGCGGATTGCAGTTGGCGCCGTATAGAATTTTGTTATTTTATATTTCTGAATCAGTTCCCACCAGATACCGGGGTGGGGATAATCGGGTGTAGCCTCATAAACAAAAGTAGTTGCTCCGTTCATCAGTGGGGAGTAGACGATATAGCTGTGGCCGGTGACCCAACCGGCATCGGCGGTGCAGAACCAGATATCTTCCGATTGCAGATTAAATACCCACTTTAAAGTGAGGTAAATTCCGACCATGTACCCACCATGGGAGTGGAGAACACCTTTTGGTTTTCCGGTTGAGCCGGAGGTATAAAGCAAAAATAAGGGGTCGGTTGCTTCCATAATTTCGGTTGAGCAGAGAGTGTCGGCCTTAGACATGAGCTCGTGATACCAGTGATAATATACACCAGATAAACCGGACGACTGAAGACCGAGGTCAGAAGACTGAGATTCAGATAAATCTGATTTTCCGTTTTCTGTATTCTGATTCATCCGTCTTATCAAAATAACATCTTTTACGCTTTCAATTCCGTTTATCGCTTCTTCGACGGTTTTTTTGGAATCAAGAATTTTATCCTTGTAGGGATATTTATCCGTGGTGATAACTATTTTCGATTGTGCATCCATGACTCTATTTTTTAGAGCATCGGCAGAAAAACCGGAGAAAACTACCGAATGGATCGCGCCGATTTTTGCACAAGCGAGCATGGCGATAAATTGTTCGGGGATGCGGGGCAGATAGATTGTTACTCTGTCTCCTTTTCTGATACCCAGGGATTTAAGAGCGTTGGCGAATTTGCTTACTTCGGTATTCAATTCAGCATAAGTAAAACGTCTCTCACTCATATTCTGACCGACCCAGACGTAGGCGAGTTTGTCTTTAACCGGTGTTTTTTGATGCCGGTCAAGAGCGTTATTGACAATATTGCATTGTCCTCCGACAAACCAGCGGGCATAAGGGTATTTCCATTCAATCGTCTTGTTCCAGGGTTTAAACCAGGACAGTTCCTTGGCGATATTTTCCCAGAAGGCTTCGGGATCTTCCTGAACTTCTTTATAGAGTTTTTCGTAGTCTTGAACGTAGGAATTGTCGATTATTTGTTGAGAAGGATTAATTATCATTGTTACCTGGTTGCCTTGTTACCCGGTTACCTCGTTATTTGTTGAACAAGGTAACAAGCAAACTAGTTAACTAGGTAACAGGTTAGTATGTTTATTGTGAGGGAAGTCACCGGAAAAATCAAGTGGAACGACCTTGCATGCGATCGCACGAAAAGTCGTTAGAACGTTAGAAGGCAATTTAGGCTTGAAAAGAAAACGAAAAAAAGTATAATTCGATTTAATGGGCTCTTCTCTGATTATACAAGGAGGGAATAAAGAACAATTCAGACATAATAATAAAGTTAGATTTAGAGGAGAAGAAGGTATTATACAAGAGGTTTTAATCTTAGGCCAAGTAGTTGCGACTTTAAGCCAAACTTTTCGAGAATTAAAATTCAGTGATGAGCCTACCGTTCTCCTTAATGTTACTATCACTTCTCCAAAAGAAAAAGAGGGCAAAACTGCAACATGGAACGCTCTTGATGTAAGCAAAATATAAAATTAATTCTACCTTGCTGAGAAAGATGTTAGTTCAGCGATAAAAACGTTTAAGGAATGAAGCCGTCTTGTTATTTGATAACTCTTTACTGCTTCAAGAAGCTTACGGGCGTTGTCATTTTCTTCGAAGTGGTGGTAGACTGACAGCAGTAAATTTTTTTACCTAGTTATCTGAAAGCTTTTGACCTGCGTTAACAAATTTTTTGCATACCCCTTTATCTTCATAGTGGCGGTTATAGATTTTCAAGAATATCTTTTTTTAGTTTGGAAAAACCGTGTTGATTGAAATTTAGTTCAGGGATTTCTTTGGTTATTGTGAATATTTCTTTGAGTAGTTCTAAGTTTGTATTCAGATTATAATTTTTGATTAAGTTTTTAAAATAGCTGAAGTCAAAGTTTTCTGATGCGATTAAACTAACTATATCTATTAGATCCTTTTGACCTTTGATGCTTGCTTTTCTGCTTTTATAAGCTGTAACTTTTGATATAAGAAGAATTTCTATTTTTGGAAGAGTGAAACCCTGTATGTTTGCAGTATTTTTGATAATATCTTGAGCGGGTATTCCAAGCTCCGAATAAAAAGGTAAATATATATCTACATCTATCTCTTCAAGTTTTATCTGATATTTTTTGAGCCTTTCATTTTTCTCCAATGGGAAGTCTTTTTTTATTTTTTCCAGTTCAAAGAAGTCAATAATAATGTCTATATCTTTTGATTTTAGGGCTTTGGTATAGAAATAAACCGCCCAGCCACCGATTAAAACGAATTTGTACTTTTTCTTTAGATCAGTTAAAAGCTGGAAGCTTTTGTCGGTAAGGTATTTTTGATAAAAATCGTTCATTGTTTTAACCTTTTTTTAATTTCTAATAAGGTTGCTTCCTGAAAGTCCTTAGCATACCATTCCGGCAGATTCCAGAGATCAACAAATAATTGAGATAAAGATATTTGTAACTGGTTACTGGTTACTAGTGATTTGTTACTAGTTAATATAAAAATATTAGGACTTCCTTCTTTCTTAGGAAATCTTTTAATCACATTGTTCGGATTATTTGAATAAAAATAGACCCGATCATAATCGCTTGGTACTCTCTTAAAAAGTAAGCGAAAGGCGGTATAAGCTGTCGGAGTAACATCAGCAGGCATTAAGCCCTCGCGTTTAAATACTGGAAGATTGGAATAAGTTGAGTAGACGATATCTTTTTTCAGATTTCGTCGGGTTGCCCAGAAAAAAAGCAGCCTCTCCCAGTCAATAACTTGTGAAGAAGTCTTGCTAACTTTTATGATATTAAGCTCGCGAATCGGAATTAAGGCATGATTGACGACGCTTGTTGACAAGCTGTATTTATTAGCTAATTCGGTGATAGTAAATTCCGGATTATTCTTCTCGATTGTTCGGTCGAGAAGATCTTTCCAGATGTATTCGATTTTGAGCATATTAGAATTGTGTCATTCCCGCGTTTACCCTGAGTTAAATCGAAGGGAAAGCGGGAATCCAGTAAATAGATCCCGCATCAAGTACGGGATGACCTGCAATTAATGAAAATGCAGGTCATTTTCTATTTTAACTAATAATCTTTGTGCCTGTTTTCTATAATAATAGAAAATAAAAAGTTTGTCAAGTCTAATAGACCTTGCAAAGAAGAAGAAGTATATTAGTCTCATGGTTGAAGATAATAAATTAAAAATTCCATCATTGGGAGAATTAGGCACAAAAGAATATGAAGCTACTGGTGAGTGTAAATGGAAGTGTGGTTTTATTCATTCAGCTAAATCCACTCGTCAGATATTGGCAGATGAAGTGCTGAAAGCGGTACTAGCGCTTCATTATCCAACTTGCCCAAACAATCCTAATAAAAACTCTTCTACAATTTGACTTTTTGAAGTAATTTTTTCGTCCATTCGACTCGGATTCGACAAGCTCATCCTCGCTCAGGACGAAAAAATTATCGAGTAATTTGAAAGGATTTAACTTCTTGCAATAATTTTTTCGGATACTCGTTTTCTTCAAAGTGGCGGCGGACGGGTTGGAGTAACTTATCAAGTAATTCAATAGCCTTAGATTTGATGTCGAGAGGATGGATTTGTTTTTCCTTGAAAAGGCGTTCAAGATTCTCGTAAGAATTGAGAATTACAGGGCCGCCGAATTTTTGCGGGCGCGTTACAACAATATTTTGTAACTGTAATTTGTCGAGCGACTCAAACAGAATATATTTGTAATATTCCAGAATCGGATTTTCTTCAACAATTCCCTCAGGACAGTAGGCTTTATTAATCTTTCTTTTGATGTCCTCATAGGTGTCGGTCATGAAGATGGCACTGTCCGGTAAGGATTTACTCATTTTACGCTCAATTGTTTTTTGAATTTTTAAGTTCGACAGATTCTGTCGCTCGTGAGACTTCTCTTTCCTGCCTTCGCTAAAGCTTCGGGGGGACAAGCTGCTTGCGCTTCCGTGCCCCTCGTAGCTGGAAGCGGAGTGGGGTCGAAGAGTCTCATCTCTTGCGACACCTGTCGAACTTGAAGATTTTAATAATCCCATTAGCATATGATGACTAACTACTACCGGTTTCCAGTAGCCGAGAAGTGGGCCGATTTCACGGGCTAACATGTTTATCTTACGTTGGTCCATACCGAGTTGAGTAATTTTGGCTCCCAGCATGAAAATATCCGCTACCTGCATGCAGGAATAGATAATATGGGCTCCGGTTAGAGCGTCAAGGGACTCTTGTCTGCCCATCATCTCGGCTGTTCTGATGAATCTTTTTAAGGCATTGGATTTGCCGATATTCAAGACAAGTTTCCAGTAATCAGGATTCTTAACCATATCCGATGCCCACTTGAATTCGACGTTAGAAAGATCCATGCCTGAAGCTTTCCAGACCTCAATAAAATATTTACCGGTAGTTTTGATTTTTTCGAGGTCTCCGCCGAGTTTGTTATTCGCCATTGCGTGCCAGTCGGCTACCCACATTCTAAACTTGATACCTGCTTTAGTTATTTTGTTGATGTTGATCGCCCGGACAATCCCCTGTGCGATATGAATTTGGCCTGACGGTTCAAAACCGTCATAGGCGTAGAGTTGCTCGCCGCTCTCAAGAAGTTTCTTAAGTTCATCTTCCTGGATTATTTCTTCCCCAACCTGTTTGATGAGATTTAATCTTTCTTCTATGGTCATTTGGTTTGTTTATAAACTTTCTATAAAAAGGCCATATTCCACATCTTCAGTATTTTGAATTTCTTTGGCATACTTTAAAGCTGCTTTTAAATCCATAAATGCTTTTTTGTTTTAGCTTCCTGAAGATTCAACATCTTTAAACGATATTTCATATTTATTCTTAGATTTCTTAAGGATGATTATTGAATTAGCTGACATTTTTAAAATAAGTAAAACTTATAAATAAATAACCCCTTGTTTATATTAATGATACTACTGGAAATTAAAAAATTTTATTTGAATTTTTTGAATAGAATTCATTTAGAGTTTTTTTTAGCTTTTTCTTGCTTTCGCATGTCAAAGATGAGAATGAGAAGAACTAAGAGACTAATTATGAGAGTAATATTGCCTATCATTGTTTTCTTAAGACCAAAAAATAAAAGATTAACGCCAGAATTGAGCTTAAAGTTCCAACTATATATATATAATCCTGCGTAGAAATTATCATAATTTATATTCTATCTTCTTGTAATAAAAATTGCAATAAACAAAAAAACTAAAAACCAGATGAGTCCTTGACTAAAAGAACGTATTATCTGGTCTAGGGTTAAATTTTTCGAGATGACCGGAGAGATAATCCCCACAACGAACCAAGCTACGGAGATTTGACCAAAAACTTCAGCTATGATTATCTTCTGATTTTTATTTAGTTTCATGGAAAAGAATTGACTCAATTTATTATAAACAATAAAAATCATTTACGCTTGATTTTGGCAAAGAGAGAGAGGGTAAACTATGGGATATTATGGCAGAAAGAATAAAAAATCCTGTAACTAGGAAAATTACAGAGTCAATTTATCCTATTTCGGGTGGTTCACCAGGCGTAAATGATATACTTTATCAAATATATTTTCCTTACCTAATAAGGAATATTATGTGTAAACCTAAACAATTAACTGAATACATGGTGGATGACCTTACATAAAATGGAATACAACTCAAAAGTGATGAGGAATTTATGCAAAGTGATGCCTATGAGGAACAAATAAAAAAATTGATAGAGTATAAAGAACAAGTTCTAGAGAAAAGACAAAAAGCTTCTGTAAAATCGTAAATAATTCTTCAAAATTACTGTTGAATTTGGGAAAAGGGTTGCTATACTTAATTCGTTATCCAGTTTTCAGCTCCATTGAGCTTCACGAATAACTGCTATATTTTATTCAAAGATATTCAAAATTTGATTGTGACTACGCATATATATATCAAATATCAAAAATCAAATAGCAAAATGACAATGAAAAATTCAAAAATTTCCCGAACATTTTACATTTTTATTTGTCGTTTTGATTTTTAATATTTTATTTTTGATTTTAATGAAGGGTGGTGATTTAGGATGAATAAGAAATTATACGTAGGGAATCTTTTGTATGAAGTAACAGAGGATGATCTTAAGGCTCTTTTTGGAGCAGCTGGGACGGTTGTTTCAGCCGCGGTGATCAGATATCAGGATACCGGAAGATCAAAAGGATTCGGATTTGTCGAAATGGAAACCGAAGAGATGGCTCAAAAAGCAATTGATACACTGAATGGTCAAGACCATAAAGGAAGAAAACTCGTCGTTTCCGAAGCCAGACCACCTAAGCCAAAGACAAATTATGGAGGCGGAGGAGGATATGGCGCAGGAAGCAGGGATGATTTTAATAGAGAATGAGCGATTAGAATTTAGGTAAAAGGTAATGAAGCTAGTTTGGTTAGAGGGTTTGGAAATTTGTTTTTTAACACTAACTTCTTTGCCACTTTTCAATACTGGCTTCTTAACCTTAACCTAATTTCCAGTCAACTATAGTAGCGTAGATATTTATCTTTTAAAGAAGATAATTTGTTGGATTCGATAGATTCTCTGATAATGCTCATTAGGTCAGTATAAAACTGTATATTGTGAACGGTAGCGAAGAAGAAAGCGCGGGGATCTTTTTGAGAAAATAATTGGGCTAATTGGACAAATGTGACTGATTGGGAACAAGCTGCACACCGACAGGTTTTATCGAAAACCTCATCTACGTTTTTCATCTTTTTAACATTAACACGACCTTTTAAAGTGTAAAGTATACGGTGGCGGGCTTCACGGGTTGGTATGACGCAGTCAAAAGTATCAATTCCCCTTTCTATGCAATCAAAAATATCCTTAACCTGGCCGATACCTAAAAGATGGCGAGGTTTTTCCTCAGGAAGATTGGAGATAGTCCAATCGATTATGTTATGCATATCTTCTTTTGACATCCCGAGCGAACCGCCAATCCCATAGCCGGGAACGTCCAGTTTAGCCATAAATTTTGCAGATTGAAGTCGAAGATCTTCGTATTCGCCACCCTGGACGATTGCAAATAAAGCTTGCTTTTCAGAGAAGTCGGAAGTCAGAGGGCGGAAATCTGAAGACAGACTATCTGATTTATCAGATTTTCCGGAATTCTGATTTCTGACTACTGTTCTCTGATTTATCTGAAGATATTTTACGCATCGTTTCAACCATTCGTGAGTACGACTTAATGCTTTTTTTGTATATTCATAGGTATTAAGCGGCGACGTGCATTCGTCAAAGGCGAAGATAATGTCGGCTCCGATTTGCTGCTGAATCTGCATGGATTTTTCCGGCGAAAGCATTAGTTTTTCCTCGTTGAAAGTGAATTCTACTCCTTCATCTGAAATATTAAGAGGATTGCCAGTATCAAAAAGTAGATTCTGTCTCAGTTTTTTTACCGTCAGTGCTCGCTTCGGATTCGATAGCTCTCGACTGCGCGCTGCCGGGATCCCTAAAACTTCGACTCCTCCTTTTTGATCTTCTTCCGGAAAAATATTTGCAATCTTACCGACACCCTGGGATTTTCCAAATCCCAGGGAAAAAACCTGGAAGCCGCCACTATCGGACATAGTTGGTTTTTGAAAATTTGCGTAGTCGTGGACTGTATTACCATCTAGATCACGGCCGTTACTTAGATGGTATATTTTATCTACTATTTTTTTAGTCCAGAGATGATAGGTGTTGACGATAATCAGATTGACCGGGAGTTTAGGAATGTATTCCTTGGGAATTGCCTTCAATTCTCCTTCAGTCGCGACGAATGCCAACTCAGGGGTTATAAGTTTGTCGTGGGGGGTATTAAATTCGGCAAGCCGGGCCTTGTTTTTTTTAGCCCGACTAAGGATATTGAACTCAAACATGATTTGATTTTTGCAATTTAATATTAGATTGTTATTATATAAAAATGGAGGTACAAATTATTCTTTATATTTTTTCTTTCGGAGTAATTTGGTATGCGGCGGGATTAATCGTAAATTCGGTTGCCAGAATTGCCCATAAACTAAATCTTTCATCTTTTTCAGTTTCATTTTTTGTGTTGGGAATTCTGACATCCATACCTGAGATATCGGTCGGGATAAATTCTCTGATAGATAATAAACCGGAGATATTTGTAGGTAATTTAATTGGCGGGATTATTGTTTTGTTCCTTTTGGCTATCCCGCTATTGGCTGTTTTGGGAAAAGGGGTTAAGCTGACGCACCAGATGTCTAGGGACCATCTGCTTTTTTCTTTGTTTGTAATATTAGCGCCGGCATTATTCGTAATGGATGGGAAAGTAACAATAATTGAAGGAATCGCTTCTGTTATTTTGTATATTGCGCTCTATTTCGTAATAGAACAGAAAAAAGGATTATTGGAAAGAATTCAAGACAGTTTTGTTCATAACAAAGATCAGGTTGATAATGATTTAATTAAGCTGGCAACCGGAGCAGTAGTTATATTTGTCGTAAGTAAATTTGTGGTTGACAGTACAATCTATTTCTCCAATTATTTTAATATTTCTTCCTATCTTATAAGTCTAATGATAGTATCGATCGGCACCAACCTGCCTGAGTTGTCCTTGGTTTTCAGATCTTTGTTGTCAAAGAAACAGGAGGTAGCCTTAGGTGACTATCTTGGGTCTGCAGCTGCAAATACATTAATATTTGGAATTTTAGTTATTGTGAAGGGCTCTGAATTTTTTGTCAAGAACCATTTCCTACAGACGTTTATTTTTGCATTTGCCGGATTATTGTTGTTTTATCTGTTTTCAAGATCTAAGAAGGATATATCCAGGAAGGAAGGAACGATTTTACTTCTAATATATATTCTATTTTTAGCAACCGAGATCATGTAATTTCCAAATTGCAAATAAGACTTGTACTGATATAATAAGCTAATGGAAATTCCAAAATGGGCACGTTTAGCAATTCCATCAGCGGCTCTCCTTGTTACAGGCTTAGCTTGTAGTGTTGAATCATCCGATAATAGAATAGGATCGGGAATTTTGCCTGAACAAAAGTTGAATTTCAATCCGGCAGAATATCACGTAACCGGCTATTTTTGTTTAGATCGCAATGATGATAATAGGTGTAGCGCGTTTGAGGGTGATTTGCCGATAATTGGTCAGAACATATATTTTAAAGTTATCTATGGTAAAACTAAAACAATTAGCAAACCTTTATTTACGGATGAAAACGGGATAGCTACTGATGTAAAACCATTTGAGGAGGTAGCAGATGTGATCGATACAGGAAACGGCAGGGTTATTATATCTGATAATGAAATAATCCCTCCGCCTGATTTAATTAAAATAAAGTTGACAGATGGTAGTGTTATAACAGTTTGCAGAGGTCCTCAGGGTAAAATATACGATATTTTTCACGAAATCCATGAATTTACCTATAATGATCGAAATTGTGCAGATCGTCTGAAAGAAATTACTAATAACGGTTTTAAGCAAAGAAAAAATAGTCACATTGCAGATAAGGGAGAAATATTTAATGTAGCAGGGGTAACTTCGTAAAAATAGTTAAAAACTATAAGGAACTTTGAGTTTGAAGTAGATTTTGAAAGTAAGTTATTTCCTATTAGGAGATGGGGTAGGAAAATAGGTTATTTCTCGTTCTACATTTAACAATCAGTCTGTACACCTATAATCTGTAGAGTGAGGTAAAACATAATTTTTACAGTCTCCAGGAAGAATCGGATTACCTTCAACCCAATTTGAATATGTTCTAGCGCTAACACACAGAGATAAAATTCCCAAAGCGAGCCTAGTTATAGTACTTTTTTTCATAAACTTAATTATATCAAGTATTATTTTGGATTCAATTCATAAGGCACCTCGAGCTTAAAGGAGTTTCTAAGAGCAAATTGTATTATTTTTTCGGCATTAGGAAACTGTTTTTCGCTTACTCCGTTCGCTAGATTCTTCCCCTTCGATGGACTCAGGGTCAGAATGACAGAGGAGGCGATTTTCTGCAGGGGGATTTTCTGGTCAAAGTATTGATAGAGGACTTGGTCGGCTTCTTGATAGGAAAAGCCGAACTCGCCTTCGTCGGTTTGTTCATTCCAAAGTCCGGCTGAAGGTTTGGCTTTGATAATTTCTTCAGGAACTTTGAGATATTTAGCCAGTTCATAGACTTGGGTTTTGTAAAGATGAGTAATCGGTTCAATATCCGATGCTGCGTCGCCAAAACGAGTGAAGTAACCCAATAAATGTTCTGACTTATTTTCCGTACCGAGGACTAAGGCATTATGTTTTTTGGCCAGGTCGAAGAGAATAATCATCCGGATACGGGCCATAATGTTGCCTAAGCGAATTCTCCGGATTGGTAATTGGTAATCGGTAATCAGTAATTGATTTTTCAGTTCATCGACGGTTTTTTGAATAGGGAGGAAGTACTGATTTTGAGGTGGAATATGAAGGATGTGACAGATGTGATTAATTAGACTGATGTGAGGTTCAAAATAGTAAAGGTGTGCAATAAATATATTTTCTGAAGGGATAGCTTTACTGGATAAATAAAGGCTGGTTGTTGAATCAATTCCCCCGGAAAATCCGATGACTAAATTTTTTAATCCGGTACTCTTTAGCGTTTGTGAAATAAATTTTCCGATTTTTTCTGTTTCCTTTTTTGGATTAACTGCAGGAAGTATTAACATAAATAATTTGGATTAGCTTATGATAGCATATCTATTTATAACATACCTTCAAATGCGGCTACATAATGTTTTTTCAACCAATTTGCAGAATATGGTAATAGCCCTATTACATTAAGGGAACGTTTTAATATGTGTTTTTGATTTTCTTTTGCTGTGCCTAAATTTTGGATTTTAGGCAGATCAACTTGATCAATATTCGAAGGATAAATTTCTTCGGCAGGCATAGGAATTTCGCCACGAAGCATACTAATCAGTTCAGAATTTGAATGTGGATTATAGAAAGGAGTTGATCTATCTTGATAAGGTCCTGAATCTAAAGCGGAATCTTTTCTTAAATGAGTTAACCTTAGTTGGATTCTTTTAATAGGTACAGCATAAAATAAATCTATTTCATCCTCACTTTTTAAGACGTAATGTCTAAGCTGAGATTGATTATCAATAATCTGAAGAATAGGTGAAATCAACCTGAGATTAAAAAATTGCACTGCAGCGTCGGCAATAAAAGAAATATTATCCGGAATCAATTGGCTAAGAAGAAGATTGACTCTTTTTTCATCAGCTAAGAATAATTTTAATTTTTCATTTGGGATGTCAGAATATGATTTTTTTCTGGAAATACATGTCCAGATATATTCAGTTAGTTCTGAAAAGGCAAGTTTAGAGGGATAATTTTTTAATCTAAAGTCCGGTTTGCCAGTAAGGTCGCCGGAATGGTTTTCTCTAACCATTTATATTTCTAAAACTTACAAAAAAATGAAACTAATGTAATCAGGATTTAAAAGTATGAATTGTAACAATGCAATACTGTAAAATACAGTCGTATGGTAATCAATGAAAGAAAAAAATTCAAGACCGGTTTTTTAATAGGAAGATTCCAGCCTTTCCATAAAGGACATCTTCGTTTGATCAAAAAATCTTTTGATTATATTGATGAATTGATAATAGGAATAGGGAGTGTTGGGATAACTGACTTGGATAATTTTTTGTCCTACGATGAAAGGAAAAAAATGTTGAAGTTAGTTATTGAAAAAGAACGATGGAAGACCAAAGTTAAAAAAATTATCCCGCTTAAGGATTTTTATAATGACAGACTTTGGTTAGATCATAGTGTTGATATGGCGGGCAAGTTTGATGTGGTGATAGGGAATAATGAGTGGACAAATGGGATATTTGAGCGTGCAGGATATAAAATCTTGCGGCTGGGATTTTATAAAAGGTATTTATATGAAGGAGTCAAAATAAGAAAACTTATGAGGCTAGGAAAGATCTGGGAAGATAGAGTGTCTGAATATTTAATAAATATTATTAAAAAATAAAAGTAGATTCTGTCAGAAAATTCTCTTCGACTTCGCTCAGAGCAAGCATTCCCTTTTTCCTGAGATTGTCGAAGGATTTCTTTTCTGCCAGCTGCTTTTTGAAATAAATGAAAAAATATCAACATATAATTTATGCGGGGACTTTTGACAGACTGCATATTGGTCATAAAAAAATGCTGGAGAGAGCATTCGAGCTTGCGGAAAAGGTGTCAATCGGAATTACATCCAGCGAAATGGTAAAGGATAAGGTCTTAGGTAAGATAATCGAGAAATTCAATATTAGATATTCAAGATTAGAAAAGTATCTTAAAAGTAAAAATCTATTAAAGAGAGCTACATTTTTTAAACTGGATGATATATTCGGGCCGTCAATAAAGGATAATTTTTTTGATTCAATTTTGGTGACGGAGTGGACAAAATCAAACGGATTTAAGATTAATGACTTAAGACTTAAGAATAATTTAAATCCGCTGAAGATAATAGTGGAGCCGCTTGTAAGAGGAAATGACGGGGAGGTAGTGACGTCGGAGAGAATTAGAATGGGAGAGATTGATAGAGAAGGACACCTATATGGAATAAACAAATATACAAATAAACAAATTTCAAATGAAAAAAAAGAGTTAATTTTACCAAAATATTTAAGGGAGGAGTTGAGGAAGCCATTGGGAAAAGTTATCAGTGGATCTGTTGATCGGCTCTCTGAGACGGCAAAAGAAGTCATAAAGTCTATAAAGTCCTTAAAGTCAAAAGTAACAATGACCATTGCAGTTGGAGATATTGTGACAAAGTCTTTGATTGATGTGGAATTTAAGCCGGACGTGAGTATAATTGATTTTAGATCAAGAAGACAACCAATAAATCCTAAATCCAAATTCCTAAATTCTAAACAATTATCAAAATTCAAAATACTAAGTATTCAAAAAAGTTTTGACTATTTTAATTTAAAGCATTTGAATTTGTTTAGAGTTTCGAATTTAGAGTTTAGAATTTGTCAAAATCAACCGGGAACAATAAATTTAGAAACCTCAAATATAATTAAAAAAACTGTAAAAAAATATTTAGCTAAAAGGAAAAAATCGTTGATTTTGGTTAAGGGCGAGGAAGATCTTTTGGCTCTGCCGGCAATATTATTTGCGCCTCTTGATGCGGTTGTCTTATATGGACAGATCGATATGGGAGTGGTGATGGTTGAAGTGACTGAAGAGAGAAAGAAAGAAGTTAAAAGAATATTAAGAAAGTTTCAATAAAAATGTTGATTTATTTATATGACGGTCGTCATATAATTTTGACAATAATTAGCCAAATCTGATCATTTGATATTTGTGACCGGGCAGAACAAAAGGGAAAGTGAAAGGATTATGAATAAATATATTTAACAATTTTAGTCAAGTGATTCGACAAAAGCTGTAATACCGGTTAAAATTATGGGTACAAGAATTGTCGGAGTCAAAATTGTTTTGATAGATTGATCCTGATTAGGTTCTCCATCTATATTTAGTGGAAGTTTTTTGTCATTTGCAATACCTAAGAACATACCAACTAAAAAACCTATAATCGCTGCAATTCCTACGGTATTCCATTCATCACCTTCAATTTTGCCAATCTGCCCGATTAAGTTAGATAAGTGAGCTTTCCGACCGAAATCAAATCCTTGTTTAGGCATGAAGCCGGAAAATCGAGTTAATAATTCATACGGCGTGCTCATAATAAGGACTGTTTTATTATTTTATTTATTCTTATCGAGAGGAACGGATTAAGATACAATTGCTAATTGTTAATAGTTAATTTCTTTGAAATTTATTTGATCTTTAAAATAGCTTTGAGTGTTTGAACAAGGTCAAATACGGCATTTATACCATCTTGGCCAGAGGACCGTCTGATATCTTCATAAGTCTTAGGATGCAGATTAAGACTGCCAGTATTTTTTACAGATTTTGCGGCGCTATCCAGATCTACTTGTTTTGGAATATTTATAACTTGTTTTTCCGGATTTTCATTCATTATGCCGATATTACTTCTTCTTCTTCTTCTTGTCAACAGGACTTGACAAATCGGATAAAATGAAACGAAACTATTTAGTATCAAAAGTCAAATAAAAGCTAGAGAGGCTTAACGAAGGGTAGATTTACTTTGGTGACGAGCTTTTGATCGGCTGTGATGAAATTACAGCCGTAATTTTTTGCCAGCACAACAAAAGCTGCATCATAAGCGGAAATATTATATTTTTTTCCAAAACTGTAGATTTGGTGGGCAATCTTATCATCAATAGGCAATGCAGGAATATCCAATTGGTAAAACTTTTGAATATTTAACAGCCATGTTTCTTGCGGCAGTGATAAATCATACAAAGCGCTATTTAATAGCTCTAAAGAAGTAATAATCGTGAGATAAATCTGGATTTTACCATTGGTAAAATCATCTAAATAATTTGTCGCCTCTTTTATTTTTTGCTCTTTTTCTGACTTAAACCATTTGATTATTACAGAAGAATCCAGTATCACTTTTTTCATTATTTTTTAAATGGAATACCGGCTAATTTTAAGAAGTGTTTGGTTCGATCGTCTCTCATTTTTCGGATCACTTCGACTGAATTCCAAACCTTACCTTTGCTTTTTTTAAAGTATGAGTCATTTTTTTTCCTAAGTTCCGTGATCTCCTTAAAAAGCTCTCTTTTTCTTTTTTTCTCTGTTAAATCTGCGGGTATGATCTTAGCTTTTATTCTGCCTTTTTCGGTAATGATGAACGATTTACCCTGATAGACAGCATCGATGATCTCTGAGAGGCGAGTTCTAAGATCGGTAAGCTGAATTATCTGATTTGTATCAATTAACATACAAGTTAATTTTAAAGTTAAGTTGCAAGTTTGTTAAGACAAAAATGGATTTGAGTTACGTAAGGATGAGAAGAAAAAGGAAGTTGGGGAAATTATAGAAAAATTTATTTAAGCATTTTTATGAAATTGGCAGTGAGCCTTCTTTGAGTAGTCGAAGTGCTTGTTTTTCTTCTTCAATATTGAATTGTTGTTGTAAAACTGTTTGTTCATCTTCAAATCTTTGCAATTGTCTTAATTTATCTCTTTGCTTAGACAATGAACGAGGGTCGGTTTCTTTCATATTGAGTTGAATCTCTATATCTAATTCACTTACAATCTCATCTATTTTCTTGTCAGCTAATGGGTCTTCTCCTCTGGCGAATTCTCTTTTTAAGTATATTGTAGAAACAGGTTTACTATCAGGACCTAATCTTTGCCATTTCATTAAACTCGTAGTTTCTTTATCTCCTGGAAGTTTGATCTCGCTAAAAACTATTCTAGGGTTAGCCTGTACCATATTGATACTATATAACCAGATATACTTCTTGTCAAGTTGGGACTTTGTTTGTACAATACTAGAATGACTATCAAATATCAACCAAAAGAGTTTGAAGCAAAGTGGAGGGAAAAATGGAAAACTGAAGGATTATATGGAACCCCACTTCGCTCTCTGAATCAGAGAGCTACGTTAGGGGCAGGGAAGAAAAAGTTTTATACGTTAGTAGAATTGCCGTATACAAGTGGAGATTTGCATGTGGGGCATTGGTTTTCATTTACGATTCCCGATATTTTGGCACGATTCAAAAGGATGAGCGGTTTTAATGTATTTTATCCGATCGGATACGATGCGTTTGGATTGCCGGCAGAGAATGCCGCGATAAAACACAATATTCACCCAAAGGACTGGACGCTGAAGAATGTCGAAGTGATGACCAAGCAGTTTCAGACCATGGGTACGATGCTGAATAACTGGGAGGACGTTGTCGTGACGTGCTTTCCGGAATACTACCGCTGGAACCAATGGATTTTCTTAAAAATGTACGAACGTGGACTTGCATATAGGGGGAAAGCTTTATCCAATTGGTGTCCAAGCTGTCAGACGGTCCTGGCCAATGAGAATATTGAAATGGGAAAGTGTTGGAGATGCGGAACAGAAGTTGTACAAAAAGAAGTTGAACAATGGTTTTTGAGAATAACTAAGTATGCTGACAGGTTACTTTGGGCCCGGAACCCTCAGGGTTCCGGTAACGCAAACGGGGTGGATTGGCCGAAGCAGGTACAGGTGGGGCAAAATAATTGGATTGGGAAAAAAGAAGGAATTAATATTACTTATAAAGTTATTTCAAACAAAGATGGTTCGCCTGAAATTTTATCTCAACTGAACTCGCTGAGCTTTCGGACTCTCGGCCAATCAAAGTCTGATAAAAAAGTAAATCGTAAAAGCTTTCCTCAAGATCAGCTCAAACATCCAGTTTCGAAAAATTTAGGCTCACCTTCTATTAAAGTTATTGACGAAATTACTTGTTTTACAACAACCCCTGTTAACTTTGGAGCTACCTTTTTAGTACTTGCTCCAGAGCATCCTTTTGTCAAAAAAATTCTTACTTCAAAAATTAAATCCGATAAAACAAACTTCGAGAAAATAATAAAATACGTAGAACATTCCAATAAGATGACCGAAGAGCAGAGAAAAATCGCAGAAAAAGATAAGACAGGTGTTTTTACTAGTTTTTATGCAATTAATCATGTAACTGGTAAACCGATTCCAATTTGGATTTCAGACTTTGTATTGATGAACGTTGGTACAGGCGCGGTACAAGGCTGTCCCGGACATGACTATCGAGATTTTGAATTTGCAAAGAAGTTTGGGATCCCGATTCCAAGAGTTGTTACCGGACCAAATGGAGAAAAAGGTCCAATTGAGAAAAAAGAAGATGTAGTCGAACATGGAGGAGTGATGGTTAATTCGGATTTTCTAAATGGAATTCCTTTTTCAGAAGCTATGCAAATGACTATGGATTATTTTAAAGAAAAAGGTTGGGGAAAAAGAGTCGTAACTTATCATCTGCGGGATTGGTCAATATCGCGTCAGCGTTATTGGGGAACTCCAGTACCGATGATTAATTGTCCAAACTGCGGGATTGTTTCGGTTCCGGAAAAAGATTTACCGGTGGAGCTACCTTATGTGGTGGACTTTATGCCTAAAGGAAAACCGCCATTGGCAACTAATGAAAAGTGGATGAACGTGAAATGTCCTAATTGTGGAGCTAAAGCAAAGCGCGATCCGGAAACACTGGATACTTTTTTTGACTCGGCTTGGTATTGGTATAGGTATGTTAGTCCACACTATTCCAATGGCCCCTTCGACAAGCTCAGGGTAAACCATTTGACGCCGGTTGATGTATATTTTGGCGGATCAGAGCATACTTTGGGTCATACGATGTACGCCAGATTTTTTACCAAGTTTTTTCGCGATTTGGGGCTTGTTGACTATGAGGAGTTTGCGCTAAAAAGAATACAACATGGAGTAGTTTTGGGGCCGGATGGAAATAGAATGAGTAAATCAAAAGGAAATGTAATTAATCCGGATGATGTGGTTGCAGAATATGGAACTGATACGGTCCGAATGTATCTTTGTTTTATGATGCCGTATGAGGCGACCGGGCCATGGTCGGATAAAACAATACAGGGAGTACATAGGTTTTTGAATAGAGTATGGAGAATGTTTCAAATCTACCAGATAAATCAGAAAACGGAAAACGGAAGTCAGAATATCAGAAAATCTGATAAATCAGATATTCAGTTTTCTCGATTCCATCCTCCGTCTTCCAGCTTCTCTGAAAATAAACAATTAATTGCAAAATTGAATAAAACTATTCAGAAAGTAACCAATGATATTGAAAAAATTAAGATGAATACCGCGATTGCGGCGATGATGGAATTCATTAACGCTTGGGAAGAAATTATGCAAAAGTTAGAAGGTAAAAGGTTAAGAAGCCAGTTTGGTGAGGAGGTCAAGAATGAAGTAAAAGAAAAAACACATACTTCCTCACCTCTAAACAAAACCGGCATCCAAACCCAATTACCCTTAACAATTAGTCATGCTAAAGATTTTCTAAAAATTCTATCCCCCTTTGCCCCTCATATGACTGAGGAGATCTGGAGGAATGTTTTTGGGGAAAAAGAGTCGATTCATTTGTCCGAATGGCCTAAAGCCAAAGAATTAGTAACAGAAACGGTAACGATTCCGGTACAGGTGAATGGGAAAGTAAGAGATTTGTTAATTGTTAATAGTGAATTGTTAATTGATGAAAAAAAAGTTACCGATCTGGCTTTGAAAAGCGAAAAAGTAAAAAAATATTTAGAGGGGAAAAAATATAAAATAATTTATGTGAAGGGGAAGATATTGAATTTGGTTGTCAGTTAAACTCTTTTAGTAAACCGTTGTCTAACTGAAAAGGCTTGATAAAATGATTAATTCTGAGGATTCTCGTTTTTTTTCTCGACAGTAAATTTCATTCCTTGATTGAAAAATACACATAGAGCACATACGGCTTGACCAAGCTCTCCGCTACAACTAATATTGATACTATTTTGTTGAAGCATTTCCAGAGTGATTCTTCCTGTTCCTTGTGGTCTTGTTTTTCTATCAGCGACTTCTGGACAAGCCCCTGGAGCTAACATTATCAACATTTCAGTTATTTGACTATTAATTTTTGTTGGTTGATTTATTTCCATATTTAGAGCCTATTATACTTCTTCTTCTTCTTCTTTGCAAGAGGAAATGGATCACTTGACAAATCACGTGATTAAAGATAATATAGGGTTATATGAATAATATAGTTGCAATCTCAGATCTGAGGAAGAAATTCGGTGATATTGAGGCTATGCTGCCTTATGTTGAGTCTATAACCATAACCAAAAAGGGCAAACCCTTTGCTATTTTATCTGCGACAGATGAGGTGAAAAGAAGTGTGATAAGAAAATATGCGGGTGCCTGGAAAAATTCTGAATTGGACGATGATAAATTGTGGAAAAAGGTGCTAACAAGAAAAAGCAGAAGAAAACCCATCAGATTATGACAGCATATTTTTTGGATACTTCATTTATCATTGATTATCTGCACGGAGAAAAATCATCGGTTCAATTAATGACTTCACTTGAGGGAAAGATTGTTTCTTCTTATTTCTGTCTCGCTGAGCTATTTGAAGGTGTTTACCGGACAGGTAGTAAAAGAGCAGAGAAGGAAGCTATCGGTCTTTTTTCAGGTTTCAGCCGGATTTATGAACTCAATCAAAAAATAGCCAAAAAATTCGGCGAGTTAAGAAATAATTTGAGAAAAAAAGGGAAACTGATCGAAGATATAGATATTTTTATTGCTGCAACATGTCTAGTATATGATTTAATTTTAGTCACAAATAACAAAAAGCATTTTAGGAATGTGGAAGGGTTAAAGATTATCTAAAGTGGAAGATATTGAATTTGGTTGTAGATTAGATTTTTCTTATCCTAAATTCGGAACGTTGCTTTATTATTTTATCCGAGACTTAGTGGCAGATCGTGAATTTGTCGGTTTAATTTATGGCCCTTAACTCCTTGTGAGCGATTAAATTTTGCTTTATTTATAGCAACCTCTTCAGCTTTAAATAGACTGTTTTTTCATCGAATGATATTTTTATATTTTACTTCTTCTTCTTTTCAAGGGGTAAACCGGCAAAGTAAAGGAAATGTTGACAGGAAGTTTAACTTATGTTAATCTATAAGTTATATGCAAATGCAAACGATCTCGGTAAAATTCCTGCGGGAAAATTTTTCCTTAGTCAGAGAAAGGTTAAAAAATGGTTTTTCCTTTCTGTTGATATACCGATCCGAACCAATTGGAAAGCTGGAGCCTATCAATTTTAAAAACGGGAACAAGTTATTGAGTAATCTACTTACTTTGTCGGATAAGCTCAAATTCACCTCAACTAAATCTGCCGTTGATTTAGTACGAAAAGAAAGAGATTAATATGACACGACTTATCCTGGATTCATCGGTTTATATCTCAATTGCTCATCCTAAAGATATATTTCACAGCAAATCAAGGAGTTTTATTGTTAAGCTCCAGAAAAAATTCACCGATACCGAAATAATCGTGCCGACTCAAATAATATTGGAAGTCGCCAATATCTTGAAAAAAACATCGGAAGAAATTTTATCGATATTTTCTGGAGGCCAAATAATTTATTTTGATTTAGTTTTAATAGAAAAAATAATTCCATATTTTAAACAAGTCAGCCTTAAGACTTCGGATGCAATTATTGTCGCCTGCGCGAAAATATATCAGACTGAGCTGGTAACCTGGGATAAAAAGCTGGCCAGGGAAGCGAATAAAATTGTCAGAGTCTATCTGCCTGATGAAATTGGTTAAAAGGAAGATTTTGAATTTAGTTATTAATGAATGATTGAACTATTTTTTTAGTGGTGGCAACTTTCCTATTTCAATTCTTAGTTTATTAATTTTATCTATTTTAGCCTCAGGTAGTACAGTTCCTACACCTTCTTGCCAAGTTGCAGGAATAATGTGTGTAGGTCTAAATTCCCATTTTTCTCTTTCAGCTTGTTCCATTATTTCATCTAATTGTTCCCTAGTATAAACGTATGCTTCAGCTAGATGATCATGTGACATCCATCCTCGTCCATTACTTATTAAATGTTTATTATTTTTATTTAATACTATATATCCATTGACTATTCTAGGACCACCTTCAGCATTTTCCATGAGGCTATTTTACTTCTTCTTCTCAAGTGTAAATTTTCTGTTGACAATGTACACAAAATAATTTATACTATTTTTAATGAAGCCGGTTAGATTTAGCGAAGAGAAAAATGCTTGGTTAAAGGTAAATAGAGGAATAGATTTTGAAGAAATAAGTAAGTCGATTAAGAAAGGCAAGATAGTAAAGGTTATAAATCATCCGAATAAGAAAAGGTATCCAAAACAAAGAATGTTCTTAGTCAATTCAAGAAATTATATTTTTATTGTTCCTTTTATAGAGGAATCTGAATATATTTTTTTAAAAACAATTTACCCGAGCAGAAAATATACTAAGCAATATTTAAAAGTTAGAAGGATCCTGAAATAAATTCAGGATGACATCGAAATATGAAATCATATAAACCAAAAAAATCAGCTTTTGAACCGATGGATGCATATGAAAAACAGTTGATACAAGATATGGAGAATGGTGAATTTGTGGAAATTCCTAATCAAAAAGAGGAGATCAAAAAATATGTAAATTATTTTAAAAATATGCCTAAAAAGGATAAAAGAGTAACTATCCGTTTAGATAAAAGCGATATAGAAGATATTCAGGAAAAAGCAATTGAATCGGGAATTCCTTATCAGACCTTGATTGCCTCAATTCTGCACAAGTTTGCAAAAGGAAAGATAAATATTGGAGTTTAAGGGAATTTAGAGGAATATAAAGGATTATAAAGGAATTAATTGATAAAAGTTCTATGGATTATCAAAACAGGGAAAAATATTTGGCTGCTGCTCGCGAGATGCTGGCGGAGAATGTGTATAAACATTGTCTGGCATTGGAGGCATGTATGGGTGGGCTTTATGATTATTTTAATGGGCAAAACCCCTCGACTGCTTCGATTTCGCTCAGTACAAGTTCGCTTGGGTCAAGGGAAGATTGGATGCTGGCTGGCTTTTTGCATGATATAGCTTACTGGGGCGAGACAAAAGCTGATCATCCCCTTAAGGTAAACGAAGTACTTGCAAAGTATAATTTATCAGTATCAGAAACTGTTTATCAAATCATAAAAGCCCACGCCCCGGATTTGACCGGAGTTCAACCGAAAAATAAAGCCGAGTGGTCGATTTTTTGCGCAGATAGTTTGACAGGTTTAATAACCGCAGTTGCACTGATACTTCCAAGTAAAAAACTGGCGGACGTAAAATTATCATCAGTTATAAAAAGATTATTAAAACAACCCAAATTTGCAGCCGGAACTAGAAGAGAGGAAATAAAACAGTGTGTTGATCCTAGTGGATTAAATCTACAGGTCGAGAAGTTTATAGAGATTTGTTTGAATTCGATGAAAAATATTTCTTCAGAAATTGGACTTTAATAACTTTATTAGATTTAAAGGAAATTATCCCACTTCGCTGAAGCTTCGTGGGACAAGTAGGAATATAGAGGAGTTTAGAGGAAAATTTTGGTAAAATAGAATAAGATATTTTTTGCCCGGTCGGCTAATGGTAGGCCAGATGGCTCTGAACCATCTAATCGGGGTTCAAATCCCTGCTGGGCAACAAAGTTAGCGCTTCTTGATACACTTTATCATACTCTGCTGGGTTAAATATCTTTAATACATTTTCTTATCGGTTAAATATCACAATAATATAGGTTCTATAGTTTTATATCCAATTAGCTCCATAATGTTGTAGAAAGATCATCTTGACAAGATTTTTTAAAGTATTTACAATTGCGACATTGTGTCATAAATAAATTCTATGACTCACTTAGTTGTTACAGTTTTTTATCTCGGTTTTATATCTTATATTATCTTCTATACTCCGCAAATTATCCACTTTAGAAATTATCTCCTTTATTTAAAGGAGATGAAAGGAATTTAAAGGAAGTTAAAGGATTTTTAAAGGAAATTATAAATTCAAAAATTTATAAAAGAGAGGGGGTGAAAATGAAAAATGGTTAAAAAATTAATCGCAGCAGGCGCAACAGCAGCCACGATCTTGGCATTGGCAGGTGGAGCTTTTGCAACAGGTCGACATCACAGAGGCGGTACTACAAACGTCGGTATAGTCTATCGCAATAATGTAGTAGCAGTCGCCAATACCGGCCTAAATCGAGTATTGGGCGGTGGTCGTGGCGATCAAGAAATAGAAACAGGCGACGCAGTCGCAACAGCTGGGATGGACAATGTAATTAATTCCAGCACCTGCGGATGTGATCGAAGAGGCGGAAGAAGGACAACCAATATTGGAGTAGTAGCTGGCAACAATGTAGTTGCTGTAGCAAACACCGGACTGAATGAAGTACAAGGTGGCTCCAACAATCATGAAGCTACATTCGAAGCAGAAGGTGAAGGTCGTCGACATCACAGAGGCGGAGATCAAGAAATCGAGACAGGCGATGCAGACGCATATGCTTGGAACACTAATGTTGTCAACAGCTCTGTTGGTGAAGGAGAGGAAGATTGATAAGTACTATTGCCGGTCAATAGTACGTAACGCGAGGCGGGGCGGTTCTTACGAATCGCTTCGCTTCACCAGATTTAATTTAAATTTATATTTTAGTTAGATTCTGTCCCGATTTTTTTACCCACAAGTGCTCGAACCAGAAGAAACTGGAAAAATTCTGCGCGCTTGTGGGGCCCTTAAAATCGGGCCACCTAACTAAAAAAAGACATGATTTTTAATTTACTAGAATCAAATAAATTCAGAAAAAAATTAGCGTTACTATTATGTACATCTATAGTCTTTAACTCTGTTTTCTTGCCGGTTGTTTCTTATGCCGATGAAATTACGTCTCCGCAAGAATCCACCGGTCAGGAACAGTCACCTACTCCGTCAGAACAACAATCAACACCTCCCCCGGAAACAACAACTGAGACTCAAACCCAATCAGATTCTCCCACTTCGACAGAGACTTCGGCGCCAACCTCGGAAATTACTACGGGTGATGCCGGCAGTCAGGCCGGTTCGGACAATACGGTAAATTACACAGAAACAACTACCGAGGGGAATGTAACCACAGGTGGTTGCAGTGTTGAAACAGATTTAAACTGCAATCCTTCGACCACGAACGACGCTCAGGTAAGCGGTGAAACATCGGCAGAATCAACCTCCGGGGGAAATGGAATAACGGATGCTCAAGGAAATGCCGAAATCGGGACCGGAGATGCAGTCTCGGGATCGACCGCCGGAAATCTTCTGAATACCAATATTGTTGAAGCAACAGAAGAAGCCGAAATTAGTGAACGGAGTGAAGGATCATCGTTAGTTGAGATGGCTAATTCGGCAGATCTTCAGGCTACATCCTCGGCGGAGTCAACAAGCGGGCAAAACTCAATCGAGGGAAGCGGAGGAACGGCAACCATAGATACCGGAGCAAGCATCGCCCAAACCAGCCAAGCCAATATCATCAATACCAATATCTTAGGATCAAATTTTGAGTTTTTCTTAATTCCGATTACTACCGATCAAAACGGAGACATCGACCTCAACGAACTTTGGAAACTACTGCAGCAAAAAATCGCCGAACAGTCGGCAAATCTTAACGGTGCTTCTAATGTATATATTATAAATACTAACGAAGCTAGCGTAGACCTTAGCGCTTACGCTTCGGCCATCAGTGGACAAAACAGCGCGGTAGACAACGCAGGCGGTGCAACCATACTTACCGGCGACTCAATCGCGAGCGCCAGTATTTTCAACCTGATAAATCTTAATATCATCGGCTCAAACTTCTTATTCGGCGTCATCAATATCTTCGGCAGCTTGACCGGCAACATTGTTGTTCCGAGTCCGTACCGTTTCCTGGAATTCCTGGCCGCTAATAATCTTATAAGCGAGTCGGAAATAATCAACCAAAATTACGCCTCAATATCTTCCAATGTTTTGGCCAACGCAGACAGCGGGACAAATTCTCAGATTGATGAAAACGGGCAAAGCCTTGAGACGGGGGACTCTGTAGCTTATGCTTCTTCGACCAACTTTGCGAATATAAACTTGTTATTAAGCAGTTGGTACTTTTTACTATTGAATAACTTTGGTTTTTGGGACGGGACGGTTGACAGCTGGGAAAATCCCGCCTCAAGCAATCCGCAGCAAAGCGAGACGGCAACCTATGAATTAGATAATCCCAATCAACAAACTCTTGAAGCAGAAAGCGCGGGAGGTGGAAACACTTCGGTATTAAATCAAAATACGGTCCAGGTAAACGCAGATGTGACGGCTTCGGCCATCAGCGGGCAGAATCAGACATTGAGGAATCTTTACTCTCTGATTAAAACAGGAAAATCAATTGCCTTAGCCAATATTTTTAATTTCCTGAATACCAATATTGTCGGCAGCAACTTCTTCATGCCGATAATTAATCTTTTTGGCAGCTGGAAAGGCAACCTGGTCTTTGCTTACCCAAATCTGCAGGTTGAGATGAGTGCTGATAGAGAGGAAGTATCTTATGGCGACAGTTTAAATTACACCGTTAACTATTCCAACATCGGATATGAGGAGGCAAGAAATGTTACTTTGAATATCAATCTTCCCCAGGAAGCATCTATAAATTCAACCACCGGACCATCCTTTTCCGCCAATGGCAACCAACTAAAGTTTTTTGTCGGCAATGTGGCCGCTCACGCCAGCGGATCGTTTTCGTTTTCTGCAACTATCCAAAGACCGACGTCATATAATAAAAGCGGGAGTATTTTTGCAAAAATATTTGCGAGCATAATCAGTCCGGTTGAAGCGGCTGAACATACAAGGGAGTTGGTTACAACAGCTAACATCGCAACTCCCGATCCTGAGTCAAATATGACGGAAAATAATTTTTCGGTGGTAACTTATTTGGTAGATTCGGATAATAATTCCAGTGTGCCAACCACTGAGGAATCCGGCGACCCGGGGCTGAATCCAGAGCTGGAAACAACTTCTTCAAATAATACGGGTGAATTTGTCTACCCGGGGGACTTGGTAACATTTTTCACGACTGTAAAAAATAATGGTTTGGGAAAAGCGTTGAATACTTTTGTCTATCAGGACATAATGTATAATGGCTATGTTGTAGTACAGAATAAATTTGAATTAGGGGAGATCGATGGAGGGAAGCAAAAGAAGTTAACATTCACTGTAAAAGTTCCTAAGAAGGCAACAGGTGGAGTATATCAAAGCATAATTTATTCCGATGCAGTGTCGACAAACGGGGCAATATTTTCGTCTAATGATTCGATAAGTGAATTTAGGGTTAGAACAAAGACCCCAGCTGCGTTGCCCGAAGTAAAGGTGAAGAGTAACGGATCGGTATTGGCTGCCGACACGAACACGGTTGGCGGAAATAATTCGCTGTTCAACAACTTTTTATATCTTTTGGTTTTTGTCCTGTCAGGTCTTTGGTATGTGGAGTATGTAAGACGGAAAGACGCTGAGGAGGAGCTGAGTTTGTATAAAAAACCATTAATCAATAAGAAAAGCTCGACATTGGTGAATACATTGATTGGCAGGACTTACTTAATATTAATTAAACTGCTCAGAGAGTTCAAGAAAGGCATTTCTGCCCTCTTAAATTTACAAATAAGAAAAAGATTCTTTTAGACCTACCTAAATATACTGAAAATAAAATTCAGCAGTTTAGTTAATAACGAATCTTTTTTTGCGGCGTTTTTATTTGTTTTAACTTCTGAAGTTGCAACAACGTCACCGTCTTTATTTATCTCTAATTTGTAGTCTCCGGGTTCTTCTACGTTTAGAATTTTTTTATCTCCGTTGGCTTCGACTTGCAGTTTGCCTTCAACATTTCCGTTATTAATATTAACTTCTGAAACTGCAGTTGCGTTACCGGTAGAGGATGTGCCCGACTGGCTACCTGTATTTGAGACTGCTGTAACAGTATTATT
>Ga0155715_110_pt1 | contig 74647 bp, 68 predicted proteins | sample RifCSPlowO2_01_FD_107372 | JGI IMG/M metagenome (GOLD analysis project Ga0155715, IMG submission 107372) | Candidatus Roizmanbacteria bacterium RIFCSPLOWO2_01_FULL_37_12 | reverse complement strand
CTTTATTGGGTCGAGTCTTGGCCGCGATGATAATCCAGTTTAAGGCTAAAAAAAGTCTGCGATTTTTGCGAACCTCAATTGGAACCAAATAAGAAGCTCCACCCAACCGGCGAGATTTAACTTCATAACTCGGTGAGACGTGTTGAATGGCTTGATGCAGAACGCGCAGAGGATCTTGATCCTGTTTATTGAGTTTATCAAATACACTATAAACTATTTTTCTGGCTACTGATTTTTTCCCGTCCAACATGATATAGGTTATTAGTTTAGCGACTTCAAGGCTGTCATAGACAGGATCCGATATCGTTAAGCGTTTTTTATAGGGACGACGAGGCATAAAATCAATATAAAATATTAAATATAAAAAATTAAATATTCACAGTAAAAATAAAAAATATTTGATATTTAATCTTTAATTTTTAATATTATGAAGCTGCTTTTGCAGTTTCTAACTTTGTACCATATTTAGACCGAGAGGTTTTTCTGTCAACAACACCGGCGGTATCATATTTGCCTCTGACAATATGATATTTGACTCCAGGCAGATCTTTGACTCTCCCCCCCCTAATTAATACAATTGAGTGTTCAGCTAAGTTATGACCTACCCCTTGGATGTAGGCAGTGACCTCCATTTTATTGGATAGTCTGACGCGAGCTACTTTTCTAAGTGCCGAGTTTGGTTTTTTTGGAGTCATGGTCCTAACGATAGTACACACGCCTCGCTTCATGGAGTTGTTTGTGGCGACGTACTTTCTTTTTAAGGCATTAAAAGTTAATTTTAACGCAGCAGCTCGGGATTTTTTAATCCTGTTTTTCCTCTTTTTTTTGATCAACTGGTTGATCGTAGGCATATTTGCTTAAAAATTTCCCGTAATATTTTTCGATTAAATCGGCTGTCACGGGTATTAATCTGCCAATTATAACATTTTCCTTTAGTCCCAACAAGTAATCTACCTGACCTTTTATCGCAGCAGAACTCAATACGTTGGTTGTTTGTTCGAAAGAGGCGGCTGAAAGCCAAGAATCAGTATAGATTGCAGCGCGCGTTATACCCAGTATTGAGACTTTACCCACTGCCGGTTTTCCACCCTGAGCCAGGATTTTTTTGTTTTCTTCTTCAAATCGGATCCTTGAGACAACCTCATCCTTAATAAATGAAGTGTCACCCTCGTCCTCAATGATTACTTTATCGCTCATTTTTCGGATAATAACTTCAAAATGCTTATCATGAATATTAATGCCTTGGGATTCATAGACTTTTTGTACCTCATCGAGCAGATAAAATTGAGCTGATCGAAGACCTTTTATAGTCAAGATATCATGTACGTCAAGATAACCCTCTGACAGAGGAGTTCCTACGGTTACCAGATCTCCATCCTTAACTTTTAATTTTTGCGACATTGGAATAATAAACTCTTGTTCGCGTTGCGGATTTTTATCGGTGGATGTGATTTTTACAATATAGACTTCTCTTTTGGTATCTTCCTGGACAGAAATTTTGCCTTGTACCTCAACTATTGGGGAGACAACTTTTGGCGTTCTTGTCTCAAAAAGTTCTTCAACTCTCGGGAGACCCTGTGTTACGTCAGAGATAACTATGCCTCCAAAATGTCTTACCCGCATGGTAAGCTGAGTTCCGGGTTCGCCGATCGATTGGGCCGCTATTACGCCTACCGGAACGCCAACTTCAACAAGGTTATTATTTGAAAGATCAACTCCGTAACATTTTTGACAAACGCCATACTTTGCTTGGCAGTATAAGGCCGATCTTACGACAGCTTTTTTGACGCCGCTTTTTTGGATCAGATCTATTTTAACTTCATCAATCAGCTCATTAGCCTTGATAATAATTTGCTTACGCTCAGATAAAAGATCTTTGGCTAAAAATCGGCCTCTGATTCTCTCGGTAAATTTTTCTCCTCGGGTATCTGTTGTAGTTACGGTTAGACCGTCGGTTACCCCACAGTCTTCTTCCCTGATAATCATATCATGGGCTACATCGACTAATCGTCGAGTAAGATAACCCGCATCGGCCGTTTTTAAAGCTGAGTCAGTCAGACCTTTCCTGGCACCGCGCGCAGAAATTACATACTCGAATATTGATAACCCCTCTCGATAGTTAGATTTAGTGGGTACCTCAATGATTTTTCCTAAAGGATCAACGACCAGTCCCTTAATGGCAGACAATTGTTTTAACTGTTCGCGAGAAGCTCTCGGACCTTCTGATTTGATGGCAAGCTTGACCGGGTTTTCTTCAGACAGCGCATTCCAGGTTAAATCTGCAAGTTTTTCGGTTATTTCTATCCAAAGTTTATTTGTGTATCGTTTTTTTTCTTCAAGAGTAAGCAGTCCTTGTCGATAATTTTTTTCCACTTTTTCCACCGCTTTTTCTACCTGTTTTAACATTTCTTCTTTTTCATTAATTATGACGCAGTCAAAAACGGAAAACGAAAGTCCACCGGCGATGGTTGCTCCCCAAAAGCCAACTTCTTTTAATTTATCAATTAGAGCCCCGACTTCCTGATTCTTAAATATTTTCATCGCCTTCACAACTATCTGTTTCAAAGTGGATGCTTTTACGTCATTATTTACAAACCGCAGTTTCTCAGGCAAAGCCTGATTAAAAATTATACGCCCGATAGAAGTTTTTAATAGTTGATCGTTGATTTTAACAAAGATTGGACGTCTTAAGGCAATTTTGCCAAATTGATAGGCGATTAAAGCCTCATTCTCATCAGTAAAGCATTTTAACTCTTCGTCTTTTGCATTAAGGTAGCTATTATCAAGTGTCGTAATATGATAGCAACCCAACGCCATTTCTTTATTGGGCAGAACTATAGGTGTTCCGTCGGCCGGTTTTAAAAGATTATGGTAGGGAAGCATGCGATCTTGAACTTCGTTAATTGCTTTTTTGGAAAGCGGTAAAAATACTCCCATTGCGTCTCCATCAAAATCAGCGTTATAACCGGAACAAACGGTAGGATGAAGCTTTATAGCATGTGAATCAGTTAAGACAGGATAAAATCCCAGAATCGACAGTTTGTGAAGAGTTGGTGCACGATTCAAAAGAACCGGGTGATCTTTTGATATTTCTTCGAGAATATCATAAACAATCGGCTCTTTTTTTTCCAGGAAATTTTTAGCACTTTTGATGTTAGGAGCGAGTCCTCTGACGATAATCTCGTGTAGAAGGAATGGTTTAAAAAGCTCTAAAGCCATTTCCTTAGGAAGTCCACATTGGTGCAGCTTCAAATCAGGTCCGACAATAATTGTTGATCTTCCTGAATAATCAACCCTTTTTCCCAAAAGATTCTGCCTGAAGCGACCCTGTTTTCCACGCAGAATATCAGACAGAGACTTTTGAATTTTGGAAGCCGCACCTTTAGTTCGAGCCCTACCTCTCGATTTTTGCAGATCGATTAAGGAATCAACAGCTTCCTGGAGCATTCTTTTTTCGTTGCGAAGTATTATTTCCGGAGCACCAAAGTCTATTAGTTGTTTCAGGCGATTGTTTCTATTGATAACTCTTCGATAAAAATCGTTAAGATCCGATGTGGCAAATTTTCCACCCGGCAATTGAACAACAGGCCGTAAATCCGGAGGAATAACAGGCAGAACCGTCCAAATCATCCATTTTGGTGATATATTGGCTTTGACAAAGGATTCCAAGAACCTGACCTTTTTAAGCAGCTTATTTCTTCTTTCTCCCTTTACTTCATTAAGGTCTTTTAACGCTTCAGCATATTTTTTATTCAGATCGAAGTTTGATAAAATTTCATAGACGATTTCAGACCCCATACCCGTATCGATAAACTGATCGGCTTTTTTTTCCTTAAGATAGAGAAAGTCATCTTCTTCGATTGTATCGAGATATTTTAATGATTTCATGACTTTCAAAAGACGATCGAAAAAAGAGACCTTTTGATTTTTCTGTTCAATAAATTTATCAGATAGTAATTTAAGCTGCTCTCTTAGTTTAAATTCCAGTTCTTGTTCGGCTATTTCTCTTTGTTCTCTATTATCAATTTTTTTTACAAGTTCTTCTTTTTGATTCTTAAAATCCTTTTCCACATTTTTTTGGTTTTCTGACTGGTCTTTTTCTAAAGCGACTAACTCCTCTTGTTCAATTTCTTCGATGATCTTAACGGACTGTTTTTGTTTTTCCTTATCGATTTTTTTAACTAGATAAAGAGCATAATAGATGATACGCTCCAGTGATTGAGGTGCAATGTCAAGAATCGTGCTTAAAACAGAAGACGACCCTTTAAAATACCAGATATGGGCAATCGGGGAAGCCAATTTAATGTGGCCAATTCTTTCGCGGCGTACAGCCGAAGTTGTAATTTCGACGCCGCATCGGTCACAGACGATTCCTTTATATCTGATTCTCTTATATTTTCCGCAATAACACTCATAGTCTTTGGTCGGGCCAAAAATCCTCTCGTCAAATAATCCGTCTTTTTCTGCCCTGAAGGTACGGTAATTTATTGTTTCGGGTTTAGTTACTTCGCCATGCGACCAGCTCGATATTGCCTCAGGAGAAGCGAGCTTGATGCGAAGTCCAGAAAAATCAACGAGTTCGTGATTATCCATAATTATATCTGATACGAATGATACGAATTTCTATGCGAATCTACGAATATTCTAATACTGAATTTTATAATCTGAATTAGCATATTCGCATCATTTGCATAAGATTCGTTGATTCGTATCATATTACTTTATATAGTCTATAGCTAATCCTAATGCGTTTAATTCCTTCATCAAAACGTGAAATGATTCAGGAACATTGGACTGGGGAATGTCAACTTTTTTGATTATCGATTCAAAAGCTTTGGTTCGTCCCCTGACGTCATCACTTTTAATGGTTAGCATTTCCTGTAATGTATAGGGAACGCGATGAGTTTCGAGAGCCCAGACTTCCATCTCACCAAATCTTTGTCCACCCATCTGTGATTTTCCTCCCAACGGTTGCTGGGTTACCAGAGAGTACGGACCGACTGATCTGGCGTGGAATTTATCCTCGACCATGTGGATTAGTTTCATAATATAACCTATACCGACAAAGACTTTCCTATCGTACGGTTGTCCCGTCTGTCCATCAAACAGAGTAACTTTTCCATCAAAAGGCAGTCCGAGTTTTTTAAGTTCAGAAGTAATAAATTGTTCCTTTATTTTTTCAAAGACAGGAACAGTGATTGAGGTATTTTTATTTTTTGCAATAAGACCAAGTAGGGTTTCAAATAGTTGTCCAAGATTCATACGGGATAGGATGGAAAGGGGAGAGAGTATGACGTCCACTGGTGTACCGTCTTCTAAATGTGGCATGTCCCATTCCGGGAGGATTTTAGAGATAACTCCTTTGTTTCCGTGTCTTCCGGCAAGTTTATCTCCTACCGAAATTTTCCGGAGTTGAGACGTTGTTACGATAATTCTTTTTAATACGCTTGGTTCTAATTCGTTTGGATCTTTTTTGGAATCAATTACTTCCAAATCTACTACCGTTCCCCGTTTACCATACGGAATACGAAGTGAAGTGTCTTTGACATCCTTGGCCTTTTCACCGAATATTGCCCTCAGAAGTCTTTCTTCAGCCGTAAGTTCTTTTTCTCCCTTTAGAGCCACTTTCCCAACCAAAATGTCGCCACCCGACACCTCAGATCCGACAATAACCAAACCGTCCTTATCCAGGTTTTGCAGGACTTCCTCCCGAACGTTTGGAATATCTCTGGTTAACTCTTCCGGGCCAAGCTTGGTATCAACAAGATCGGCAATAAATTCTTCGGAAGTAATAGAAGTTAGAAGATTGTCTCTGATCAGTCTTTCCGAGATAACAAATCCATCTTCATAACCAAGTCCGTTAAGTGAGGTATAGGCAACTACTAAATTTTGGCCCAAGGCAAGCTTACCGTTATCAGTTGATGGTCCGTCTATAATAACTTCACCCTTTTTTATTTTTTGTCCTGGTTCAACTTTTGGTTTTTGATCGAAGACAACATCTTTATTTGTTTTTACAAATCTGTTTAATTTATAGGTGTATTCTTTTCCTGACTTAGCTTTTAAGATAACTTTTTCTGCATCCACATACTGTATTTGTCCGTCTTCTTTCGCAAAGACTGTTCTATTAAGTGCAGAAGTAATTTTTTTTTCTAATCCCGTGCCAACGATTGGAGCTTGAGGATTGATTAAGGGAACAGCTTGACATTGCATGTGTGTACCCATAAGGGCTCGACTCGCATCATCATTTTGAAGAAAAGGAATTAGTGTGGCGGAGGCTCCCACTACCTGTCTTGGAGAGATATCAATATAATCTAACTGTTGAGCAGGCACTTCAACGATCTCACCCTTGTTGCGACAGACAACATGTTCGTCAAGTACGAAATTATTCTTATCAATGTTTATACTATTTGAGGTTATATAGTAGGATTCCTCATCGTCTGCCTGAAGATAAACTTTTTCATCAGATAATTTTACCCGGATTTTGCCTCCCAGCTTTTCTTTTAATAATTTTCGGTAAGGCGTCTCAAGAAATCCATATTTATTAACTCTTGAATATAAGGCCATATAAGTAACTACTCCAATATTTGGTCCCTCAGGAGATCGAATCGGGCAAATTCTCCCGTATTGAGAAGAAGAGATGTCTCTAATTGAGAAAGAGGCTCTTTCTTTTTCAATACCACCCGGACCTCCTACGGTAATTCTTCTTAAGTTATCCAGTTCAGATAGGGGATTGGTCTGATCAACTATTGTTGATAGTTGGCTAGTTCTAAAAAATGAATTTATTGCAACAATTAGGGGTTTAGAATTAACTATTTGAGAAGGAGCTACATTGGTTTCGCTAGTAACCAGACTCATTCTTTCCTTGATTTCTCTTTCAACTCTAACCATGCCGACCCGGATACCGTACATACTTACCAACTCTCCAACTGTGCGAAGGCGTCGATTACCCAGATGGTCAATATCGTCAAAAACACCTTGACCTTTAGTCAAATTTAAAAGATATTTTATTGTTTCGGTTATATCGGTTTTAGTTAAAAGATGATTTTCCTTTTTTATTTCAAGATTTGTCTTTAATTTTTTATTGATTTTATACCTTCCAACGTCAGCCAAAGAATAACGGCGATGGTTAAAAAATAAATTGTGCAGTGTTTCAAAGGCATTTTCCAAAATCAAAGGTTCACCCGGTCTAACTTTCCGATAAATTTCCAGTACCGCCGAATCTTTATCTTTTGTTTGATCTTTTTTTAGTGTAGGTTCAAGATATTTTTCAATAAGATCTTTATCAATATCCTGGAATTGCGACATTATTTCCGCATTATTTTCTCCTTCGAAGACTTTTAAGAGCACTGTGGCGAAAAATTTTCTTTTTTTATTGATCTTCATCTCAATCAAATTATTTTTATTGAGAGTTATATCTAACCAGGCGCCGATATATGGCCGTATTTCCGCGTTATATAAAGTTAGCCCGGTTGTTTTGTCAATTTCAGCTGTAAAATAAACTCCGGGAGACCTGACAATCTGGTTAATAATGGCTCTTTCAATTCCATTTATAATAAAAGTGCCACGATCCGTCATCTTTGGTAAGTTGAAAAAATATACCTCCTGGGAACGTTCAGAACCGGTTTTTTTGTTGATGAGCCTTAATTTAAGATAAACAGGAGTATCGTAAGTTAATTTTTTTTGAAGACAAAGCTCAAGCGAATAACGGGGTTCACCAAAAAAAACATCGGCAAAAAATAAACTGAATTTTTTTCCGGTATAGTCTTCGATTGGGAAAAATTCATTAAAAATTTCCTTGAGTTCTAGTTTAACAAACTTTTCCCATGACTGTTTTTGAATCTCGATAAGATCGTAGTCTTCTAGCTCTTTATCTTCTCTGCCAAGATGTATTTTTTTTTGAGGGGAAGTATTAGATGAATGATTCAAAGTCATCTCTGAGGGATACTATAATTTTTTTATAACAACAAAAAAACCCTTTTTACAAAAGGGTATCGGAAAAAGATACTAAAATATACACGAGTAAGTTACGTTTGTCAAGCGTATTTTGGTTCTATGTAAATAATGGTTGTAACAATAGGGTTGTAATTAAAACCGATAGCATAACTTTTTGAATAAATACTTCTTTGTTTTTAAATCCGAATGAAATTCTTTTAATGAGTTTCATTTTGTTATGCATACCTTCCATATACCCATTAGTTGATTTGTTGTTGAAATAGTTCAAGATATATTCTTTCCAACGGGATAAAGTTCTTCCCCAGGTAATTAATTCTCCGTCGTCAGTTGAGGTGAGGGTTGAAATGATGAGTCTCAACTTTTCCTCAGCCTCTTCTTTAGTTTTTGCTTTGTACATGGTTCGCAATGTTTCTTTCGTTTCCCAATACATCTTAAGCTCAGGATAGTGCTTCATAATATTTTCAAGCTCTAAAACTTGCCAATACTTTAAGTCCTCTTTGTTTTTAGTCAAAATGTAGCGTTTGATTGTTTTCTTGTAGATGTCCTGTAAAAGCCTTCTCTCCTCATCAAGTCTTCGGTTTGCGTCCTGAATGACGTGGAAATGGTCAACGACAACTGAAGCCTCAGGTAACACTTCCCGCACTGTAAACAAGTAGAGATCGCACATATCGATAACAACCTCGGAGATTAATGATTTAACTGCCGGATTTAAAGACCTCAGCAGTTTTTTAAGTTCTGTTTTGTTTTTAGACGTCATCACACCTTTTAATCTGTGCTTTGTAATGTTGCCAATAGTTGTTAGCATCTTGTGGCCGGAGAAGGAGACCTCATCTATCCCCAGAACAAATGGAGTTGCCTCCTTTTCCTCTTTTGAGAAATCAAAAACAGAAGAAGAAACAATTTCCTTAAGCCATTTACGCTGTGTATGGTAGGAAACGTTGTATTTTCTGGTGCCAGACAGGAATGACCTGTCTGACAGATTTAAAACCACCTCTTTTTTGTGTTTTGGAGTCACCCGTTGACGCTTTGCGATAAAGCCCAAATCTTCAACAAATATTCGTTTACAGAGCTTACACAAAAATCTTCTCGGGCGAAAAACAAGAATACAACTTTTCCCTAACATTGTTCCGTTTTGTATTTCTCTTTTAGGGTGAAAGCCGTAGCTATGTTTTGAGCGTATGTTACAGTTTGCGCAAACGGCTGTTTTTCTTCTTGGCTTTACATGAAAATATATGCAGGTTTTTTCTTGAATAACTTTAGTAACCAGAAAACGATAACAGTCAAATAGTATGCTAGAATTCCACATAGGAGGATGTTAGAACTGGTAACACTATCTATCATCCTCCTTTTTTTATCTTGTAGTACGAGAAAAATATGCACGTGCAAGTTTTAGAGTGAACTTAGAAGATAAAAACAACCTGAAGTATCGTTTTTATACAACCATATATTTCAATCAACCGCGTATTTTATCCCTCGATTTCACTCGGGATTATCCTGAGCTTTGTCGAACGGACTAGTTTCTTAATAACTTCATTTTTTCCAGTACGTTTTCTAAGATAGGTTTATCTTGTTTTAAACCATCTGTTTTACCTGCTTTTTCTACCAGGGCGTTTTCAATCTGTTGCGCAATGGCCAGAACATTTTCCTCCAGACCTTCTGACAGTTCCAATATTTTTTTTAACATTTGTCGTCCTTTTTTTGTTCCCAAAAAAAAAGCTAAGGATGCGGCTGAGATTGCACCAAAGGCAAAACCCAACCAAAGACTAGTCGGCTGATTATTATTTTGATCCCGCTTCGCGTGACTGTAGTTTGCCATTTTTTTTAGCATGGATAAAATCGATAACCTTAAAGATGGTTTTTAAGCCAGAGACAAAACCGGTTATTTCTGAAAAACTGTTTCCAACCGATACACCTACTTTTTCAAAGTTGTCAATAATTTCGTTTATTTTTTTCAGTGTTCCTCGTAGTTCTTTTAAGACAAAAACCAACTGAATTCCAACAACGACCAAGAGAATAGTTGTAACCGTAAGAACCACAGTTAAAAGTAGTTGTGTGCTGTCCATTATTTAATTGTGAAAAAAAACTCGATAAAAGTCAAACGATTCCACCTTTTTTTATTTTTTCGGCTACTTGATTGTTGGCACGCAGGAGTTCATCGTAGGAAGTGCCGGCATCGATCCACCAATCAAGAAATTCACAGGTTAAGGTTTTTTCCTTAAGGTAAAAATTATTTAGATCGGTAACTTCAAGCTCACCTCGTGCCGAAGGTTTTAGTTTTGTTATAAAATCAAAAACTCGATTATCATACATATAGATTCCTGTTTGGGCTATATCGGATTTTGGATTTTCCGGTTTCTCCTCGATGGATAAAACCTTACCAAGTTCATCAACCTCGATTACACCATATTGTCTGGCGCGGGTAGACATTTTTATCCCAAAAACCATTGCCCCCTTTTTTTTATTTTGAAATTTATTAACTATTGGTTTAAGTTTTTTTGCATCAAAGATATTATCGCCTAAAATAACTAAAAGTTTATCCTTGGAAGCAAATTCTTTAGCCAGAGCGATTGCATCGGCAATTCCTCCTTTTTGGTTTTTTTGTACTGCATAATAAAGTTTTAAACCAAACTGTTCACCGGCTCCGAGAAGATTGGCAAAATCACCCGAGTGGTCAGCAGATGTTGAAAGAAGGACTTCTTTAATACCCGTGATTTTCATTGCTTCAATTGCATAGAATATCATCGGTTTATTATATACGGGTAAAAGATGTTTATTTGTAACTAGAGTCAACGGCCGAAGACGTGTGGCAAGACCGCCGGCTAAAATCATTCCTTTCATATTAGTTGGGCAAAATGATTATCTTTAGCAGAAACATAAGGGTAAAAGCAATAAGAATATATTCTACCACAGTTTTTAGATGGAGTGTATCTTCTATAATATGATGATAAATTCCCCAAAGAACATAGAAGGTTATAAATATAAAAAGGATGATAAACTCCAAAAGCCGTTCTCCCTTAAAAATATTAAGAGAGATTAAAAATAAAACTCCAGCAGTAATTAGAAACAGGTAATCAAATAAATTTTTACTTACCTCTTTTTTTATGTGAGTGATAAAGTACTTCATAATAATTACTTATAATACAGATCCTTTAGTCAACAGTAACAATCCGATAAAGATAAAACCGATAAAAATCAAATGTGCTAAATTTTTTCCTGTTATTCTTATGACACGGAGTTTATTGGCAAAATACAGATCCATAATAAAAGCCAAAGCTAAAAAGGCAAGAAAAATAAGGCTTGAATTAAACGTAATTTTCCCTATACCTTTTTTTTGTTGCTGAGTTTGTTGGGACAAGATAACGGGTTGATTTTCAACAATAGTTTCCTCCTCTGGGGCCGGAACCGGCGCTTCAGCCTGGACGTCGACCATATTAAGAGTATTTTCTGTTTGTTTGGCAAGAGGAGCGGAGAGTGGTTTTCCAAACATTTGTACTACAATCGTTGTTTCTTCACCGTTTAAAACTCCATTTGTCATAGCCAGACCAACCTCTGAGTACTCCTTTCTTAAAATATTTTCTTTGTGCGACGGTGAAGCCATCCAGGCGTCAATAACACCTTGACTGAATAAAAAATTTTTCGCCAGGTTTTCGCCTGCGAATTCATATTGATAACCAGAATAAAGAATAAAATCCCATGGGGTCGCGCCGTCAGGTCCGTAATGTGACCAGTAGTTTTTTGCAATCATATCCTGAGCTTTTTTTTGAGCGGCGGCGGCTAGTTGGTCGTTATAAGAAAGAGTCGGAAGCTGATTTTGTTGTCTAATGTTATTTGTTAATTGATAAAGCTTATCTGTAGTGATATCTGTTGCGAATCCTAAGACGTCTCCGGTTTTTGCATGTAGAATTTTGAAGCTAAATGTTAAAAATACAGCAAAAATAAGATAGTAGGTTAGAAAATCAATATGAATTGCTTTTGCCCGGTAGTTATTGCCTTCATGCGGGATAAATAAGTTATGTAATAAAGACTTTAAAAAATGCATTTCAATTCAGAAATTTTTTAACAGCGCTAATATTATGTTTTATATAAATATACATCATAATAATACCTGCGGTGTCAATAAATACGTCGCGAATTTTTCCTTCTCTGGTTGGAACAAAAGTTTGGTGAATTTCGTCGGAAGCGGCATAAAGTATTGAGATAAGTAGAGGATATAAAAATTTATGATTTATGGTCAAATATGATTTGCTAATTGAGTAGAAAGCTCTTAATAAAAGAAAATAAAGAATTGCGTATTCGATCATGTGCAGGCTTTTAAAAATTAAAAAATCAAAAAGAAATTTTCCGGTAACTTGCGCATGAAGTCGTGATGACAGATAAAAAATTATAGACATCCAAATCACCGGAGGTAACCAGTAATAGACTAATCGTAAAAATTTGCGCATAGTTAAAATAATACAACATTCAAGAAGTCGTTTTTACCTTAATCAGGATAGAGATAATTGAGAGTAGAGAATAGGAGAAAGAAGCAAATGTTAGAGAAGTAAGTAATCCCCGGTTTTGATTATTATTATCGGATTGATTTTCCGAAGTCAGACCCAACACCTCCTCGTCTCTCACAGCTGGCGGATCAGAAACTACAGGTTGGCTTTGAGTAAAAAAAGATATTTTTGTTGACGTAATTGTAGAACGACTTTTAGAAATAAATAAAGTAACAGAGGGAGTTTTGCTTAGTGTGATTGTCGGACTTGAAGAAGTTGTTGAGTTTGGTATTGATGACGAAGGCGGATTAAGACATGAACCGTTGGGACTATTTTTTGTAGCAATCTGTAAACAAAATTTATCATTGTCAAAAGAAGTGCGGGCTAAGGTTTTTCCTTTCTCTGAAGTCTCATACTGATAACTATCAATTTCTTTTTGATTGTAATCCAAAAGTCTTACGTTGTCACCGGAATTGTTAAATACAGAACTTGAAAGTTCATACGAGGCATAAGATTTTGCAGGAACCGTCAGCGAGAATTTTTTAATTGTACTTCCGGAATTCTCAAGATCGTCGATATACCAATCATTTAGATTCACATCAAATTCGTTTTCATTATAAATTTCAATCCACTCATTATTTCCAGTTTCCGGGTCCACCATAAATTCAGAAAGGTATACGTTATTATAAGATTGAGGTGTTAGTGTTATGGTCGGAGGGGAAGCGGTTTCAGCGAGTGCTGGAGACGGAGCTTGTGGTGGTGATGATGTATCAGTTGGGGAAGCAGAAGTTACATTAATTGAAACAGATTCTGTTGATTGAAAAAAATCATCGCAGGCTCCAGAAATATTTAAACAGGCGCGGATATAGGCAACTTTAGCACCAACTGCAGAACCGTCTTTAACTCTACAGTTAATAGTTCCTTCCCAAAAACCTGTACTATTGAGGGTTATTTGAGGCATCTTGCTCCAGGCTCCATTGTCATTTAACCATTCCGAAGTTGATGGATTAAATGTTTGACCTTCAGTTAAGTGAGAACTGTCAGACCCGACTCTGCATTTTATAAAATAGTTGGCATTTATAGATCCTTCAGTTATCTTGGCTGTAACTTGAAAACTTTCTTGCAGTGTAACATTATTTTTGTCAGCGGCAGTGATTGCGGTATTAACTGCAAGAGAACGGTGTCCAAAAAATAAATAAGCAAAAAATAAAATAAATAAAAAAAATATTTTTTTCACTATTAACTTGAAACTAAACCTAATGAAATTTTATGTCAATGGACTATAAGCGACAAAATATTTTAAAGGGAGTATACGTGCAGGTAAAAAGTAACGATATTTGAGTCTTTATGGACAAGTTTTACATATGGTAAGGCACAACCTATAGAATAACTGCCGCGGTATAAATCACCATCGGCAACGGATAAGACTGTATTTGAGGATCCGTTAATATCAATACCGTTATGAAAACTATATATTCTTCCCACCCAAGTATTTCTCGCGGCCCAGGTACTGCCATATCCTTGTTCGAGTTCAATCGAGGGATTGATCGGCCAGTCCCAGCTTCCCGAAGGATTGAACGGGTCACCGTCCGATGAACCGCAACCCGAACCGGAACAGTTAGTGTAGTCTACCGATTTTAGATAATTAAACGGATTGGATACCGCTCCGTTTTCCTGCACGATGAAATGGAGATGGCCGCCGGAAGAATTGCAGGATGCGCCGGATATTATTGAAGCGATGGATTGACCTTTTGATACGTCTCTCAGTTTAGTCTCTGTACCAGCTCCTGCGATAATACCTTGAATGGCTGCGTATTCTGCTCTTGCCTGTTCAAGAAGCCGCTGATAGATTCTTTCATCATTTTGAGTAACGCTAAGAAGGTTTTGCTTTGCAGCTTTCTGATTATCCAAATCGTCCTTTTGGTTATTAAGCTGGGTCTCTAGTTTAGCCAGTTCAATGGTTTTTTCTTCCCGCAAATTTTTTTGCTCTTCAAAATTAATCTTGGTTTCCTGGACTTGGATCAGGAGTTTTTGGTTATTCTCCTGGGCAGTTTTCAGGTATTTGACTTTACCGATAAAATCATTGGCATTTTGACTGTTAAAAAGAATATCAAAAAAAGTTAAAGGTTTATTTTTGTAGCTTTCAACCATTTTTTTTAACAGGAGCTTTGAAAGGTGGCTAAGTGCGGTATCAAGTCCTCTGATTCTGGTAGTAAGAATCTCCACTTCTTTTTGGGTTGAGATTATTTTTTCTTCGGTTTCCTGAATTTTCAGGGCGGTTAGATTAATCTGGAGAGTCATATATTGGATTTCCGCCGAAAGCGTATCCCTTTGCCTTCCCAGGTCCGTAAGTTTTTTCTGATACTCTTCAATCTTTTCGGCGACCTCACCGACATTTTGCGCGGAAATATTTTGCGAAATAAAAAAGAGTAGTACAAAAATTATTAAAAGAATAATTTTTTTAAGCATGTATTAATTATACAGAACTGATATAGTCATTCTGGGGATCAGTCAGACGGCGCAGAATCCATAATCTGTTTTATGGTAAGGCTAAACACAAATTGACTAGTATCGAATTTACAACTTTAAAGACGGTCGCATTAAAAGTCGTAAAATTTTTATCTATGTTTTTTGGATGTCAATAACACTAATCTTGCTAAAAGTAAAATAGCAATTAAAAGAAGTATATATGCGATAGCTGTGTTAGCAACAAAATTTTGAATATTCATATTTTTAAATACTTCTGGGTGGCGAGGAGGGTGGCGAAGATGGCGATGCCGACGCCAAAAAATAATGATAGCAGAAAAGCTGCAGATAAAAAGGTTATATTAACAGGCCAGACGGTTATTTTTGTGACATAGATTGATAAAGACAGTTGTGAAATATCTTTTAAATATGAATTAAAAAAAGGCTGCAATGAGAGTAATATCCCCAATATTATTAAAAAAGATCCAACTGCGGCTGTTGAGCCAAATAAAAACGCCTCAAGCAGAAAAGGCTTTTTAACGTAAAAATCGCTTGCTCCCAGAAGTTTTAAGAGTTCTATTTCTTCTTTTTTCAGAGCAATTTTAAACAAAGTGGTAGTTGTCAAAACCAAGATAGCTAACAAGATAAGAAAGCCAAAAAAGACGACTGTAGTTTTTCGCAGAATATCAGTTAGTGTCAGTAGGCGATCGAGAATATCTTTTTGGAAGTTTACCTCATCTACACCGGGTTCTTTTTTTAGGAATTCGGCAAGTTCGGGAAGATAGGTCGGTTTTTTAGCAAATATTTCCAAAGATGCAGGCAGGATGTCCGACGTAACCATCTCAAGAAGAAGCGGATTATCTTTATTCAAATCCTTATAAATTTTATAAGCTTCATCTTTAGAGATATATTTAATTGATTGGACTTTATCAGAGTTCGTCAGTTTATCTCGAATTTTAAAGATCTCATTTTGGGGAGTCTTAGATTGAAAATAAACAGTCACTTGGGGTCTGGTTTCAACGTACCCCAAAAGTCCATAGAGAAAACTTAATGAAATAAACATAGCGGCGGATAAAAAGAGCGTAAAAAATAAAATCAAAAAAGCAGCCAGTGATTGGTAGGGCGTTCTGCGAATTGAAGTTAGTATTTCATTCATATGTCATATCCTCCTTTTCTATGATCTTTTGTTAATTTTCCTTGATTTAGGACTAAAACTCTTTTTTGAAAACTGTTGACTATATCGGTGTTGTGCGTAGCAAATAAAATAGTTTTTGTTTTTTCTAATTTCTTAAATATTTTCATAATTTCCCAGGCAGTTTTTGGATCCAGATTGCCGGTGGGTTCATCCGCGAGGATTATATCCCGATCACCGACTATGGCTCTTGCGATGGCAATCCTTTGGATTTCTCCCGCCGAGAGTTGTACCGGAAAAGCCAACGCTTTTTTTGAGAGACTGACAAGATCAAGAGCTTCCTCAACTTGATTTTTGATCTGATCCTCTGGCAGACCAATAACTTTTAGACTGAGAGCGATATTTTCGAATACACTTTTGTCAAAAAGTATTTTGAAGTCCTGGAAGATCATACCAATCTTTCTTCTTAATATCTCGACTTGAGTAAATTGATTTGAAGTGATATCAAAATCGTCAACCAGTATAGTTCCATCAGTCGGTAGTGACTCACGCAGTATCAATTTGAGGATCGTTGTTTTTCCAGCTCCCGATGGACCAACCAGGAAAATAAATTCCTTATCCTCGATATCAAACGATACCTCAGCGAGGGCAAGATTGCCTAGTGGGAATTTTTTTGTGACATTTTCAAATTTGATCATTGGAGAACTTCAACTAATCCAACATCCATCAACCAGCCGGCTTTTTCAGCTTGAAAAGTCTCGCCCCAGACACGTATTTTTTTACCTACGTATTGGGATAGATCTACGGTTGTCGAGGTGAGATAGACATTTTGTGATTCACCACCAGGACGCTCAAGATGAAAATTTCCTTCACCGTCAACTCCTCCTTCTTTCAACTTGCCCTCGGCCTTATCTTTAAAGGTTTTCTTATCGGCTATGCCGGCTGTTTTTTCAACTTTTTTATTATCCGATTTTTGACCCGTCACAACGCTACTTTTTGCTGTTTTGCCAAGAATAAATCCGACTATTCCGCCCGCTAAGATGATGATTAATAAAATCGAAAAAAATTTGGGGTAACTCAATGTATTTTGACCGGAAGAATCAAGGTTGTGAATCAGTTTTTGAGTAGAATTTATATTTTCCATATAAAAAGGATAACAAGTTATTCAAGTTTCTTCAAGTAAGCCTCAATAAATCCGTCAAGATCTCCGGCCAATACGGCTTCGACATTTGATTCCTCATAGTCGGTTCTAAGATCTTTAATCATTTTATAAGGGTGAAGCACGTAAGATCTAATCTGTTTTCCCCAGGAAGCAACTTTGACTTTTTTAAAAGACTCAATTTCATCAAGTTTTTTTTCCTGTTCGATTTGCCAAAGTTTGGCGCGAAGAATATTTAAGGCATTTTCACGGTTAGCTCCCTGGTATCTTTCCTCCTGACAGGAGACTGTGATTCCTGTTGGTTTATGGGTTAGGCGGACTGCGGTTGAGACTTTATTTACGTTTTGCCCGCCTTTGCCGCCGCTTCGATAAAACTGCCAAACTAGTTCGTCTTCTTTTAATTGAACTTCTTTATCTTCAACAATCGGCAAAACCTCCACCAATGCAAATGAAGTTTGTCTTAATTTATCGGCATTAAAAGGTGATTGACGAACAAGTCTGTGCACGCCTGCCTCAGATTTTAAGTGACCATAGGCAAAAGCACCGTAGACTTTTAAAGTGCTGGTTTTTATACCTGCCTCTTCTCCCTGAACCCGATCAATTTCTTCAAACTTCCAACCTTTTTTTTCAAAATAACGGGTGTACATACGAAAAAGCATCTCGGACCAGTCCATTGCTTCTGTTCCTCCCTGGCCGGAGTGGATGGCAAAGATAGCATCGCCTTTATCGTGTGGACCGGAAAGGAACAGGAGAATTTCATATTTTTTTATCAGTTTTTCCGCTTCTTTCAGTTCGCCTTCCTGAAATAATAACTGCATCATCTCAATATCTTCGATTTCCTTTTTCAGGTCGTTGATTTTTTTCATTACTTCACCGGCATTTTTGCTGTTCTGCCAAAATGCCGAATCATAAGTATTTTTTTCCAAAAGAGACACTTCCTGTTTTTTTACAGACAGGTTGGCTTTTGCAACAATACTATCCAATTTATTTTTTAATTCCTCTTTTTCCATAGAATTTATTTTAATTTAAACGCTCTAATATTCTTTTGTTTACTTGAAGGATATTCCCAAGCCTTTGTAAATAAATCATAAGAAACTTTTCTATTTTTTAAAGGAGGAAGTCCAGGATCATGTAAGAAGAGGTTTTTATCATCATATCCAAAAACAACAACAAAATGTCCTGCAAAGCCATTTTTTTGATTTAAGATAAACGAATTAACGTTACAGATTATAAGACACCCTTTATTGAGTAATTTTTTGATGTCGTCTAAAGTGGGCAAAACTTTCTTCTGAATTTTTGATTTAGAATAAAGCAAAGCATTTTTTCTTTCATAACCTATATCACTGTTTTTTACTTGAACTTTTACTACGTCTTCGTCTTTAACCCATTTTTTCAAGTATATTACTCCGAATTCAGCGAATTTTTTATAATCAAATAGAGTTAAATGTAAAACATCAAAACCCTTTTTTTTCATATTCATCAAACTTTGCATTGGCCAAGTCCACAAATCCTTCTTTTTACCCGTTAATTTCTCTAATTGTTTCCAGGTAAAAGTTTTTTTAGGCATAAAATATTTTAAAACCATTTGTATAGCAGCTTGTTCACAGTGAGTATCGTCAGGTGTATTAGAAAAAAAGGAACGTCTTTAATTATCATGAAGTAATTATATCAACAAGCAGGTAGTAGGTGATTTGTGACCCGATTTTAAATCGTTGCATATCCTCGAACATGTAGTATTTCGTTTCTGGCCATTAAACGTATATCAGCAGGAGTAAGAGTCAAAACTGCTACGGTTTTACCTTCGGCTGTAGAAAATTCAACCTCAATTGTTTTTCCATCGGCATATATGTGTACCACAGTTCCTATATCACCTTTTTTAAGGTCATATTTTTCAATTGAGTGAGTTAGTACGATAGTATCTAGTTCATCAAACATATAAATCTCCCTAAATGACAATATTATACTGGATAAATTGTGATAAAACGTGGTCTTTTTTGACCTTTTTCAATAATCCAGATTGTTCGAATCTTAACGGCTTTTTTAATTGGTGTTTTAATCTCTCCGTCAATAATATATTTTGTACCATATGGTGAAATTTCTGCGTCTTTTATTTCTTGATATTTGAATAATTTACGGAGTTCTTTTTCGAAAATAACAATATTAGTTTCGTTAAAACCAAGACTGCGGAAAAACTTTGCCTTAAATTTTCCTGTAGCATGGGTTTCGGAAAGTATGTAGTCAGTTAGCTTCTTTCTTGAAATTATGGGTATCTCTTTAAAATGGAGTTTCACAAAATTATTTTAGCAGAAATTCTTTTTTTGCAGGTATGTCGGCTTTTGAAACAATACTATCCAATTTATTTTTTAATTCCTCTTTCTCCATAGTTAATAATTCTCTATTAAATTAGATTTGTTGCAGTACTGAGTGTTAATGACATTCTGGCAAGCGACGAAGGAGCGCGACCAGTATCTAAACAACGATTCTGGAGTCGGTTCAAAACTCATCGCTCCCCCCAGAATGACTTAAATATTATTTAAATCTATAAGCAAAAAAGTCAACAATTTGTAGATTTTATTAGCCAATAAAGTAATTATCAATTGGAGAAGCTTTAAGGACGCTGGGTTGATCAACACCTTTTTTTCGAGCTTTTACAAGGACTTCTTTTAAGGTTTTTCCTTGTGCCACAAATTTTTCATTATCGGGAGAAAGTGCAAGCCAACCGATTTTGTATTTTTTTAATATTTTGCTTAAGTCAGTCATACTTTGAATTATAACATACATAAAATTTGTTAAAATCAGAAAACTATGAAAGCAGTTTACATTGATAAATCATTAAATTTAAATTATGGTGATGTTCCACGGCCAATACCAAAAGAAGGAGAAGCACTAATAAAAATTAAAGCATGTGCACTTAACCATTTGGATCTTCATTTATTAAAAGGTAGGTTAGATATTCCTTTTCCTCATATTCCAGGTTCTGATGTGGCTGGTGTTATTATAGAAGTAAATAGTATGGGTAAATTAAAAGTAGGACAAGATGTTGTAGTTAATCCGGCAATACCTTGTGGTCAATGTTCAAGATGTAGAAAAGGATTATCATGTGAAATAGTAATAATATTCGGTTACAAAACTCAAGGTGGTTACGCAGAGTATGTTGTAGCACCCATAAAACAACTTTACCCAAAACCTCAGAATCTTTCGTTTGAAGAAGCCGCTGCTTTTCCTCTCACTTTTCTTACTGCTTATCATATGTTAGTCGGAAGAGTAAAACTCCAAAGAGGTGAAACTATTTTTATCTGGGGGGCGTCAGGTGGGCTAGGTTCTGCGGCAATTCAAATAGCAAAATACTTAGGTGCAAGAATTATTGCGGCAGTAAGTAACGATGATGATGCAAAAAGAATTAATAAAACGGGAGTAGAACAAATTGTTAATTACAAAAAAGTAAATGTTGAAAAATTAGTTAATAAATTTACAAAAGGAAAAAAAGTTGACGTTGTTTTTGAGAGTATTGGGGTTAAAACTTGGAATATAAGTCTAGCTATCTTGAGACCTCACGGTAGAGTAGTGATTGCTGGGACAACTAGTGGAGCAGTAGCTTCTCAAGATTTAAGCGATGTGTATTATTTTCAATATACAATTTTTGGTTCAAGGATGGGTACAAAAGAAGAATTTGAACAAGTTCTGAAACTAGTTGAAGCCGGAAAACTAAAACCTATAATTGATAAAGTTTTTCCATTAAAAGATGTGAAAAAAGCATTAAAAAGATTAGAAGAAAGCACACATTTCGGTAAAATAATCCTTAGAATTTAAGTTGAGATTATTTAAAATCCGAGCCAATAATAATTACTACATCGGCGGCTTCGTCTTCATCAAGCACGGTTTCCTTAAATGAAGCGACATTTTCTTTCAGGTCGTTTTTAATCACTTCAGCAACTGAAGATTTGGATTTTTTAACCTGCAGTTCAGTCTGTTCATATTCAAAGTTGTCGGCATTACCGGTCAATATTTCCTGGTACCCATTTTCTTTAAGCAGATCTTTTACTTCGCTGGCTTTTCCGACCGTTCCTGAACCGTTTAAAACCTTAATATTTATTTCATCCCTTTTTATAGCTGGAGTTGGGGTGACGGTCGGTTTATCAGGTATTTTTGTGGGTGTTAATGTGGGGGTAACCTTCGGTTTGATCTGACTCAAATTGAAATGAAAATTTAAATTCATATTGGATAAGATTACAAAAAATAGGAATGAGAGGATAAAAGAGCTCAAAAATATTATAACCTCTTTTTTAACCAGCCCAACTTTGGGCATTGTAAATGATTTTTTTGTTTTTCCATGGTTATTGTTTAGAAAAGAAAAATCTTTGTTTTGTTCGTTGAAGATAAAGGCGCCGACACAGGCTTCATATGATAATACAGAAAATGGTTTATCAGATGAACTTAATAGGAGTTTTAAATAGTCTTGATAAAATTCCGGAATGATTCTTTTCAGCGGATTAGTCCAGACTCCGATTTCTTTGGTAAAGGTATCTTGCCTGACCTTTTCAGACTGTTCACCGGCTAAGATCAGACGATTTAACTTTGTTCCTTTTTGCTCAAATTCTGCAGCTTTCCGTTTTAATTCTTCTTCAACTTTATTCGTCTTGTCTAACGGCACAATCCATTTTTCAGACGATACCTGGCCAAATGAATCATAAAGTAGGCCTGTCAATTTATTATCGTCATAAGTTACATAAAAAATATTTTCTTTCTTATCTTTTCTTAAGGTTTTTTGGAATAATTTAAAGTAGGTTACAGCCTCCGGCAGAACAATATTTAATTTTAGATCAATTAGATGAAGTGCTTCTCTATATTTTGCTAAAACCTCATTTTCTATAGCATAAAAATGAATATATTTCTCAACCGTACCTTGTTCAAGAAAATAATCATAAGAACAGTCGTCTAAATTTAGTTGTATATTCGATCGGGCTTTGTCGACGATGAAAGTTGAAATTGCCGATGAGGCGATGTCCGACGGAATAGCAATCCGTAAAAAGACATAGCTTTCTTGAGGTAAAATTAAGAGAGTGTCTTTATTTTTTACACCACCGCTTGAAAGAGACTGCAGAGCTTCTTTTACTGCTGAAGCGATGAAGTCAACACTGCTTATTTTCCCTTGCTCCAGAAAATTGGACGACTGGTATGTTTTTGAAAAAACACGTGTCTCATATTGACCGAGAATTGATTTTTTAAGTTGCAGGACTTTAACTCGGTTTGAATCAATAAAAAGATAAAGCATTAAATCATTATAGAATATATTTTTGTTAAAAAACAAGGGGTCGCCGTGGTAGAATATAGTCGATGGAGAGCGTAGTTGAAGAAATTAAAAAGAAATTAGACATAGTGGTCTTTATCAGCTCTTTTATTCCTCTAAAAAAAACCGGAAGAAATTATAAAAGCGTCTGCCCTTTTCACCAAGAACGCACTCCTTCATTTGTAGTCTCTCAAGACCGTCAGATTTGGCATTGTTTCGGGGCTTGTCAAGAGGGGGGCGACCTGATCAAGTTTTTAATGAAGTGGGAAAACATAACTTTTATTGAAGCTTTAAGAGAATTGGCGGAAAAAGCTGGCATAAAATTAACCAAAGTCAGTTTTGACGATCACGTTTGGAAAAAAAAAGAAAGGATTGTGGGAATCAATACTCTTGCTGCCGAGTTTTTTGAGTATATTCTTCATAAAACGCAGTTCGGCAAAAAAGCTAATGAATATCTGAGATCCAGAGATTTAGATGAGAGAATAATTAAGAAATTCCAACTTGGTTACGCCCCTCATTCCTGGGATTCTCTTTTAAAGTTTTTGAAAAAGAAAAAATACGGAGAGTCTGAAATATTAGACAGCGGATTAATGGTGCGAAGCGAAAGGGGCGGACTTTATGATCGCTTCAGAGGACGATTGATTTTTCCATTAAAAGACGCGAGGGGCAATGTTATCGGTTTTTCAGGAAGAGTACTGGATGAGGACGCCAAAGAGGCAAAATATATTAATACCCCGGAAACGTTTTTGTACCATAAAAGAGAAACTTTATTCGGAATCAATCTGGCCAAGGAGGCGGCAAAAAAAGAAAACAATATTATTTTAGTAGAGGGAGAATTTGACGTAATTTCGCCCTATCAGCACGGGATTCAAAATATCGCTGCCATAAAAGGCTCTGCTTTGACAAGGGAACAACTGATGTTTTTAAAAAGATTCACAGATAAAATTACGCTAGCGCTTGATAGTGATTTGGCTGGTGAAGAAGCGATGAAAAAAGGAATAGAGGAGGCGGAAATTCTGGAATTTAATGTCAGTATAGCTAGTTTCGATTTTGCCAAAGATCCGGATGAAGCTGTTCGTAAAGATCCGGTCAAATTCAAAAAGGCATTAAAAAATTCGCTTCCTTATTATGATTTTATTATTAATATATCCCAGAAGAAAAATTCCGCAGACGATCCATACGGCAAAAAAAAGATAGCTGAAGAAGTAGGTGTTTTTATTGAGAAAATAAAAAACCCGATAGTGCTATCTCATTACATCAAAAAAATCGCTTCAATTCTAAAAGTATCGGAGGGAAGCGTGGAGGTTTTAATTAGAAATTTAAAAAGAAAAAAACAACAAAAATTTGCCCTACCGACTCAAAAAAAGACCGCTATAGAAATAATGAGAGAAGTTGTTATACAGAAATATCTGTTAAGTATTATTTTTCAGAGTGAAAATCCGTACAACCGGGCAGAAGAGATTTTTAAGACTTTTACAATTGAGGACTTTTCGGTTCCCGCTTTTCAAAAAATTTGCCAGCTTTTTTTTAAATATAAAGAAAAACATAAACAGTTTGATTTAAATAATTTTATTGAGACTCTTGCACCGGAGTTGAGATCGACATTTGACGAGGTGTTTCTTTTTGCCTCTACGGAGATCGAAGTAAAAAATGAAAAGATAGAAAAATTAGTGTACGAAGCTAAGCGTTACAGTCTTAAACGTAAGATAACGGAACTATCGGCATTTGATTCATCGGATGAAAATGAAATAAAAGAAAATTTAAGACTAATAAATCAAGAATTAACCCGTGTGGAAAAGAAGATTATTACGTTATAATATTATTCATGACAAAACATAGACTACCAAAAACTTTAAATGAGCTACTAAGGCAGGGTGAGGAAGACGGCTTCTTGGTTCAAGACGATATCCTAATTGTTTATCCTGCCGCAGAGAAGCATATCAAGGAGATCGATATGTTTTTTGATAAAGCCTTAAAAAGCGGCATAGATATTTTTGAAACCATTTCCACCAGGGAAGAGTCTGACATTAAAAAAACGGCAGAGGAAATGGAGAGAGAGTTAGAACAATTGGTGGTATTAAAACATGGTGAATCCTTAGATCCCATTAAAATGTATTTAAAGGAAATAGGCAAAACCCCACTTTTAACATTTGATGAAGAAATAGCCTTAGCGAAAAGATATGAAAAAAATGACCTTAAAGCCAAAGAAAAATTAATCAAGGCAAATCTAAGACTAGTTGTTTCAATAGCCAAGAAATACTTAGGCAGACGACTTTCCTTTTTGGACCTAATACAGGAAGGGAACCGGGGTTTAATTAGGGGAGTCGAAAAGTATGACTGGCGGAGGGGATTTAAATTTTCAACTTACGCAACTTGGTGGATAAGGCAGGCGATAACAAGAGCTATAGCCGACCAATCTCGGACAATTAGAATTCCTGTACATATGGTTGACCATATCAATCGTTACTATAAAGCGCAAAGAAGACTAACGCAACAATTGGGTCGTGAGCCAACAATCAAAGAAGTGGCAAAAGAAATGATGATGTCTGTTGAGGAGGTTGAGAATCTGACCAAGATTTCCCAGCAGCCAAAATCATTATCTACACCGGTTGGGGACGATCGGGAAGCCACACTGGAACAATTTGTTGCAGATCAAAATCAACCAACACTGTACGATAAAGTTTCGCGCGAACTTTTAAAAGACGCTTTGGGTAAAGTATTGGAAACTCTGTCGCCCCGCGAAAGAAAAGTATTAATGATGCGATTTGGACTAGAAGATAGCAAACCAAAAACTCTGGAAGAGGTTGGGAGAGAGTTTAAGGTTACTCGTGAAAGAATTCGTCAGATTGAGGCAAAGGCAATCCGTAAATTAAAACATCCCACCCGCGCCCGCAAACTAAAAGATTTCCTTGAGTAAATGGGGATTATAGTCCACATATCATTCACAGAAATAATCCCTTCAGTTGGCTCTATTTTATATAATTTGTAGATTATAGTCCATCGACATTTCTCACTTCATTTAATATCTTAACCACAATATGGTGCGTGGCAACTTCTTTTACCAGAGATTAGCTGAGAAAATAATTAGTCTCAGACAGAAAAGAAAGCTTTCCCAGGAACAGCTGGCGCTTTTATCTGATCTGGACAGAACCTATATTGCCAGAATCGAAGAAGGGAAAGCCAATCCCTCGATTAAAGTATTGAACAAACTTGCCCGTGTTTTAAAAACAAGGATTTCATCCTTACTCAAAGGAGTATGATCTGTGATTGAAAAATATTAAGAAAAAGAGTACATTTTTCAAATATGAAGACCAAGGTCACTCCTACTCAACGGGCGCTTAACCTGTGGGCTGTTGTTTTAATCATCTGGGCTGTATATCGGGCAAAATTGCAACTGCCGGAGTGGTTTGATGAATTTGTTGCAAAACCTTTGGTATTTGTAGTTCCGGTTTATTACTACATCAGAAGAGTTGAAAAAAAATCTTTTTATGCATCCATCGATCTGAAATTTAAGATTACATTATCCGATTTTCTAATAAGTTTTGCCATCGGAGGAATTTTTTCTTTTAGCGCAGTTTTAGCTAACGTCATAAAGTTTAAAAAACTTGTTTTATTCCAACATGCTATAAGCACGGAAACAATACTTTTTCTGGTGTTAACTGCTTTGGCAACAGGAATCTCGGAGGAGATATTATCAAGAGGTTTTGTCTTAAAAAGACTTTATCAGGAGTCAAAAAATATTTACACGTCGTCTTTTTTTGCCAGCATTCTGTTTTTCTTTCTCCATGTTCCAATTCTTTTTACAAACTACAAACTGACAGGTGATCAATTGCTATTATTTATGGGAACTGATTTGATGCTGAGTTTAGTTAATTCTTTTGTTTTTTTGGAAAGAAAAAACCTCCTCATTCCAATACTCATCCACGCCTTTTACAATCTCTCAGTTATTTTATTCGTTTAAAAATTAATTGTCATTCTGGTAAGTCCCGGCAGAGTCTGGGCGCATCCAGAATCGATGCTTGTCATTTCAAGCGATTAGGGCTTAATAGACATTTCGTGTTGGTTTTTATACCCGCTTTAATATTTCTCTAAGACTACTGTTTTTACAATTAGAAATTGGCTCGTGGAACTATTAGGTCTTAATTTTTAATTAATTTTAACGAACATCTAAAAGCTTAAAAGGTTGTGCCATCGTTTAACCTATGTTATCAATCTAAAGCATTAACTTTACCAACACATTATGTCTATTTAGCCGCGATTAGCGAGAAGTCTAACGAACTGAGAGAGTGTAAAAAGAGTTTCAAAAACGATTAACTATTTATAGCGATCGCCATATTTAATTAAATACTTGGTTTTACAGAGTTTTTGCGGGATTATTCTTTTGAAGAAGATTGATTTCCAAAAAGAAATACTACCATACAGTGTTCATCATTATTTTCACCGCCGGACTCGATTAATCTATCATATATTCCTATTATTTCACCTTTTTTAGATGTTACTACTTTATTCTGAGCCCCGGCGATTTCTTTATTATTTATAACTACACCACGAGGAATTTTACTACCTATCCAATTTAAAACAATTGCACTTTCTGCTTCACCTATTAATCCAAGTAAATGCCCATTAAATTGAAGTTCAAATAATTTAGCTAGTATATCTCCCTTATTACCACCGAAGGTAATTTGGATTGTCCCCCACTTAATCATTTGCAAATCTTTGGTGCTGAGATCTAATCTGCCAATAATAGGCTTTTCCATAGCTAAATATTACTATATTTAGGTATAAAAATCAACCCAAAATTAATTTACCTCATATATCCAGAATATTTCTTCGGGGCCGGATTTGATTTTTTTTAGTTTATCTTTAACTGATTGGTCTGAGTTATTAAAGTGTTCAGGATAGCCGATGAAAACAGATTTTTTTAGACTTGGATTGAACTGAAAATTAAAGTCAAACTTATCGAATTTTCCGACCTGTCCAAATCCATATTGATCAGGCGCAGATATTTTTGCCTGTTTTTGGTAGATTGCCGGGTCAAACGGCCAATAATATAAGAAATAAATGTAAGGTTGGCCGTGTCTGTCTGTGATATAGAACCGGTCATATTTTTTATAATTTTGTTTCACATAATCAACTAGCTCTTTATACCCGCACTGCCAAGCTCTAATGGTTGTAGCTCTTTTTGGGTAGTGATTGAAGTATGTGTCCCAGGAGAAAAATTTGAAATAAGCAAATCCGACAAATAAACAAATAAAGATAAAAAATTTCAATTTTTTATTTTGAAAGGAGTGATATCCATGATAAATTCCGTAGCTAATAATGATTAAAAGAGGAAATAATAACGTATAGGTTCGGATCAGTGATTGACCTTGCCAGGTTAAAGCGTTGCTGATAGGTGTGATAAAGATCAAAAAAACCAGAAGATATCTAAATCTTTCCTTATTCCTGAAAAGAAAATAAAATCCGATAAAAATAAATAAATATTCGATAAAAGTAAAAAGTCCTAAATTAGGGAAACCAAATCGCAAATTTGTGTCTCCATTAATAACCAAATATTCGGGGGAAAATTGGCTTAGATAACGATTGGAAACATCGCGGATCGCTTCTGTTAATTTATTATGTATCAACCGACTGGGGTGTTCTCCAAGATATTCTATTATTCTCAAATTAAAACCGGTATTCTTAAAAAAGAACAAGTTATTAACCCGATTGAGTCCATATTTGAAGTCAAAAAACAAGGAAAAAGTGACAGTAAACACTAACAGTAACAATTTAACTCCTAATTTGTTTTCCTTTGATTTTTTTTCATAAAGCAGAATAAATAACTGAAGAATAAAGAAGAAAAAAAGATAGATTCTGCCGGTCTGGTAAGAAAAAGCATTTAATAGTAAAAACAAATTAGTCAAAGTAAAATATTGAATTGTTTTGGATTTTAAATATTTAACTAAATACAAAAGGCTTAATAAGATAAAAAAGGTTCCAATCACTCCTTCATGAGCGTGTCTGGAAAGAATATATATTCCCGGACTTAGTGAGGTTAAAAAAGCCGTAAGCAAAGAGATTTTAGTTTTATTAAATAATTCTTTGGCTAAAACATACATCAAGGGCACAAATAATATTCCGATTAAGATATTTAAAGCTCTGGTTGAGAAATCATTTAGTCCAAAAATTGCCATAAAGGGAACAGATAAATACGTATAGATTGGAAGCTTATAGTCTTCAAAAGATTTAAAGCGAAGCGGCATAAAAGCGCCGTATTCGTCCCGGCCGGTTTTTAGAATAGAATAAGCATTGTAGCCAAAAGCCGCTTCGTCGGCATTGATACATGGTGGAATTTCGTTGATTTTGTAGAAATGTAAAAAAACAGAAATCAAAATACATCCGGTTAAGGTTAGAAGAGTAATTTTATTTTTCATAAATTTGATTTGTCATTCTGGCAAGTCCCGCCGTGGCGGGACGCGTCCAGAATCTAACAACGATTCTGGAGTCGTCGCTTCACTCCTCCCCAGAATGACGATGCAACTCAAATAAATCTAAAATTTCTCTGTCTGTTTTTTTAAACAATTTTATTGTTTTTTGCCGGGATTCAAATATTTTAGGTAAGCGTATCAATGCTAAAAAAAATCCCTTCAGTAACAACCAGTTTCCGTTAATTAATGATTTTAACAATATGATGGGTAATGTAAATAAATGTTTTGCTAACAAATCGGTATCCGTGATATTTTTCCAGTTAAATATAAACTGATTTCTGTAGGCTGTTTTCAAGATTGAAGACTTTTGGAAGAATTTACCGATTGTTGATTCATGATGGTGTTGAACTTTGACAACAGGATAATAGTAGATTTTGTAACCTGATTTCCAGGCGCGGTATGATAAGTCAATATCTTCCCAATAAAATGGGTTATATAATTGATCAAAAGATCCTAGTTCAATGAAAAGATTTCTTCTAAAAATTGAAGAACCGCCTTCGGCCCAGAAGTTAGTAGTCAGTCTTCGGTTGTCGGTAATCAGTTGTCGGTCATGATTGATCAATCCATCTTTAAAAAATCCGCGGTTTGCACCGATTAATTTACCGTCAGATTCATATTGAGCAAAAGACAAGGCAAAAATATTTTCATTTTTTTTAAAAACTTCTACGCTTTTTTTGAAAGAATCATCATTCAAGATCACATCGGAATTTAAAAGTAAGACAAAATCACCGGAAGATTTTTTTACTCCGGTGTTGACGTTACTTCCAAAACCAAGATTTTCTTTATTGTCTACGGTTATTGCTTCCGGAAAAATTTCTTTAACTCTTTTGGTAATTTTTTCCTGAGTGTAATCGTTCATAACAATTACTTCGCAGCCGAAAAAATATTTTTTATTAATTTGAAGATTTTTGAGAAACATCTGATTGTTTTTATATACAGGGATGATTATAGAAATCATAGTATTACCTCCTTAACTCTTTTTTTAAATAATTCATAGCTAAAGTTAGTTCGGATGTAATTTTTTGCAAGCTTTTTTATTCGAATTTGTCGTCCAGGATCAGATATGTTATAAACTAGCTTTTTTATTAACTCTTCTTTTGATTTAAAAAGAAATCCCGTCCGACCTTCTTTAATAATTTCTTTGGGACCTCCTGAGTGGTAACAAAAGGTAATACAACCGCTTGCCATGGCTTCAAGGGGAGTGATTCCTAGATGCTCGACAAGTTCTGGATTTTTATTTTCATCAATACCGTATCCGGTCATCTGAATATAGAATTTGGATTTTTTGTATAACTCTAATAGTTCTGAGTAGCTGAGGTTAGGTTTTAATAAAATATCCGGATTTTTACCAATTAATGTTTCCAATTCATTAAAATATTGTTTATCCTCTTGTTTAAGTCCGCCGGCTAATATCAGTTTAAAATTCTTGAACATTATATTTTGTTGCTTTAATTTATTGAACAGATCTATAAGTATGGATTGTTTTTTAGAGTGAAGATGACTATAAATTCTTCCGACAGACAGAATAATATTTTCTTTCTTCAATTTATCTATGTCCAAATCAATAAAATCCTGACTTAAATAAGGATAAATAACTTCTGAATTTATTCCCCACTTTACTAGCCAGCTTTTAGTGAATAAAGAGTTCGTAATAAAGTGATAATTAGAAGTTTTAAGTTTATTAACTAACGAAGGATTATAGAGTTTTTTATCCGGAACCATGCAAAAGATAAAATTTTTCTTAGCTGAGGAGAAAAAGTAACTTCCGTCGGTGACGTAGAAAAATAAGTCAAAAGTCCTTAAAACCCTTAAAGTCTTTAAAGTGTTTTTTTTGTTGAATATATTAGGTAAAAATTTAAATTTATTTACAAATTGAATTCGAAAGCGGTTTTCTATTTGGTTCTGAAGATTTTTGTCCCAAAAAATATTGATTTCGTAACCTTCGTCTTCCAGGACTTTAACAATTGAAAGTATATGTTTTTCGCCACCGCCAAGCGTGTCAAGGTAAGGATCGTACAGCGCGGCTTTTTTCATATAAATAAATATAAGTTATTGTTTTGGAAAATGCTTGATATATTGATTCAATTATACCAATTTCGCCGTCCAAAAAGCCCAAATTTCTAAACAGTCTACGATATAATTCTCCAAGAAATTTTCTAAAAAATACAGATATATTAACTTCTTTTTTGGCATTAAAAAGTAGATCAGATTCAATATCTTCAAATATTATTGTTTTTTCAACCATGGATTCAAGATTACCATGGAAGTAGTGAATTATTGGATTATGCATATATGCCAATTCACCACTTACAATAGGTGTTGAATGTATCTCCTTAGGCCAAGATTTAAAAAATTTTTTACTAATAAGTCTGGTTTGATAATCCGGCCACCAGCCTCCATATTTTAACCATTTATTTTTGCCAAAGATATTTTTACGAGGAATTCTATAAGCAGCGATATTGGTTATTGGATATATGAAATTGGATTTTTTTTGACGATTAACTAATATCGAATATCTAATTTCTTGACTTAATTTATGTGTTATTCTTTCATCAGTGTCCAAAATCAAGACCCATTCGGTTTTTGCTTTTTCAATGCCAAACTCTCTTGCAGGTTCCACGTAGTTAGATTTGGAGAAAAAATAGACTTCTGCGCCCGTATTTTTGGCAAGCTCTACGGTATTATCCTGACTATGCATATCAATTACGATTATTTGCTTAGAAAGCAGTTTGGCAGAGTTAATACAATCAAGAATTTTTTTTTCATCGTTAAAGGTATGAATAATAATAGAAATATTAGTTAAGTTCATAGAGTAAAATCTCAACGTCATTAAATAATTTTTTTTCAACCATATCAGCTACACGAGGAATATTTTTATCTATCCATTCGGCCCGTCTTTCTTTATTATCGTCTGTTTCTATAATATACCAGCATTTTCGATTTACCCATTCTTCTTTTGGATAGGAAATTTTTTTTGAGATATTCTTGTAAAGAAATAGATATCTGTAAGTGAATGGAATAACCGGAGGCGTATAGACCTTAACACAGTATTCAGATTCTTTTGGTAATTGGACTTTATTTGAGATATAGGTTACGATCGCGATTTGGTTGTTGAGCAGTTTTTGTTCAGGTTTTTTATTAAAGTCTTTAATAACGGAATTCATAGAAGTAGCTAGATTAATGAATAAAACCATAATAAGGAGAACCAATAGACCCCTTTTTTTATTTAAAGCTAAAAAAAAGATATTGGCAGCCAAAACTAAAAATAAATATTGGATACCTTCGTAGTAGTTAGCCCAAAAGTTATCTTTATAAAATAAAGAAAAAATGAATAGCAATAAGATAAGTGAAGAAAAAAAATTAATTGATTTATAGTTATTTTTTTTCCGTTTATATAAAACAACAAGTCCACTTATTATTAACCCCAATAAAAAAGAATAAAAAGTTAGATCGTTGGCAAATAATCCCTTAAAATAACGCCAAAATAAATTAGATCTGCTCACAAGTACGTCAATTAGAGATTTAGGACTGGATATTTTGGGTTGTAAAAAATAAGAAAAGATTGTTTTTATTTGAAAAAACCCGTTCTTAATTTCAAAAAGTAATCGTGGAATAAATGGAATTATAAATCCAGATAAAAAAAATACGAACCTTTTTCTGCGGAAAAGAATTCTTCTGGTTTGTTTTTTAAGTAAAAGAATTAGAAAGTAGCTGGGAATTAAGAAAAGGCCAAATGCAACCTCAAATTCGAAGATAAAACTTACGCTAAGACCGGCTAAAAACCAGATGAATTTTTTTAGGTCTCGATTAGCAATAAAAATATAATAATTGCAGATGATAAAGAAAACCAGAAGTGGAAGAACAAAGATATTGTTTCCTACAAATATTGACGTGAAAATAAAATAAGGAGAAGCGGCTATAATTGATCCGATCAATAAAGAAATCGCAGATCCGAACCATTTTTTTAAAAAAAACATAAATACAAGAAGAGATGTTAAATGAACAATAAAGTTAAAGTAGTAATAACCGATTGGAGCACCTCCAAATAACAGAAACGGGATTACCAATAAATAGTAATACCAAGCTCCGTGGAAAAGGCCTTGAATACCGGTTGTTGGTCCGATAAAAGTAATATTTCTGTCCCGGATTATCTCAGCAGCCTTAAGAAAGTCCCTTCCCTGATCATAGGTGTAGCCAACAGTTTGAAAATAAATGGGTTTTAATCTAAAATAGCAGAAAAGGAAAATGACAAAAATAAAAAGCGCAGCCCCAATAATTTTTTTGGCCATATTATTCAGTTTTTTCTTCTTTTACCGATTAGATTATAGCACACTTGCAAGTTGGGACGAGGCATGGTATGGGTCTATTGCAAGGGATATGTCAAGAACCGGAGATTTTATGAATATGGTTTGGAATGGAAAACCTTACTACGACCATCCTCCTATGGGATTTTGGTTAATAGCGATTGCTTATAAATTTTTTGGAGTAAACGAATTTTCTACCAGGCTTCCTTCAGCTTTATTAGGTCTTTTTTCTATTTTACTGATGAATAAAGTCGGGATTGAACTGTTTGGAAAAAAAATTATAGGCTTTGTAGCGGCTATAATTTTAGGTACGTCTGTCTGGTATGTTATCAGGGTTCGCTCCGGCAACCTGGAATCTGTTTTCGTATTTTTTTACATTTTGACTGTTTATCTGTCAGTAAAATCTGCCAAAAATTTTAATTGGTTTCCATTGGTGATGTTAAGCTTTGGAGGACTAATTTTATCTAAAACTCTAGTAGGGGTATCTGCCATTATTCTAATAATCTATCTTAATTTCAGTCAATTGATCAATGTCAAAAAAAATTTGGTTTTAGTTTTAATCGGTATATTGTTTTTTGGTCTTACTGTGTTTCCTTGGTACTACTATCACTTAAAAACCTTTCCGGATTTTTATGAATACCACTTTATTCATAAAGGCACAAGGAATAAAACATTTGCCTCCTATTTTAAACCGATGATTGAACAGCCGTTATTTTATCTTCATATGGGTGTGAGAAAGTGGTATTACATTTGGTTAGCGACTTTGGGATTTTTGCTTGTCTCTCTTAAATTTCTAAAAAAGTTTATTTTTTTTCTATTTCTCTGGAACTTTATAGTTTTTTATCCCTTTTTAACCTCAAAAGAAACCGAACTCTGGCATCTTATCCCGGTTTATTTGCCTTTAAGTTTCCTAATTGCCTTAGGAGTCAGCGAAGGAATATTTTTGGCTTATCTCACCTTCAATCAAATACTAATTCGTCACAGTAAAAATATTAAGATACCTAACATAATTCCTGCTTCGCTATTTCTAACTTTATTTTTATATTTCGCATTTGTTCAAATTAGAATTTTTTATAAAGAAGTAATCCCGGCTAATAAGTGGATACCTGATGATGTAGCTATTTCTAAAGTGGCCGGAAAATATAATAAACCGATTTATCTAGACGATGACTATTTACCGATAGCTGTATTTTATTCGGGTAAAAACGTGCAACCCCTGGCTTATCTAGCGGATGATAAAAAAACTCTAGAAAAATTTATTCAGTCGAATGAAAAAAATTATATTGTTATAACCAGAAATTGGGTGGTAGATGATTTAAAGAAAAAAGAAATAAAATATAAACTACTTGAAAAAAATAATTCCTTTTCCATTTTAACCAAACCATAATCATGTCATCCTGAACTAGTTTCAGGATCTGCTATCTAAAAATCAGATGCTGAAACCGAGTCAGACTCGGTGAAATAAATTCAGCATGACGAAAGGCCAATATGATAATAATTTATGCTGGAGTTTTACTTTCTCTTTCAATTTATTCTTTCGCCTTAATTGATCCGAATATTACTTTTTTTCAGACTAGGGGGTGGGAGATATTCAGGGAGAAATTAGTTTATTTTGGTTATTATGAAAGACAAAATTCCTGGGTGGCGTATTTTTCTTTAGTAATCGTTCTTTTTGCATTTCATTATTTTTTTGTCAAAAAATATAAACAGTTTAATCCGATTAGATTAGCCATAATAATCGGAGTGATATTGTTAATATCATATCCTTTTTTATCTCATGACTTTTTGAACTATATGTTTGATGCCAGAATTATTACTTTTTATCGGCAAAATCCTTACTTTTATAAAGCGCTTGATTTTCCTGATGACTACTGGCTTCGTTTTTTACAGTGGACACACAGAACTTATCCCTATGGTCCCGTATTCCTTTTAATCACTTTAATACCTTCTTTTTTTAGTCTTGGCAAATTTGTCCTAAGTTTTTTATTTTTCAAGTCAACTTTTGTTATTTTTTATTTTCTGGCGGTGTTTTATTTAAATAAATTAAATAAAAAGTTTGCGGTCGTCTTTGCCACCCATCCTTTGATAATTATTGAAGGTTTAGTTAACTCTCACAATGACTTAATTGCAGTATCTTTAGGAATAATTGGAATTTATTACCTTCTAATAAGTAAGGCATTAATATCCAGATTGTTTTTTTTGCTTTCAATCGGAATAAAATTCATTACCTTCCCCATATTATTATTGACAAAATCGAATAAAAGAAGGAATAAATTTATTTTTACTTTTTTGATTGGGGTAATTGTTTATCTATCTATAAAATCAGAAATCCAACCATGGTATTTTCTCAATTTATTTATATTTTTACCGTTATTAAAAGAATCGATTAACACCTCGATTTTACTCGGTGCAAGTCGATTGAACATTTTTTTCTTCGGACTTCTAATTTCCTATTATCCATATATAAGATTGGGAGGGTGGGATACGATAGAAAAAGTTGAACTCAAGCACGGAATAATCGGAGCTGCAGCAATTTTTAATCTATTATATTTTTTTTATTTTTACTACTTAAACCGGAATAATTCAAAAGAGAAAAAAAATAAAAAATGATTAGGAATATTGTTAGAAAGTTAATTATTTGATTGTTTGACAACGAATTCTTCAATATTGAGATTTCAGGAGACCACCAGTTGTGGTACATATTGAAAAAATTAAACAAGGATATAAAGATATAAGAAATTAATAGAAGTTTGTTGTCGTATGAGATGAGGAGTAGAAATGGTAATGTGAGGATTAAATGTCTTTCGTGCATTTTGGTCAGAAACAAAAATGAAGTCAGAGGAATAAGAAATCCTGCATAAAAAATATTTTTTGGCTGAAAGCGGCTTTTTATTAATTTCAGTAAAACTAAAATTATAAGTAAACTTGCTGCAAAAAATCCCCATATTTCATAGGAAACATTCAAATTGAAATTAGACGAAGCCAGAGTTTTTCGCGAACCAGTTAATAAATACCAGATGTTAAATGCGTGGTTAGATGTATAAGGAATTCCGGGAGATAAAAGTATTTTATTCAAGTATGTTGAGAATGGGAATGTTAATAAATTACCTTTTTGGTAAAAAGGAAGAAAAAAAGAGCAAAAAAATATTAACGAAACTAAAAAAGTTTTAACTAATATCTTCAGGCTGGATGATTGGTAAAGTAGCATCAAATAAAGAGGTATAAATATTACCACTGTTTGTTTAGAGAGAAGACCCAGGATAAAAAGAATTGCTGAGAAAAAGATTTTTTTCTGATAGATTAGAGCATAAAATGAAACTAGAAGAAAAAAAAGAGGTAAAGAATCAGTTTGGCCCCAATAAGCGCTGTTGTAAAAATAGGCCGGATTGAATAATACAAAAACCGTTGCTAGTTGACTTGTTGCCTCGTTACCTGGTTTATTTTTTTTAAAAAATAGATAAGTGATATATGCAATTCCGATATCGGCAAAAATGGCAGGGAGTTTGAGAAGATAAGGAAAATAATCAAAGTCTCTTAGGAAAAAAATTAAATTTGATGGGAAAAACGAAACATGAAGATTTAATAACCACGCAATCTGATAGACCAAATTTTTAAGCAAATAGAGAATGGCAAAAATAAGAATTATCAGTGGTGGATAGTTGGGTGAAGTATGACCATATATTTTTTCAAAATTTCGCTCATAAAGTCCCTGTAAACCATGTTTTACTGCATCTTCACCCCAAATCATGTGATTAGTAAGATCGCCACTGTAGGTATTGAAGCTAATAAATACTCTAAAAATAGAACCAATTATTAATAAAATTAGAAGTGAGTGTTTTTTAAACATTTTTGTCATTCCCGCGAAAGCGGGAATCCAGATCCTGAAACGAGTTCAGGATGACACTATTATATAGATTCCGCATCAAGTGCGGAATGACAAAAGGTCAAATATATAATTTTTTATTAAATGTAATTTAGTCCTTAAGGGAGCGTATTTTAAACCAAATTTCAGTCGATTTTTATTTTGATATTTTTGATGGAGTGATGATCCGGATCCGCCAGTTGATTGAGATATTTTATGCCAGATAACTATGGAAGGATCATAAAATAGCTTTATTCCGACTTTTTTGGCTCTGATGCAAAAATCAGCATCCTCGAAGTAGAGAAAGTATCCCTCATCCCAAAAGCCGACTTTATCAATTACGGATTTATTAAATAACATTAGAGCCCCATTAATAAAGTTGACTTCTTTAAAAATGTTAAATTGTCCGTTATCAACTTTATCGACTCCGATGTGGGGGGTAAAAGCGTGCTTCCAATCTACAAAACCGCCCGCATACCAAATGACTTTACCTAAATTTGATTTTTTATAGCGACCTTTATGGTATTCGTATCCGGGGGCATAGTATATTTTCCCCCCGATGATAGATAATGGATGATTGATGAGAGAAATAAGAGAGTTTTTTATAAAATCCTGTTTGAAATAAGTATCATTATTAATAATGCAAAAAAAGTGAAATCCCTCGTCAATCGCTTTTTTTAAGCCGACGTTTACTCCATGAGCATAACCTTTATTCATAGAATAAATAGTTTCACCCGGAATTTTTTTGAGGTCAATGATTGACCGGTGAACTGATAGATCAATATTGATCAGATAAAAATTTTTGTTTGATTGATTACGAAGACTTTCTAAGAAGTCCGGAAGTACAGTATAATTCTCGTAGACAACATTTATTAATACCAGTGTGTTATTTGTCATGCTGAACTCGTTTCAGCATCTGATTTTTAAAACCAGATTCCGAAACAAGTTCGGAATGACACAAATAGTTATTATGAAGTTTGTAATTGATTATATCAAAAAGAATAAGCTCTTACTTTTTATCGTTCTGCCAGCTTTTTTTCTCTACATGTTAGTTATTTTTCCCAGCGGCACATTTTTTTGTTTTAAAGATGCCTGCGGAATTAATTTCTGGGGAGTACAAGGGCATGATGCTATTTGGCATCTGGCTATAGCGAATGTATCTTTTCAAAAGTTTCCCTTTATTGCCCCCACCTTTGCAGGTGAAAATTTATACGGATATAACTATCTTCTGGATTTTTTTATTTTTCTTTTATCCAAGATCGGAATTCCCGCAATTTTTTCCTACTTTAAATTATTTCCTGTTGTTTGGTTTATACTCTTTACGGGACTACTTATAATTTTCGCAAGAAAAATAAAAGATTCTAAACTTTTTATTTTTTTATTTCTATTGCTGAGTTACTTTGCCGGATCGTTTTCATTCATTTTGACTTGGATTCATGATAAGACGATAAACGGATCATCGACTCTTCTTCCTCAGCCAATTATGCATATGATGTCCAATCTCCCCTATGCTTTTTCCCTGCTTCCTTTTCTCACTATATTGATATTAATGAAGGAGAAAAATCTTAGACTAAAAAACGTGCTAATAATGGGTTTATGTATTTTTTTAATAATGGGATTGAAATTCTACGGAGGGGTAATAAGCATCTTTTTAATTTTTACTTATTTATTTTTAACAATACCTTTCAAAAATATAAAAAAATTAATTAAATACTCAGTCATTATTTGTTTATTTATCTTTAGTAGTATTTTATTGTTTTATGATCCTATGAGATCATTTAAAAGTGGAGCTGTTTTTGGTTGGGCGCCTTTTGCTTTGGTTCATACAATTACGGAAGAGCCAAATCAATTTTATCTGCGTGATTTGACTGATGCCAGATACTATATTTTAGCCCAAGGAAGAATCGGCCCGAGATTCATCTGGATAGAATTTATAAATCTTACTTTATTTTTAATCTTTTATTTAGGAACAAGAATATTAGCCTTTTTTTATTTAGGGTTTTTGTTCTTACAAAGAAAAATGGAGAAGTTTGATTTGACGATTATTCTGACGATATTATTTTCAATCTTTTTAACCGTTACTTTGGTGCAGAAAGCAGAGTGGTGGAACACAATCCAATTCTTTTTTTACGCTATTTTTCTCTTAACTATTCATCTTGCTCGATTAGTACATGATTTAATTAAATCAAATAAACCAGTGCTGATCGGATTAACCGCACTTTTGTTATTGCTTTCAGTCCCGACTTCTTTGGATCTGATTCGACTTTTTGCCGTTACACCGGGAGCAACTTATTTGCCGGTCGATGAAATAAAAGCTTTGAATTTTTTAAAACAACAACCCGGAGGCATTGTATTAAGTCCTCTTTATGATAAAAAGTGGAAAAATTACAATAAGCCAAATTTATTATTCGCCTATGAAGATACGGCTTATGTGACGGCATTTTCCGGTAAGCAATCATATTTGGTCAATATCCTTCAATTAAGACTGACAGGAGTTCTTTACCAAAAAAGGCTGGCGCGATTAGAAAAAAAGGATTGCTCTATTTTAGATGAAATAGATTATGTTTATGAAATAAGAAAGCTTTTAGACGAGGAAAAAATTATGGTCAAATGCAGACCGAAAAACAGTAAGAAAATCTTCGAAAATAAATCAGTGAATATTTATTCAATTACAAAGTAAGCGGTCTTTCCCGAAAAATCCTTGTAAAGAATTCTATTTTTAACTTTAATATTATTGATATCGTTTAACAGATCATAATTAATTTTTTCCACGCAAGGTTCGTGAATAATAGTATTTGCAGTTTGAAGATAGTTTACTTTATGATTGCATTTTTTGAATTTTAATCCGTCATAGGAATAATTTTTTTTAAACATATTGTTTTGTACCCGACTCAGATCAAAACCATCATTTCTAAAAAAAATATAACTTAAAAAGGCGTTTTGCGGTAACTGGTGATATATTTCATAAGGTTTATTTTTTTTTAATAAAAATAAAGATAATCGACGTTCATTTTCATAAAACAATTCTCCTACTGTTTTAGGCCTGCGTTGGTAGTAACCATATATAAAATAACTAAGATTAATTAAAAAGACAGTTCCAATGACTAGAAAATAAAACTTTTTAAATTTATAATCTTTTACTAATTGAAAAAAATAAATTATCCCAAGAGACAAAAGATAACTGAAACCGAACGAAGAAAGAACACCCCGAATGGAAAATGAAATTCCATGAGAACTTAATAAAGCAGGAACCATCCCAAGGGGAATAAATCCTAAAAGATATGTGTCAAAACTAGCACCCTTTTTCCCTAAATAAACAATTCCTAAGAAATAGAATATGATAAAAACAAATAAATATTGTCCCGTAGACGCGTTTCCGTTTATGGGACTATAATCTCCATTTTTAAAGAGATAGCTTAGATCAAGACCTTTTGTAAAATTCAGAAAAATTTCTTCTAAGGAAACAGTTAATTTATTATCGAATATGCGTGCAATTTCGGGCGAAGCAATACTTGTGATCCTTTTAAAATATACAGCTTGGGCATTTTTCTCATTATTAAAAAAAATTATTTCGGAAAGTCTATTCTTACTTATATTAGGTTCTAAATATGACGCTATTAACACAAGTAATATAACGAACAAAAGATTTTTCAGGGAATTAAATACAAAATATCTCCAAGATTTTTGTTTGATCAGGAAAAATAATTCAAGATAAATTAAAAGGAAGGGAATAAGTAGACGAAATCCCTGGTATGTAAAAGAAGCAAGAAATAATAACATGAGCGCTGAAAACTTCCTTTTTTCAAGGTAATAAAGAATTCCAGTAAATAGAAAGACCATGGCGAGTGGAATATCGAGAGCTAACCTAGTTATATGAAAAATCCACGGACTAAAGCATAAGACAATAGTTGTTAGTAGGGCTTTTTTATCGTTATTTGTGAGGATTTTAACTATTTGAAAAGACACAAATACTAATAAAGATGAAACTAAAACAAAAGGGAGTCTGGCTAAAAACACCGATTTAATAGGGATCAATAGAAACCAGAAGGCAGCAAAATAGATTGCAAAAAGCGGATTATTCGGGCTGATGTTTTCAAAAACCAGCGGAAACGGTTTGCCAAAAAGATCTTTGCCTGTTTGTGCGATCGACCAACCGGATAACGCAATGTCGCGTTCGTCAGGAAGAAGATTGATTTGGTCAAGAAAAGGCAGTCTTATAGAAATAAATAAAAAGAAAAGAACGAAAAGAATTTTTTTAGTATTTAATGCCTTTGTCATGCTGAACTCGTTTCAGCATCTGATTTTAGAACCAGATTCCGAAACAAGTTCGGAATGACACTAAGACCCAAATAATTTCAGAATTTTGTTTTGGATTTTAAGTTTTATTTTTCCTGATGCTGAGACGAGATTTTTCTTTATAAGCCAAAAATTAGTTTCAAGGTGCAGATTGTTTGCAAACGTCTGATAAGTCTGAGGAATATCTTTTTCTATATTTAAATATTTTTTCTTTTCCCAATAATAAAAATAAACCAGAAAATAATAGAACATTTGTAGGACGGATAAGACAAATCCATGTATTCCGTCCTTATAGCCTTCAGAAGAAAAAAACCTACCAATAAACTCAGATAATGATTTTTGCAATGATTGTCTTAAGGTATAGTTTTCTTTTTTTTGAACAAATGATTCGGCTTCTGATTTTGCGTATCTGGTCGCTTTTTCAATAAATTGATCCAAATTATCATAGTTGTAATGGAGTATTGAGTTTTCTTCGCTGGCTTCAAATCTAAATTCTTTACCTTTGCCTTTAGGAATAGGATGGAGTACTTTAGGCCAGATTACGGAATTTTTCTTAAAAAGCCTAAATTGGTAATCAGGCCACCAACGGGAGTGTTCGATCCATTTTCCGAAGATAATATTTTTTCTGGGAAAAAGAAAATAATCATATTTATTGATAATAGATAATAGATAAGAGATAAGAGCAGTCGGAAAGATTTCGTCGGGATCGAGATAAAGAATATATTCACCTTTAGCCTGTTCTTTTAAGTCTTCTTTTACCAGATCGGCAAAAGGAGTGATTGAGTGTAGCTTAACAATTCTTATTTTTTTATTTTCAAGAAGTTTTTTTCTATAATCATTCCCAATATCAATATCACCGATAATTATTTCCGAAACAATATTTTTAATCGAATCCAACGATTCAAAAAGGTGTCTAGGATTATTTTTAACAACAATTATTGCACTGACCGATTTCATTTTTTAGTAAAAAGAAATTTTAATTCCTCAATAAGATCAATTTTAAATATAAATTTCAGTATTATAAAGTAAATTAAAGCAGAAATGATTATGGTCAGCATTATTAAAGGCGTGGTTGGAATTGCTGAATTAATTATAAGTAATATTATTACTCCCATGACTGACGTTGCAATTAACGGTTTATAAACTGAATGTAAAAATCTAAAGTCAACTTCTTTTTTGGCCATATATATTACAACTGCGAATGTAAGGGAAAGAATAAGTTGGTTAAGAGGGAATCCGTAGAGCCCGAACATTTGGGTAAAGACAGGTGTAAGTAACCAAGTTGCGATTGTCCAAAAGAGCATAAAAGAAAATGATATTTTGACTTTACCGAGGGCGTTAAATAAATTCATGAAAGGAGTAGAGTAGGTAGAAAAAAATGCCGAGAGACAAAAAATATAGAAAAAAGGAAGCGCGGGTAACCATTTATTATAACGGGGAATAATGTTGACTAACGGTTCCATTAAAAGTATTAACCCAATCATAGCAGGAGCAAGGAGAGTTGTCTGGTAATTCAATAGTTTTTCGAGTAATCTTGAAATTTTTTGTTTATCTCCCTGAATTCTGGAAAAAACCGGGAATAGCACCCGGCTGATATTATCCATTATTATTCTGATTGGGGACTCCGCCCACTTTTTTGCCCAACCGATATAGCCCAATCCCTCAAAACCAAGGACTTTGCCTAAAAATAGGATAATAAGATCATCCTTGAATAAAGCTAAAAAAGAGCTGGCTTGAAAAGGAAGTCCGAAAGAAAGAAGGTGTTTTAGACTTTTAGTCGAGATACCCAGGGTCGGTTTCCAATTAGAAATCAAATACATTGCGATTAATCCGATCAAGGCACGGGCGATTACGGCATAAGTAAAACTCATAACACCGAAATTAAATACTGCTAAGATAGTTGCAAGCAGATAAAAAACCGTATTTTCTATCACCTGAACCCGGACAATTTTTTGGAATTGGATTTTTCTTTCAAGAAATATTGAGGGAATTGTTTTCAGGGAAGAGATAAAAAATGCCAGCAACAGACCCCAATAAAGATATGTCCCTTCAACCGGAAGACTGTAAAATTTTTTTATAAAAGAAGTTGAAAGAAAACCGATTATAACAAGAGACATAATCAGAATTTGCTGTACAGTAAAGGTGGTTTTAATGTCATCGTCGGTTATTGCTTTTTTCTGAATCAGGGATGCGGCAAGCCCGATATCTGAGAAATAATTCAGGAGAGAAATAATCGATAAAACAGTAATATACATGCCAAAAATTGTTGGAGAGAGGAGAACGGTGAGGACTAAGTTAGCTATTAATCCCAAGAAGGCAGAATAACCGCTTTGAAAAAATAGGCTCATGACACTTGTTATAATCTGCTTATGCATAAATTAAAACCAATTATTATTGATCTGGTGCTGCTTTTAATTATAACAGTTCCGGCCTTTATCAGAATTTTAAACAATCAGTATTTTTCGATGCATGACGATCAGCACATCGCTCGGTTATTCCTCTTAGATCAGGGGTTAAAACAAGGGTATCTTTATCCAAGATGGGTGGACGGACTCGGTTTTGGTTTTGGATATCCGCTCTATAATTTTTATCCACCTCTAATCTATTTTGTTGGTGAGTTTTTTCATATACTTGGTTTTTCCTTAATTTGGTCGATTAAATTAATAATTGTTACGGGTTTTTATCTTGGAGCAGTAGGAATATATTTGTTCGTTAAAAAGTTTACTAATCGTGTCTCGGGCATGTTGAGTGCAACTCTTTATACTTATTTTTTCTATCACGCGGTTTTAATTTATGTTAGAGGAGCACTGGCGGAATTTTTCAGTCTGGCTATCCTGCCTTTTGTTTTTTTGGCCTTGGAGAATTTAACTTATAAGACGAATTTGAGAAATGGGATATTTTTTGGAATAAGTATTGCTCTGTTAATTCTAAGTCATCCTTTAATTGCATTACCAGCTTTGTTATTTATAGGGCTTTTCTTTTTGTATAATTTTGTTAAATCTAGGTTTAATTCACGATTTATTTATTTTTTTATTTTTTCAGTACTTCTCGGTTTTTCGTTGTCTGCTTTTTTTTGGCTACCCTCAATGGTTGAAAGAAAATTTACGTTAACTGAAAAGATTTTAACCGGAGAACTGGCTAGTTATAGATTACATTATATTTATCCTCAACAGTTTATCTATTCTCCCTGGGGATATGGTGGATCAGGAGCGGGATTAGCTGATGGGGTAACTTTTCAACTCGGAAAAATTAACATTGGTTTAGCCCTTATGTCTTTAATATTTGGTATTTTATATTTCCTAAGAAAAAAACGGAGCGATTCCTCATTTTACTTTTATCAATTAACTATTATCTTATTGTTTTTTAGTCTTTTTATGACCACGGAGGATTCTTCATTTATCTGGGATAGGGTTAAATATCTTTGGTATCTACAATTTCCTTGGAGGTTTTTAACATTTACAGCGATTTTTATTTCAATTGCAGGAGGATATTCTGTTTTTTTCCTGTTTAGATTAATAGAACAGTATTTCCAACCCCAGAGGTTGGAAATACTGTCCAGGCGGTCTATTTATCATTTTTTTGTAGCTGTTCTAGTCATAGGAACGATTTTTACTTATCAAAAATACTTCAAACCTCAAAGATATTTTCAAACCAACGATAGAGAAAGAACTTCTTTTAAAGAGATTTCATGGAGGATAAGCAGAACATCATATGAGTTTGTACCAAAAGACGTTAAAACCACAAAATCTGAATTAAACACTACAATTCTATCTATCAAAAAAGAGAATCTTCCTAAAAAGCCATATGAAATTATATCAGGCGATGGAGTCGTCTCTATAATAAATAATAAATATAAAGAAAAAGAGTTTTTTATTGAGGCAAAAACCCCATTAAGCTTTAGATTAAATACCTATAATTTTCCGGGGTGGAAAGCCTATTTAAATGGTCAAAAAGTCAAATCGGAGGATAATAATGATTTTAAACTAATTACAATTAGTATTCCTTCGGGAAAACAGACCATTAAGTTTATTTTTGAAAATACTCCGGTTCGAAACATTGCTAATTTCATTTCACTGGTAACTATTGGATTTTTAGTCACGCTGAATTTATTTCAGCATCTGAATTTAAATAAAAAACAGATCCTGAAACCGCGTCAGACGCGGTGAAACAAGTTCAGGATGACGCTTGAAGGATTAGTGCGTCAGTTCAAAAAGGAAAATAGATGATTTATTACCAGGTTTATCATATCTCCTGATAAATTTTAGAGGCCACTCCGAAGGAAAATCCTTTTTTTGGGCAAAAACCACATAGACATATTTTTTTCCCAGTTCTTTTTGATTTTCCAATAAACCTTTTTCATCCAATGGCCAATAACCTTTGATAAAGATCTTGTCACCCGGTTTTGTGAAGACATCCAACACGTCGCCGATTAACCCGAAATTACCTTCTGCAAGAAGAATGACTTCTTTAATTTTTGATTTTTCTCGGGCAAAATCGACGATTTCCCTAGCACCTATTCCAACCGTGGCACCCTCGACATATTGTCCACGATCAATCTCCGGAAAGGGAATCTTGGAATAATTAAAGAGAATGGTGTAGTTGTAATAGATAAGAAAAGTAGTTAGAAGTAAGTAGCTGATAGTTAGGAATCGCTTATTTATATCAGAAAAGAAATAACTTGCAAAAATAACCAATAAAGAACCAAAAAATATAAGGTAACGTGGAAAGATTACTTTGGAAAATAATGCAATAGCCAAAAAAGGAATCAAGATCCAAGATGTAAGATACAAACTTAATTTAGAATCTTTTTTAAATAACTTCCATAATCCTAGAATAGCAAATATTACAAGGACAAATCCCGATTCGTTGATTACGTATTCAGGAATAATTTGGATATTATGAAAAAAGTTAGCAAACGGATCCTTAAAAAATTCATCAAAGGTCATAATGAAGGTCATATTTTTTTGCGCAACGTAATGAAAGAAAGGGGAGAGACGTTGTACGTTATAGATAATAAATGCGAGTACAGAAGAAATAATAAATAAGAAATAATAATTAATAATTTTAGAAAAAACTAACTTAATGTTTTTTTCATGCAGAAGGATTGGCGATAAAGCAGATAGAGCTAAAAATATTCGTACCGATGACTTGGCTAATAGTGAAAAACCCGTTATTAATCCGAACATTAAAGCAACATCTAGTCTTTGAGATTTTACCAAAAGAATTGAGAAAAAAAGAATCCAAATAAAACCCGCATTTACACCTGAGTCTACTAATGCTAATCGATCATAAAATAGGAAGTAGGGAGTAAAAACATAGATAAAACTTCCAATCAAAGCGGTTCGCTTATTAAACAGATAATAAAGCAGAGAAAACATTCCGCCCAAGCCTGCAAATCCGGTTGCTACGGAAAAAAGTCTGCCTGCAAGAAGGGCGTTATTTGGGAAAAGTTTCAAAAAGGGGATAGTTCCCCAGGTTTGTAGCGGTTGTTTTCCATCAGTAAGCGAAATAAATCTCCAAGTAGCGTCATGCCAAGCCACCTTTGCCCAGTGGATATAAATTCCTTCATCCGAGAAAATCGGAAATCTATCCAGATTATTGAGTCGGGTTAAAAAGTAGATAAAAATTAACAAAAAAATAATTAGCCAATCCTTCCAGTTAATATTCTTTTTAAGCCAAGTTACAACTGCAAAAATATCAAACATATTATTTCCTAAGTAATTTTATTAATTCTTCTACAGTAATACTAAGAGGATTTAAAATTCCTTTTTTGAGGGTACCTTTTTTTATTAGTTTATGATTTGGAATAATTACAGTTTTTCCAGAAGAATCTCTCATTTTAATATGGCTTCCTTTTTGCGAGACTATTTCAAAGTTAAGTTTTTTAAAAATTTTGATTAAATCTGAAGCTGAAACCTGCGGGAGTTTAGGCATATGATACTTTTACAGGTACAACAAATTGTTTTTTGTAATCTGTTTCTTCTTTTCCTATTTTATCTGCACCTTCTAAATACAGTTCGATTGCTTCTTTAATATTGCTTAATGCCTCTTCGAAAGTTTCTCCTTGTGATGCGCATCCTGGAAGTTCAGGTACCCAAACTGAGTATCCTCCCTCTTTTTCTTCCTGAAAAACAGTTATATATTCCATTATTTTTTGTTTTTTAGTTTTCATAGTTTAAATATATCAAAAATCAGGCGTCTGTTGATTTTTAAATGCTACATACGATTCTAACTCTGCTTTTGCTGCATTCAAATTTTCTTCAGCTTTTGGATGCTTACCCGTAATTATCCACAATTTATACCATTCTTTTATATTTTCCCCCCCCAGTTTAATCATTTTATCTGTGTAGTTTTCAACTACTTGTTCAGCTTGTTCTTGAGCTCCTTTATCGATCATATGACCTCAATTATAGCAAGTAGAATAATCAATAACAAATTTCCTCATTCTTAATTCTTCTTAAAAAGATGATATGAATTTAAGCTTTTGATTAATCTTAAATTCTTATTTTTATGGCTTGTGTTTAAGTCGTCCCTACGAAGAACAAGGCAGTCATCAGAATACTTTAATTTAAATTTATCGTCATAGATAAAATTTACTTTTTTTCCAAAGTAATAAACTATTGAAGGGTGGTCGCCCCATTGGGTGGTTGAGGTTATCGTTAAACCTAAATCTTCTAAGGTTTTGTTCGCTTCTCGGGTTTCTTTGCCTACTAAAACATGAAGTGAATCACATTTGTCTTTGGCATACAAAGCTAAATGATAATAGTCTTCCGGTTTGGAATAAAAAGTGGTGAAGAAGTTGGTTTTGATGAAATTTCTATGAAAGATATAAATTAACATGATACAAGAAATAAGATACAAAAATATTTTATTAACAACGATTCTGGTTGCGTCTCTCGACTCCGCTCGAGACTTACCAGAATGACTCAAAAATAGGGTTAGTGGATAAACGGCGAGAAAGGCAAATTGGGGGATAGCTGGGTAGAGGTACCAAAAAATCTTGGTTTTGGTTATATTTAAGAACATAAACCACGGCAGAAGAAAAAAAGTGTTTAACCATTTATTGCGATCGCTATATTTAGTTAAACTCTTGGAAAGGTTTACTACCGCTAATAATAAACCAACTGCAGAAGGCCAGAAGAATAATCCCAATTGCTCTTTCATTAAATCAATGTAGTAAGTTCTTTGGCCGAAGTGAGATTCGATTGAGGCGGTTACCCTTCGAAAATGAGTTTCAATTATATGTTGTTGCCAAAATTGTGTTTTAAAAGACAGCAACATGATTATATACCAAACCAATAATATTATTATCTGGATTGCAGCCGTCCGTATATATTTTCGCGATAATTTACTTATATTGGAGCCTTGAGACATTTTATTTTTCCATAATAATACGACATGATAAATGATCAAAATAATTACAGGATAAAAACCTATAAGAGATTTAGTTAAAACTGACACTGCTAAAAATAATAGACCCAACCAAAAATTTTGAACGAATAATAGATATCCAAGCCATCCAATAAGAAGAAAAACATCAAGGTTCAAGATTTGTGATCGTTGAAGAAAGATAGGAATAAAAGAAGTAATTATGACTGTTAATAATGAGATGAGTTTGTCCTTTGTAGCTTTATAAAATATTGAATAAACAAACAGCAAAGAGATTATAGATAAAAGTAAGGAGGTGATACGAAGCGAAATTTCAGGTGATATAAATGGAGTAAGTTTCATAATTACTCCAAAAAAAAGAAATGGTAATGGAGGTTTGTCAAGCCAGACACTGCCTTGCCAAAGAGGCACTAATGATTTATTTTCAATCATCTCCCGGGATACTTGCGCATTGATTGATTCATCCCAATCAAAAAAGGGAGTGGGATTTATAATAAGTTTGAAAGCAATGATCAGAAAGTAAAGCGATAAATAAATTACCAACCTAAAGTGTTTTTTAATCATGAATAAGTTTAGTTTGGATTATTTTACCGATGTATATAGCTATTAGTATATTTAGCGGCACAAATAAAAGCAGTAAATAACGCGGATATACAGGCGTTACAAAAAGAAAGAGATTATAAATAATTAAAAAAGCCGCGAGCAAAATTAATAATTTTTTTTCTTTTGCTTTTTTCTCAGTAAATAATTTATAAATAGAAAATGATCCAACAATAAATACAACCGGCCAAAATATCGTCCAATATTTATAGTGAATAAAGGGATATCCTTCAGACCAAAATTTCCATTGGTTAAAAAAAATTAGACTCAGGTAATTTCCCAGCAATTTAGAAATTTCTATACTTGTATTTGAGTAAAAAAGATAGATCCATTTTTGCACTCCCAAAAAACTTCTTAAATTTCCGCCGAGTATAAAATAGCCGATATAAGTGTATGAGTAAGTAAACAAGGCAATTAAATTCAACAGTGCTGATTCGAAAATAATTTTTTTCAAATGCGTTTTACCTATTAAATAATTCAGTAAAAGCCAGGCATTAAAAATAAAAAAGCTGGCAAGAAAAAATTTAGTTGAGATAAAAAATCCCATTGCAAAACCGGCAAAAAGTAAAAAAAATATATTATTTTTCATTTTAAAAATAAGAAAAAAAATTATAAAAAGCAAAAAAAACAATAATTGAAATATATCAAGTTGAGGAGTATGGATAATCTGGTCGATAAATAAAGTATTTATTGAAGTCAGAAAGACTGCGATTGATGAAGTTAAAAAAGAATTCGTCGATAAGAAAACTATATGGTTGATTATCGCAAGCGACAAAAGCGCAGAAATCAAAGAAATAATCCTGTGATTCTTAAATAAGACAATCGATAAGCCAATTAAATATTTACCTAACGGTGGAGTTTCGGGATTAATAAGAATTGGGTTAAGTCCGTTGATATATTTGTAACCGGCATAGGTGTAAAGATCTTCATCAGAGATAATATGCTTAGAATTTGGAATTACCCATTGCGATTGATTATATTTATTTTGAAAACTGACAGGATCAAACTTTTCCGTATATAGTTTTCTATTTTGAAATACAACAACCGTTACAAAGGTTATTGAAATAAAAATTATTATAATTCCCCAGTTTTTTCCCATAGTTTGAGATTTAAAATTCTTTGAATAGACCCGTTAAGTTCAAACGCTTTGCTAAAAACCGCCTTCTGGTATAGAAAATAGGTTCGAAGATCATATAGAGATGACAAAAAAAATAAACCCAGTAAAAAAATGAATACGCCTAAAATTAAGTTTTTTGATTTTTGTTCGGATTGCAGAAGATAGGTTAAGCCGTTGCCGACAAAAAAAACAGAAGAAACAACCGAAGTGAAGGTTCTTAAACTATTTGGATTTTCTACCGGATAGGTAAAGATTGCAGGAATTAGGCTCAAAATAAAAAAAGCAAAGAAGAATTGATTATAGAAATTTTTAAGATTGAGAATTGTTACAAGTAAGCCGAAAAGAAAAAAAGCTCCCAAAACAGGATTAAATAGCGCCTTTCCGGGATAGTTATGTCTACCGTTTAGATCTCCAAGGTGTGTGAACATATAACCCAGTTTAATTGAATTTAATCCGATATATGTAGCTTTATCCGCAAGAGTTAATTTTTTATCGGTTAGAAAAAGTTGTTCTTGTATTCTCAAATCTTTATGTGAGGAAAGATACAAAATTAGGGGGAGGACAATCAATAAAAAGGTTACAAAAAACAAAACAAGATTTCGCTTTAATAAATGTTTTTGTGAATAAAAAATCAAAAAAACAAAGGGAAGCAGGAAAAAGATTCTTCCGGGATAATAGGAGAGAAAAGCCAATCCTGAAAATAAAGCTGAAAAAACTAATAAAATTGAACTACGATTCTGGACCCGCTTGACTTTCCAAAATGATAATAAGATAAATTTCAAAAAAAAATAAATAGAACTAAGCTCGAGAAATACTAGAAACGTGGCTTCAAAAGAAAATCTGGCAAAATTAAAATACCAGCGCGAGGATATCAAAATAAAAGACAGTAGTAACGGAAAAAAAGCAAAATGGACCAGTTGCCTTGGGGAATATTTTATTTTTGCAAAAACTAAGCGAGCAATTAAATAAAACAGACTGATATTTAATACGCCAAATAAAGCTGAGGGAAACCTTAAAGCAAAATTATTCAACCCGAAAAGTTTGATTGAGCCAAGAATAATATAAAAATAAAGGGTCGAGTGACCGGTAGCTAATTGACTGTAGGGAGTATAGGGCTTGTTTTCAAGATTAAGTGCTAATCTGGCAAATTCTACTTCATCCCACGAAAGCTTCTTTGGGACTCGGTTAAACTGAAAAAAAATTATAAAGGACGAAACTAAAAGAAGGATAAGAATCTCAATTACAATTTTTTTCATTAATACTTGCGGAGTAGGTCATAATATTTAATTTTTATAATATCCTTCAAAGTCTCAATAGAATCAGTAATAAAATTGACATTTTTTGTTTCAACATGAAGCCAGCTTACGGGAACTTCCTTAATTTTATAACCCAATTTTAAAGCCAAAAAAAGAAATTCCAGATCAAATCCCGCAGTAACCGAGGAACCTTCGGCAATTCTTTTGTAGTGAAAAACTTTTAATTTGTCAATAATTATTAAAGCCTTTTTTTTGTCAAACAGCTTAAATCCGTTTTGAGTATCTTTTAAACCATTAAGTCCGATGAATAAATCCCTGATTATAATAAAGCCAACAGACATGATTTTTCTTAATATGGGTGCCCCCTGTCTTTTTGAGTCGCGAGATCCGATAACGATAGGATATTCTTTACTATAGCCTGTTATAAGTTTCTCCGATTCCTCGATGGGAGTTGCCAGATCGATATCCGAAAACATTACCAGATTGCCTTTGGCGGCTTTTATTCCGGTAATAATTGCAAAAGCCTTACCTTGGTGTTTATTTTCAATTAACCTAAAGTTAGAAAACTGATACAGATATTCCTGTCTGACTATTTTTTTGGTTGCGTCGTTTGATCCATCGTCGACAATGATCACCTCTAAAAATCTGGAGTCGTTTTTAGTATAGTTGCCGATTTTATCTAAGACTCCTTTTTGGATATTTGCTTCTTCGTTGTAACAAGGAATGATTAAAGAAATGCTCATTTATGAATTAATTTGTAAATCTTAACTCCTTCAACTTTCCATATTTTATCAACTTTAGCCCTTTTAAAGGCGGCAATTTGCCATTGGGGACTGCCCAAGACCTGGCAGTCTTTTTCAAAACAAAGAACAAACAACTCCAAAGGTTCTTGAAGAGTGTCCGCAGGCAGGGGCCTTTTTCCTTTTATTTCCAGGTAGTATCTAATGTGTCCGTCGGTCTCAAGATAAGGAAGGGCTATAGTTTGGAAGCGGATTTGAGGATTATCTCTCAAAATACTGTCAGCAATAATTTCAGCTTTTTTAATCTGATTATTCCCGCGGGTTGAGAAGAGATACGATAGGCTTTTTAAATTAAAAAAGATATAAAGCGCTAAAACAAAGATGATTATGAAATATTTAAATACTTTATTTTTTGAAATACTTGTTATTAACAAGGATAGAATAAGATAAAAACTAAAATATACCGGATTGTAATAATGAAAATTGCGTGCCGTATTAAAAACGCTAAAAATAAGGAGATAGGATATAAAAGTTACGAGATTAATATATATAAAAAAATAATTTTTTAGTTTGAATTTTTTAACAGTGATATAAATTAATACGACGGTTAATATAAAGGCAAAGTATTGATTAAAATCCGTCTGAAAGATATGTGTATAAAAAAAATTATTAGTTTCCAAAAATCTGGAAATAAACTGTTCCTGATCGGTCGGATTCCCTTCGCTAAAAAATTTCAAAAGATTTTTTGTATTTAAAAAGTTATGGCGAAGATCGAAGATTAGAAGAGGAAGAGAGAAGAAGACGAAAGAAATAAAAGCAATTAAAATTATCTTCAAGTCATTCTGAACTTGTTTCAGAATCTTATTGAGAGAGATCCCGAAATAAATTCGGGATGACAAGTAACTCAAGATTGTTGGAATTATAAGAACAAAGGCAAGGTGATGCAGTTGAATTGAAAATGAAAGAAATGATCCGAATAGAGCCGCATACCGTTTATTTTTTTGAGTCAGTGTTTTATCAAAAAAATAAAGAGCTAGAAAAGAAAAAACAGGTAGCAGATTGGGGTTCCAGGAGAATCTGGCTAGTTGGACGTTCACAGCTGAGAAAGAAATAAATATGAGAAAGATCAAGGCTGTTATAAAATCAAATTCCTTTTTGACAATTTTAAAAGCAAATATCGCACCCACAATTGAAAGAAATCCGACTCCGAAAGCCGGGCCGACCGGATTGAAATTGAAAAAAAGTAAAAACGGAGCAATTAAATAATAGTAAAACGGACCGAGAAATATTTGTCCCAATGAACTGGGTGCGCCGATTGCCGGAAAATGCTCCAAGGTGATGATTCTTTTAATGATAATGGCATCTCTTCCTTGATCTCCTAGAAAAGTAACAAACTCACTAAATCTGTAAAAGCGAAGATATGCAGCAAATAAAATTATGATAATTGGTAAAATAAGCCTAATGCGAAAGGACATATTTTCCTATTTTACCAGGAACAAGACTATTCCTGGCGAAATCGCCGTAATCGGAATTGTTTTGATAAGTACTTTTGTCTTTTGGTCTCCCTTTCTATTGAGGGCTACTTCCTGGTTTGGATTAACAATTCCTAGTTCGAATTTTCTCTATATCTACCGTCATTATGACGGCCCGCTGTACGCTGTGGTTGCCAAGACCTTATATAAACCCGAATTGATAGAAAGATTTATTTTAGATATTAAGTTTGCCAATGAATATTTTGCAGCCCATCTACCTTTATATCCATTATTGATTCGTCTGTTTGCCCCAATTTTTAATTATTCCAAGTCGACAATATTCGTAAATATTACGGTAACGCTGGCTCTTGCTGTATTTTTTTACAATTTAGTCAGACAGTTTAAATTAACCAAGTCACCCTTAGCCCTTACCTTTGTATTCTTAATGCTGCCGAGATTCCTGATAGTAAGGTCGGTCGGAGCTCCTGAAAGCTTATTTATAATGCTGGTGCTTTTATCGCTCTTTTTCTTCGAAAAGAAGCATTATTTGCTGGCCGGCTTATTTGGAGGTTTATCCGCCATGACAAAGACTCCGGGAGTATTGCTGTTCCCAGCTTATCTTTTAGTTTTCGCAGATAAATTATTCTTCGAGCGTCGCGAAGCAGAGTCGAGAAGCAATAATTTAATCAGTTCTCGACAAGCTCGAACTATAAACTGGAACAAATTGTTTATATTATTAATTCCACTTGGTTTAATATCCGTTTTTTACTTTTATCAAATACAATATAATGATTTTTTTGCTTATTTTAAGTCGGGTGATAATATTCATCTAGTGTCTCCTTTTGCCGCTTTTAATTCAAGTGCCAGATGGGTGGGCACAGCCTGGCTCGAGGATATTTTATTTTATTTTTTTCTATACCTGATGGCGGTTATCACCTTAAAGGATTTTAAGTACAGAAGTTTCTTTTATTTCAGTTTAGTATTTTTTACCGCGACTATCTTTATTCAGCACAGGGATATCAGCCGTTACAGTCTTCCTTTATGGCCGATGGCGGTAATTGCATTTGAAAGATTTTTCACATCCAAAAAATTTCTGATTGGTTTAATTTTACTTTTACCGGCAATTTATCTTTACTCCTGGAACTTTAGTTTGACAAACATGCTTCCCGTCTCCGACTGGACCTCTTTCTTTACAAAGTGATTTTGGGCATAGATTTTAATCACAATTTTATTTTATAATCATATGATGGCTAATTTATTAAAAAAACGCTGGTATTTTTTTGTATTGGTTTTAATTATTTTAGGGTCAATTGTTTATCAAAAACAGACGGCAAAAATCAAATCAGAAAAGGAAAAGTCAACTTATACGGTCAAGAGACAAACACTGAGGGATGATCTTTCCTTATCCGGTGAAATCGACGCTTCGGAAAAGACAACTCTCAGATTTCAATCCTCCGGCAAACTTACCTGGATAGGAGTCAGGGAAGGGGATTATGTACAAAAATTTCAAGCGATTGCGGCTTTGGATCAGAGAGAAGTGCAGCAAAACTTAAAAAAATATCTGAACACTTATGTCAATGAGAGATTGGATTTGGATCAGGAAAAGCAGGATACGCAGATAAAATATACAGGAAGTTTGAGTGAAGATGCGAGGCGGGAAGCGATACGAGTTCTTGATAAAGCGCAAAATGATTTGAATAATGCGGTAATCGACGTTGAGCTTAAAAATCTAGCAATTGAGTATGCAACACTTTATTCTCCGATTGAAGGATTAGTCGTTAGTATCGGTTCACCCTACGCAGGAGTAAATATAACACCGTCCCAGGCAGAGATTGAGATAATTAACCCAAATACGATTTATTTTTCCGCAACTGCGGATCAGACGGATGTCGTGAGACTCCAGGAAGGTATGGTGGGTAAAATTACTTTTGACTCATATCCGGACGATAACTATGGCGGAACCCTTTATTATGTATCTTTTACTCCAAAAGAAGACGAAACAGGAACTGTATATAATCTGAAATTTCAGCTTGACGATCGGGCTCGATCTTTACCTTTGAAAATGATGATGACCGGAGACATCGATCTCAATTTATCCGAGATGAAAAATGTCATAGCAATTCCATCGGGATTTATTAATAAAGATAAAAAAGGAAGTTATGTGAAGGTCGACAACAAAGGTAAAGAAGAAAAAAGATATATAAAAATAGGCGAAGTAATAGAGGGAAATGTAGTAATTAGAAGTGGACTGTCCGAGGGGGAAGTAGTCTATGATTAGACTCGACATAGTGAGCAAAAGCTATAAAATTGACGAGGAAACTACATTTTATGCATTAAAAGACGCAACTTTGGAGATAAAAGAAAAAGAGTTTATTTCGATAATAGGACCATCGGGTAGCGGCAAATCAACATTGATGCACCTGATTGGATTACTAGATAAACCAAGCCAAGGCGAGTTAATTATTCAAAATAAAAAAATATCGAAACTGGATGATGATCAGATTTCATCGCTTCGCAATGAATTTGTCGGGTTTGTTTTCCAGCAGTTTAATCTCATTCCAAAGCTGACTGTTTTGGAAAATATTCTCTTGCCTACAATCTATGCGCGTAAAAAACTTGACTACAATCCAACTGAAAAAGCAACTGAATTATTAAAAAAATTCGGTTTATTTGAAAAAAGAAATACATATCCCAATAAAATATCCGGCGGACAACAGCAAAGAGTCGCAATTCTAAGGGCACTTATAATGGAACCTAAATTAATATTAGCCGATGAGCCGACAGGTAATTTGGATACAAAAACAGGTCGCGAAATTATGGAATTATTGAAAGAATTAAATGAAAAAGAGGGAATGACCATTGCAGTTGTAACCCATGAAGCGGATATTGCCAAGTACGGAAAAAGAATAGTTAATGTGAGAGACGGAAAAATAGTCAAATAAACTATGTATTATTTTATTTTTATCATCAGAACTGCCTTTGAAGACTTTAAAAGAAGCAAGCTGCAGACTTTTTTGACTTCACTGGGAATAATGATCGGGGTATTTGCTGTAATTATGCTGACTGCGCTTGGATTGGGGCTGAAAAAATATATCTCCGACCAATTCGATTCTTTAGGGACCAATACTTTATTTATTGCACCGGGCAAAATTCTGGAGGGAGGTAGTTTTGGCGCTTCATCGCTCCTTGGGAATCGATTCGATGTCAAGGATCTTAACCGATTGAAAAGAGTTAAAAATATTACAGGAATTGCTCCTTTATCATCAAAATCAGGTGAGGCAAAAGGGACTGAAAAATCCGAATTTGTCAGCATTTTTTTTACCTCGGAAGATTTTTTTGATATTACGGGATTCAGTATAGAAAACGGAAGATTTTTTGACAATACCGATGTTGAGAAGAGATCAAAAGTACTGGTCGCCGGTCCGAAAATCGCCGAAAAACTTTTTGGAAGCGAAATTGAGGCGATTGGTAAGAAAGTAGCTATTGATAATGTCAACTTCTTGATTATCGGAGTTATAAAAAGTAAAGGTGGGGGAGGATTCGGCGGGCCGGACTATGATTCATATTTTTTTGGACCCTACACGACCGGATATATATATAATCCTGACAAACAATTTATCCGTTTTGCCATAAAAGCTGAAGAAAAAATTCCCCTTGCCACTGTCAAAGATCAAATAAATAAAGAGATGCTTAGGAGATACGAGGAGGATGACTTTAGTATTGTCGAGCCGACCGAAATTTTATCGGTAGTTAATTCTATATTTGGAATTATGAATATTGTGTTGGTCGCGATCGCCAGCATATCGCTATTGGTTGGAGGAATCGGGATTATGAATATTATGTATGTTACGGTCTCGGATAAAACCAGAGAAATTGGAATCAGGCGGGCAATAGGGGCAAGAAGAAAAGATATACTTTTTCAATTTTTGATCGAAGGAATTGCCTTGTCGATAATAGGAGGAACATTTGGTTTGATATTAGCATTTATCGGAGTGTTAATCGTCCAAAATTTCTTTCCCGCTTATATTGATTTGCCTTCAGTACTGTTGGCGCTTGGAGTGTCAAGCGCAATAGGAATTATTTTTGGAGTTCTTCCGGCCAGAAAAGCTGCTAACTTAGAGCCGGTTGAGGCGATAAGATATGAATAATTACTTAATTAATTCTTCCCATTTAGCACCAAATCTTAATTGCATTTCTTCAGCAATTTTACTTTCGGATAATTTTAATTCATTTTTATAAAGGAAATGGAGATACCTAGGTTCAAGACGGTATCGAACTCCTGAAGAGTCTGGTATAAAAACTGGTAGTGATGTATAATCTATTTTTGGATCACCTTTTATTAATCTACCTTTTTGTACTAAACCGTAGTCACTAAGTTCGTCCAATAATTTTTGTAATTGGTTTTTTGTTCCATCATAACCTTTAAATAATACATGGATTGATGGGGCTTGTATAAAATCTTGTGCCCAACCAATAGATAAATCTTTTGCATCTTGACCCAATGACTTATATTTTTCAGGTAAAGTATGACGGGGACTATTAAAAGGTTCTGACATGTTGATATGATAGTAAATCACACTTGGCAATTTGTACAAAAATATGTGCCTCGACCGGCGATGCGGACTTTTTTGATAATTCTACCGCAGTTGTAGCATTTTTTTCCTTCACGATTATAAACTAATGAATGTTCCTGGTATTTGCCCTGTTTTCCATCCGCGTTAACATAATTAACTTCGGAAGACCCTCCGAATTTTAATCCACGGTTTAGAACTTCTAGTATGGAAAGGTATAGTTTGTTAGTTTCTTTTTTGGATAAAGTTTTTGCTTTTCTTAATGGACTTAATCTAGCTAGGTTTAAAGCATCATTAGCATAAATATTACCGACTCCAGATATTTTATTTTGGTTCATAATCAAAGCTTTTATCGGAAGATTATATTTTTCGCAAATTTTTTGTAAATAATTTGGAGTTAAATCTTTAAACGGTTCCGGTCCTAAATTTTTGAAAAAAGATAGATGGGGAACTTCCGTAGTTTTCAATATTTTTATCCAACCGAATCTGCGGATATCATTAAAAAAAAGTCGAGAGGCATCTGTAAAAATAAAAATTGCCCGAGTATGTTTTGTGGGTAAGCCCAATTTGTTATTAGTATTTTTATCCCGGTAAACTAATTGACCTGTCATTTTAATATGAATAGCAATAGAAAAATTACTACTCAGATCAATTACCAAGCCTTTACCAAAGCGCCTCACGGCAATCACTTTTTCACCTGCGAGGTGTATTTGTTGGCTTTGTAATAGCTTAGAATCTTTTATTTCAAAATCACCAATTTTTTTACCAACGATATACTTTTCAAGTCCACGTCTTATTGTCTCTACTTCAGGTAATTCCGGCATAATGGAACATTTGTCATTCCGAACTTGTTTCGGAATCTATTTTTTGCTAAAACCAGATCCTGAAATAAATTCAGGATGACATTTTTGAATTTATAAAATCTAATACTTGTTTTTTAAAATTAGCAAAGGAATATTTTTCGGACTCTTTTCTGGTATTTTTTCTCATCTCAAGATATTTTTCTTTTGACATAGATTCAATTTTTTTAATTTGACTTATGAGAGATGATGGGACCAATTCGTTGAATAAATAACCATTGAATTCATCCCTAATTGTTTCTTTAATTCCACCCGACGCATAGGCAATTACCGGTAAACCATAACCCATTGCTTCAACGGGAGCTATTCCGAATTCCTCGTCAACTGCGGAAAATAAAAAGGCCTTGGCGTTTAAATAAAGTATGGGCTGTTTATCGTCAGATATATTTCCCAAGAATTCAACGGTATTTCCTGCAATACTTTTTAAGTAATTTTCGTCCCGGCCGGTTCCAACTATTTTAAGGTTAAATTTCAAATTATTTGCAGCCTTTATTAAAATGTTAATGTGTTTAGCTTTTGCCAGTCGAGAAGTTGTAATAAAATAAGCAAAATTATTTGTACCATCTTGGTCCGATCGAGCCAAGATGGTATCTTTAGCAGGAATATTTACTGGTGGATAAATTACATATGAGTCGCGACGGTAGAATTTTTGGATGCGCTTTTTTGTTTCCTCAGAATTAGCGATTAAATAATCCGGTCGTTGCGATGATATATAATCCCAAAGGCGAAGCGGATGATTAACCAGATTTGCATAAATGCGAAAGAGTAAATATTTTTGCAGTTCGTGAAGACTTCCGGTTTCATAACTATAAAGATAGCGAGGTTGGTGATGAAGATAGGAAATATGTACTGTTTCAGGTCTGGTAATTATTCCTTTAGACATGTAAGAACCTGAAGATGAAATGACCAGATCATATTTTGAAAAATCAAAACTTTCCCAGATCCAAGGCGTAATAAAACGCAGGGGAGAATAAATATTTTTTAAAAAGGGAATTTTATCAGTCCAAGAGGTAATTATTCTCCAGTTTTTAAAATATTTACTGTGAATTCCTAGTTTTTCCGGATTATAAAAAGAGGTGTAAACATCTGCTTGGGGAAAAATCTTTTTAAATGCTACCAATACTCTTTCGGCTCCGCCAAACTCCTGGAGTTGATCATGAACTAAGGCGATCTTCATAAATATAATACGAATGCTACTAATAAATAATCGAATGATACGAATATGCTAATCCATGTTTTATTCGTATATTTGCGGTATTCGTATAAGGATTCGCATCATTCATATTACAGTATTATAATTTACCAATGAATATTATTCAGGCGATTGTTTTGGGAGTAGTGGAGGGAGTAACGGAATTTTTACCGATTTCTTCAACTTTTCATCTGATTTTTAGCGTAAAAATACTAGGCATTATGCAAAATGACTTCATAAAACTTTTTGAAGTTTTCATCCAATCGGGTGCTATTTTATCGGTTGCTCTACTCTACCTCATTGACGTCGTTAAATCTAAAGAATTGATTAGAAAGGTCTTAATCTCATTTATTCCTACAGCTTTGGCAGGGTTAATTCTCTATAAATTCATAAAAAACGTACTCTTTGAAAATCAAACTTTTATGGTTATTATTTTTTTAACGGTAGGGTTTATTTTCATAATATTAGAGCATTATATCAATAAAAATAAGATTGATCTGAGACGCGAAATCAAAGGTTTAAGTTATAAAGAAGCCTTAATTATCGGTATAATTCAATCTATAGCTATTATTCCTGGAGTTTCCAGAGCCGGAGCCGTAATAGTTGCAATGATAATTTTAAAATACAAACGGGATCAGGCGGCTTATTATTCATTTATTCTTTCAATTCCGACCATTTTTGCCGCGTCTTTTTATGACTTATATAAAATGAGACATATAGTTGCCAATTATTCGAATAATTGGATTTTACTTGCGGCCGGATTTATCACGGCGTTTATATCTTCTTACATTGTAGTCAAATGGTTGATAGATTATTTAAAGAAAAACTCTTTGGTTTTTTTCGGATATTACCGCCTCGCAGTTGCTATAATATTGGGACTGATTTTATTTCGGTCTCCGTAGTTCAACGGATAGAATGAGGGCTTCCGAAGCCTTTGATGGCAGTTCGATTCTGCCCGGGGACACAAGAACATTAGGTCCTCCTAATCTTACCTCAAGACTAAACTCTTCGCTATCCGCTCGACGTCTTGAGGAGCGATTTATGGAGGACATAAGAAATTGTAATCCTCGTACCTCGGAAACAATTTCTAATGGGCCTGTAGTTCAACGGCAGAATACCGCATTCGCATTGCGGTGATCCGAGTTCAATTCTCGGTAGGTCCACACTTCGCCAGGTACCAGACGGAATCTGGCTTCGAGTGGCAGGCCATAAAAATATGAAATATGAAATAGTAGATATTATTGATGAAAATAATAAGGTATTTTATAAGACTTCCAAACAAGAAGCGCATGAAAAAGGACTTCTCCACAGTTGTGTAATTTCGGAAATAATTAATTCTAAAGGAGAATGGTTGTTATTTCTGCCTTCGGACTATAAACAGGATAAGGATCAATACGTCTCTCCGATTGGAGGTCATGTAAGATCAGGTGAATCACTTGAAGACGGATTAAAACGGGAAGCTTTTGAGGAAGCAGGTCTCAAAAATTTCAAATTTAAGTTTATCGGAAAAGGAATTTACAATCGATTTGTAATCGGAAGACAGGAAAATCATTTTTTTAATGTTTATGAAATTTATACTGATAAGACTGCAATTTTAAGTCATGAGACTAAAAATTTTAAATACTTTACAAAAAATGAAATTATTGAGAATATGAAAAAAAATCCGCATATGTTCGGCGGCGCCTTTCACTTTGTATATAAAAATATTTATAAGGAGTTTGAGGATTTATAAATGTTGATTTAATTGTATGCGGTCGTCATATAGTTTTGGCAACATTTCATTTTTAAATAGTGAAAAAGAGTATCAGAAATTGATGAAAAAAAAATAGTATAATATTAGCTGTCCTGCGCTCGTAACTCAGCGGTAGAGTGCCATCCTTATAAGATGGAAGTCCTTGGTCCGAACCCAAGCGAGCGCACTTTAAGAAAAAAGTTTACTAAGACCTATTGACCAACCTTTAATTTTATTTACGACTCTTTTATCACCTACTGCAATCTGAATTGTTCCATATGGAAGACTTAACTTTGGACGTTTACCTTTGCTTGTTTTACTCAATACAAATGAAGCTCTATTAAAGTTTTTTGCCGGTAAGTTTAAAATATTACTCCAATAATTTTTTGTTTCATTTTCGGAAATATTTTTGTGCAGCAGCATCTGAACATGAATTTTTTTGTTGCTCACATGGCAGATTTCCCTATAAAATTTCATCATTATTTTGTTTAAAATCGGGTCTGAATTATAAAAAATAGATTTCCATCTGCCAGTCTTAGCGCCTTCAGCCATATATAAACCTAATCCCAACCAAAATAATTCTTTTTTAGTAATCTTGTTAATTTTTTTTGAGTATTGAAGTTGACTAGCGAGTTCCTTTTCAATAATTTTTTTTGAACGCAATTTGTTGAAAATAATTATTTTGTGCAAACCCTTTTTTGCTGTTAATTTTTTAATTTCTGTTTCCTCATTTCTATTCATTTCATTTTTAACCCAACCGCTTAAAGTACTTTTAGCCACGTGAACTTCTTTTATAATTTCTTGATAGGTGTAACCTTTCTTACGAAGTGTAATCGCTTTTTCTTTTTTATGAACTATCATATATATTTTAAAAAATACTAAGTAGATTGTTCAAAATCAAACGAAAAAAATGTGCCAGGGTTCAGAGTCGAACTGAAATCTCATGTTTTTCAGACACGCGCCTTGACCACCTTGGCTACCCTGGCAATAATTTCCTAGTATAACAAAGTGAATAACCGAACTCAAGAAATTTAATCCCCGAAGTTAACGCTAAATTAATGGGAAATATAATAACCTATATAATTATATTTAATAATATTATTTATTAAATAATCATGTTACAATGCAGTATTGACATTTAACTAATTTTAAAGTATAATCCGCTAGTAAATTGTTATAAGTAATATTATGAGAAATAAATCAATCTTTTTTTCGACAATTTTTTCCCTTTTTATATTTTTAAATTTATCCGTCCCATTGTCTTTTGCAACTACTACCCCACCCGAATTTCCGTCCTGTGCAAATCCGCAGGGGTCAATCATAGCCAATTATAGTTCAGGAACGCACGGAGTACCCGGAGTCGTGACAACTTATCAGGGAGTTGACACGGTATACTCTGTTTCAGAGAATATAGTTCTTCAATGTCTTTGTACGGTTGACGGAGAAGGAATTCAGACAAATTGGTGGAAAGCATCTTCTTTGACCGAGGAGGAAATAGAATCATTCAAATCCCAGGGTTGGAATTTTATACCGGACGGGTCAGCTTGGGGACTTGACCCTGCTTACTACCTGGCTAAAAATGTTAATTACACTTGTAGATCAACCGGAGGAGGGGAAAGTTCAAGCAGCAGTTCTTCTTCAGGTGTGACAACTACTTCAATCGGAGACGTGTTGGGATTGGCAGCGACGGGAAATATAAAGATAATTTATGGATTAATTTTTGCAGGCTTCCTGTCATTGGTATTTGGGTACCTTCTTAAAGAAAAACGTGTGTAAATTTCTAATTTCTAATTACCAATTTCTAATCAACTTCAAATTTACCAATGTCTAAATTATTAAAGGCATTTGGAATGATTTGTATTATCTTAGCCGGAGTACTTTATTGGCAGAGAAATAATCCTAAAAGATTAGCGTTTTTGTCTGCTCCGATTCAGAGAGAGACCAACTCAAAAGTTAAAAAAAATATTCCTGCAAGACTGATAATCAAAAAAGCAAATATTGACTTGGAGGTTGTTTCTGCCAGAATATACGGACAAAGATGGGAGACGACAAGTTTAGGCGTATCTTGGCTTGAGATGTCAGCAGTTCCCGGTGATATTGGTAACAGTATTATCTACGGACATAACTGGACTAATCTTCTTGGTAATTTAAATAAGGTTAGGCCGGGAGATGATATAGTGATAGTTTATAAGGACGGTTCAAGAAAATATTTTACAGTTGACGCTACGGCTAAGGTTTCACCCAAAAACGTGTCGATTCTTCATCAATCTAAAGACCAGAAGATAACTATTTATACCTGTGTTGGCCTGTTTGATGAAAAACGTTTGGTGGTCGTAGGATCGTTGATCAAAAAATCTGCTCAAATGTGATGTACGTCACATACTCAAAATCTAACAAACTACATAAAAATAGTACAGGTGTTTGATTTAATTATTTGGATATAGTATAATAACAGGCTTAAAGAAGTTCAAAATTATATTCTTATAGTATTATGAAATATGACGTAAATAGATCAGAGGATATAAAAAAAGCTGTATCTATAATTATTCCTGTAATAAACGAACAAAATAATATAAAACCGCTCATCCAAGGCATTTTTAACGCTTTCTTTAACAAAAATCTAATCTTTGAGGTCATAGTAATTGATGATCATTCGACGGATTTAACTCCCAAAATAGTCGCCGAACTTAAGAAAAAATACCAGATCAGATACTTTCTTAAAAAAGGGAGAAAAGGTAAGGCTTTTTCGCTGCTTGAGGGGTTTTCTTATGCAAGATATAACATGCTGGCGATGATTGATGCCGATCTTCAATATCCACCCGATGCTATACCGGAGATGGTAGAAAAAATAAGCGATTCAGTGGGCGTAGTCGTTGCCAAGAGAAAATTCACAAATATAAAAAAGATACGGAAGATTTTGAGTCTGGGATTTTTCCATTTTTTTGCCGGAATTTTGCATGGACTGACTTATGATGTCCAGTCAGGTCTGAAGGTATTCAAAAAAGAAATAATTGAGAGAATTTCTTTGAACCCGGGGCCGTGGTCATTTGATCTGGAGTTTTTAGTAAAAGCCAGACATGCGGGGTACAAAATTGCCGATCATGAAATAATTTTTGCAAAGAGACAGACCGGCAGTGCAAAAATTTCCCTATTACCTGCGATTTATGAGATAGGCATTTCTGCGCTGAAGCTAAAATTTGCCGATCTTAAACCGGTTAATTTTCCTCAGTTTATTGAAAAAGTAAAAGGAAAAGGATTCCACTCCAAAGGTTTGGAGTTTGTTCACCACAGCGAATTGCCTTATCCGGAGAGCGCCTTCACTACCCTGTTTAGAAAACAAAAAATAATTATTTTATTTTTGCTTTCGATTTTTACAGCAGGGTTGTTTTTTGATTGGATTACGACTTTGGTAATTTTAATTGCGTTTATTACCTGCATATATTTTATCGATCTTTTTTTTAATCTTTATCTGATTTTCAGGGGTTTTAGCAAAAGACCGGAGATCCATATTCTTAAATCAGAGACAAACAGGTTGACAATTGATCAGCTGCCAAAATATACAGTTCTTTGCCCGCTTTACCATGAGTGGGAAGTACTGCCCCAGTTCGTAACGGCGATGTCGAGATTGGATTACCCCAAGGAAAAATTGCAGGTTTTACTTCTGCTTGAGGAAGACGATAAAGAAACGATAAAGCATGCCAAGAGTTATAATCTACCTGATTACTTTGAGATTGTGGTGGTACCGGATTCTTTGCCAAAGACAAAACCCAAGGCTTTGAATTATGGGTTAAAAAAGGCAACCGGAGAGTACGTGGTTATCTATGACGCCGAAGACGTCCCGGATACCGAACAGTTGAAAAAAGTTGTTTTGGCTTTTGAAAAGTCCGAGAAAAAAACCGTCTGTATCCAGGCAAAGTTAAATTTTTACAACCCACATCAAAACATTCTTACACGGATTTTTACTGCCGAGTATTCACTTTGGTTTGATTTGGTGCTGACCGGATTACAGTCGCTTTTTGCTCCGATTCCGCTCGGGGGAACCTCCAATCATTTTAGATTAAAAGATTTAAAAGATCTTAAGGGTTGGGATTCGTTTAATGTCACAGAGGACTGCGACCTCGGGATGCGATTGGCCAAAAAGGGCTATCAGACAGCATTGATAAACTCCGTGACTCTTGAGGAAGCAAATAGTGATTTGAAGAACTGGTTTCAACAAAGAACCCGCTGGATCAAGGGATATATCCAGACCTATCTGGTTCACATGCGCAGTCCCGAGGAATTCAGCAAAAATAATTCAAAACTGCATTTTTTTATTTTCCATCTTTTAGTCGGAGGAAAAGTGCTTTTTATGTTTGTCAATCCGCTGTTATGGGTAACTACATTTTTATATTTTGCCTTCCGACCGATACTCGGCGTGTTTATCCAGCAATTCTTCCCCGGCCCGATTCTTTACCTGGGGGCGTTTTCGCTGGTATTTGGAAACTTCCTGTACATGTATTACTACATGATTGCTTGTGTCAGGAGAGGTCATTATGATTTGGTGAAATATGTCTACTTGGTTCCTTTGTACTGGGTTGCGATGAGTATATCTGCCTGGAAGGCTGTTATTCAACTTATTCGGCGTCCTCACTTTTGGCCAAAGACAATTCACGGATTTCATCTAGAGAGCAGTAAAGTCATCGAGCAGGCTAGCGCGAATATTGGAACAAAACTTGTCGATACCAGATTTGCCCCTTATCCATCGGGATTTGCTCCGACTTTTGTCAAGTCTGAAAGATTTGCTTTTTTGAAGTCTTGGAGCAATAAGACGTTTTCTTCCGGTACATTTCTTGTTGGGGCAATGATGACCGGCAGCGTATTGAATTTACTTTTCAATGTTTATCTAGGGAGAACTATTTCATTTGAGGACTTTGGACTTATAACTTTAATAAATACTTTCTGGTATTTGCTTGGCATATTTGCATCTCCGTTAGGATCGAGTATTAATCACCGAACGGCCTATATTTCGGCGAAATATGGACCGGAAACGGCAATTAATTTTTTTAATAATACTTTTAAGAAGGTTACGAAGATAACTTTTTTTGTCTCTTTGCTATGGCTTATTTCGGCACCTTTTTTGGCCAGTTATTTTAAAATCAGCAACATTCTGCCTCTTGTATTATTTACACCGGCTATCATATTCGCTTCACTGGGGAATATGAGCGAAGGGTATCTGAACGGTAGTTTTTATTTTATTCTAATTGGATTAATTATCATAGTTACGGCTTTGACTAAATTTTCCACCGCGTTTTTATTGGTAAATTTTAATTTGTCTTCACTCACCTATATAGCTATACCATTTTCCATATCCGTATCGGCAATTCTGGCAGGATTATTTTTTTATTTAAAGGTTAAGGATATTAAAGCGGGGTCTGGCAGGCATTTAACTTTTCCCAAAAGATTCTATGTCGGTTCGATTGTCAGCGGATTTTCGGCAAACGCCTTCCTGACATTTGATGTTATTTTAACCAAACATTATTTTACTCCTGATATGGCGGGACAGTATGCTTTTTTATCATTAGTGGGGAAGATGATCTTCTTTTTCGGATCGATGTTGAGCACATTTATTATTCCATTTGTCAGCCGAGATATGGGGGCAAACCGCGATCCTAACAAAAGCTTCTATAAAATTTTGACTGCAGCTTCGGTTTTAACTGCGGGAATGTATCTGGCGATCGGTATTTTTGGCAGGTACTTTATACCGTTTATTTTCGGTGCAAAAGCCTTTCCGATTCTATCTTACATTCCATCCTATTCTTTGGCTATCGCTCTTTATGTAATTACAAATACGATCGTCTCATATCATCTGGCAAGATACCAATATAGTTTTCCGATCACATCTTTATTGTTTTCCGGATTAATGTGTTTGGGAATTATATTTTTCCATGCAAATATATTACAGGTGTCTAATGTAATTCTAATAACGAGTATTATAAGTTTTTTTGTGATGATAAGTCTTCACCTTCTGCAGAGAAACGGAAGATTTTTTTTCAGAAATTTGGTCGATCTGCTGGGTCTTTTTTTACCACTTCCGAATTCCGGCAAAACCCAGCTCGCCGGTAAAAGAATTTTACTGTTCAACTGGAGAGATACCAAACATAAATTCGCCGGGGGTGCTGAGGTCTATATTCAGGAATTGGCAAAGCGCTGGGTTAAGGCCGGACACAGCGTTACTCTTTTTTGCGGCAACGACGGAAACTGCAAAAGAGAAGAGGTAATCGATGGCGTGCAGATCATCAGGAGAGGCGGATTTTATTTTGTCTATATCTGGGCTTTTTTCTATTATGTTTTAAGGTTCAGAGGGCAATTCGATGTGATTATAGACAGTGAGAACGGGATTCCTTTTTTTACTCCTTATTATGCTAGCGAAAAGAAATTTTTGTTGATTCACCATGTTCATCAGGAAGTCTTCAGAAAAAGTTTGCGACCGCCACTTTCCTGGCTGGCTGAAGCGCTGGAGCTGAAGCTGATGCCTTTTGTTTATAAAAATATCCAGACTATTACGGTATCCCCTTCTTCAAAAAAGGAAATTATGGAAAAACAGTTAACCGACGTTGAACCAATTATAATTTATAACGGAGTCGATCTGGAAAGATATAGACCGGCGCAAAAAAGCCTGATTCCTTTGGTACTCTATGTTGGCAGACTAAAATATTACAAAAGCCTGAATGTTTTTCTGCATTCGGCCAAAAGAGTACTGGAGAAAATTCCTGAGGTGAGATTTGCAATAGCCGGCGACGGAGAAGAAAAAGAGGGATTGATAAAACTTGCTCATAAATTAAACATTTTCGATAAAGTCAGCTTTTTAGGCAGAGTCAGCGAGGAGGACAAAATCAGCCTTTACCAGAAAGCCTGGGTATTTGTAAATCCATCAATGATGGAGGGTTGGGGAATTACTTCAATTGAAGCCAATGCCTGCGGAACACCGGTTGTGGCTTCAAATGTACCGGGTTTGCGAGATTCGGTTAACAACCCACACAGCGGTTTTTTAGTGCCTTATGGCAATATACAAATTTTTAGCCAAAGAATTATCAAACTGATAAAGGATGACAGCTTGAGAGCTAAATTTTCAATCGGAGCACATATCTTCGCGCAACAATTTAACTGGCAGAAGAGTGCTGATAAAAGTTTAGAGTTGTTTAAATAATATGCTTTTTTCCCCAGATTCTGTCAAAGCTTTCCCTCCCACCAGTGCTCGACTGGCGGCGAATATCGCCAGATCTGCGCGCTGTTGGGAGACCCTTCCAGCTTTGCCATCTGTTCCTTTTATTTTATTTGTAGAAGAAATTATTTAGTCTATGAAAAAATTACAGATTGTTTTTCTAGATTTTGACGATATACGAAATCCGCTTTTGGGAGCAGGGCAGGCGAAGTCTACCTATGAAGTCGGGAAGCGATTGGTTAAAAAGGGTCATTCGGTAACCGTCTTGTCAGGAAAATATCCCGGATATAAAGATAGAATTGAGGCCGGAATTGAATATAAACACATTTCAGTCGGCAGCAATAACATTAAATTCAATAACGCGATGTATATTTTAACCGTACCATTTTATATAAGTCAGTTAAAAGCGGATATAATTCTAGAATGTTTTACGGCTCCTATTTCCACTCTTTTTTCACCACTTTGGACTAAAATTCCCGTTGTGGCGAGGCCAACTTCTTTTGAAGCCGATCGGTTCAGCAAGCTATATCATCTTCCGTTCACCATAATTGAAAAATTGGGTTGCAGGCTGTATAAATATTTCCTTCCTTTCTCCTTTTTTCTAGAAGAAAAAATGAGAAAGCTGAATCCCGATATAACCTGCGCGATAGTTCCCGAAGGAATCGAAGATGCCTATTTTCAATTAAAAAGAAAAACGGCAAAGCATATACTTTTCATCGGCAGATATGATATCGGTCAAAAAGGTTTGGATCTACTTCTGGAAGCGTTTGCAAAAGTAGCAAAAAAGATCGGCTATCCGCTGGTAATAGCCGGCCGCGGCCCAGATGAAAATAAAATAAAACAAACGGTTATAAAAATGAAACTGGAAAAGTATGTCAAAGTCGCAGGTCCAAAGTTCGGGAAGCAAAAGGAAGAATTACTTAGCCGAGCCTTATTTGCAGTTATTCCGTCGAGACACGAAGGATTTTCAATTTTTGCTTTGGAAGCTCTGGCCGCGGGAGTCCCCTTGGTTGCCTTTGATATTCCCGGATTGGCCTGGATTAGCGATGAAGCGGTAATGAGAGCAAGCAAATTTGATATTAATGAATTTGCAAACCTGATGATTAAAGCAACGAATGCGGAATTAAATTCGCAAATGAGTCATGAGGCTAGGAATCTTGCCAAAAATTACAGTTGGTATGATGTGGCCGAAAAATTTGAAAAGTTTTTTTATCATGTCGACTACATCAATAACAGCAACATGAATCGTGCTGAAAACTATAATAATTATTTTAATTTTATCGGCAGAAAAGCCCTTAAGCTGTTTTTAAGCTTGATCAACATATGAAAAAATTACACATTGTATTTCTGGATTTGGATGACATGAATAACTTCCTGTTGGCGGGAGGCCAGGCCCGTGCAACACAGGAGGTTGCCACACGTTTGGTTAGGTTAGGGCATAAAGTAACAGTCATTTGTTCGCGCTTCCCCGGATCCAATGACGGCTTTAATAAAGGAGTTTTTTATCAACATATCGGACTGGGATCTTCTAATATGAAGTTAAACAATCTGGTATTTTTCTTTGTTTTGCCGATTGCAGTCCGTAAATTAAAGGCAGACGCAATTATTGAATGTTTTACAGCTCCGATCTCAACCTGTTTTTCGCCGTTATTTACAAAAATTCCGGTAATCGGAATGCCGACGATGTTTGAAGCTAAGGAGTTTGCCAGAAAGTACAAAATACCCTTTCACTGGTTTGAGGCGTTGGGAGCAAAATTCTATAAATACTTCCTGGCTTATTCCAAAAATACAAAAAGAAAAATGCAGTCCTTAAATCCCAAAGTGTACGCCAGAATTATTCCCAACGGAATTACCGAGGAATGGTTTAATTTAAAGGGAAAAGAGGGCAATTACGGATTTTTTATCGGTAGGATCGATATTGTGCAAAAAGGACTTGATAAATTACTAGAGGCTTGTAAGTTATTGGCAGCTAAAAAATTATCGGTTAAAATAATAATAGCCGGTAACGGCCCTAAAGTTGAAGAAATGCAGTTGATAAATTTGATAAAAAATTATAATATAGGACATATTGTTAAGTTTGTCGGCAGGGTAGACGGGAAAAAAAGGGAAGACCTGATGCTCAATAGTATGTTTGGGATGTATCCCTCCAGATTTGAGGATTTTCCGCTTGTCCCCCTGGAGTTTACCGTACTTGAGAAACCGGTAATCTGTGCCGATGTCCCGGGAATGTCGTGGGTGCCTGAGACGGTTGCGATCAAGGTAAAGTCGGCAGATCCGAAAGAGCTGGCAGAGGCGATTGAAAAGATGGCAACGGATAGAGAGTTAAGAATGGAAAAGAAAAAGCATTGCAGGTCGTTTGCAAAGCAATACGGTTGGAACAATATAGCCAAGCAGTATGCGGATTTTTGTTATGAAGTTATAGAGTTAGAAAAAAAGAAAACTAGAAATTAAATTTAGATAGGTGGCATGATTTTAAGGGCCCCCATAAGCGCGCAGAATTTTTCCAGCCTGCCGCTGGTTCGAGCACTTATGGGTAAAAAAATCATGACAGAATCTATCTAAATAAAATTAAAAGTTATTTAAAATCGCGAAAACGATTTTTTGCTTCGGCTTCACCCCGTAGGGGACCCCAAGCCATTCGCAAAAAATATTTTCGCTGCTAATAAATCTTAATAAATGAAAGTTTTAGTACTGGGTGGAGCAGGATATATAGGAGCAGTTTTAACTTCATATCTTAAAGAAAAAGGTATGGAGGTTGTTGTTTTTGACAATTTCTTGTACGAAAAAAATATCTGGAAAAAATACGGACCAAATGCGATAAAAGCCGATGTCAGAAATATCGACAAACTTCAACCGGCTATTGATACGGCAGATGCCGTAGTTAACTTGGCTGCGATTTCCAATGATCCGGCCTCAGACTTGCGGCCAAAACTGACCTGGCAAGTTAACTTTAAAGTAAATGAAACCATAGCCAAATTATGCCGGGGAAGCCACAAGAGAGTTGTTTATGCTTCCTCATGTTCTGTCTATGGATTTTCCAGTGAAGGGGAGTTTAATGAGGAAAGTAATATGGCCCCGGTTACACTATATGCCAGGACTAAAATGCTATCCGAAGAATGTTATTTGGATAAAAACGTCGATGGGATAATTTTACGTTTTGCTACGGTTTACGGCCATTCTCCGAGGCCCAGATTTGATCTTGTAGTAAACACAATGATCGGAACCAGTTACTTCGAAAATAAAATTGTGGTTAACGGAGGAAACCAGTGGAGACCCGTAGTACATGTCAAAGATGTTGCTCAGGCTATTTACTTGGCATTAATTTCTAAAAATCATAAATACAGAATCTATAATGTTGGCTCCAACGAGCAAAATTACCGGATCTCTGATTTGGGAAAAATAATTCATAATAAAGTACCTCAGGTGAAGTTGATTCTGAACGAATCGAGCATAGATAACCGAAGCTACAAGGTTAACTTTGACAGAATTGTAAAAGATTTGGGATTCAAGGCAAAATACTCAATCGGTGATGCGGTAGTAGAAATTTATAACGAATTTAAGCAGGGAAATATAAAAAATATGGAAAATGATGTATACTACAGGGTTAAGTATCTAAAAAAACACACGAATAACGGAGAGGCAAAGAGAAATTTTATAACCGACACAATTTTTAAATTGTTATTTTAATTTTCGCGTCTGTCATCCCCGCGAAGGCGGGGATCCGGTCTGGATTCCCTCTTTCGAGGGAATGACAAAGGAAAAAATTATGAAAGTTAGTTTAACTAAGCCATCAATAGATAGTAAAGAACTTAAGGCGGTTGAGAGAGTGTTAAAAAGCGGATGGTTAATAAGAGGTAAAGAGACAAAAGCGTTTGAAGAAGAGTTTGCCGCTTATTCGGGTGCCAAATACGGTGTAGCTACCAATGGCTGTACGATGGCTCTTTATCTGGCAGTCAAACAGCTTAAATTAAAAGCCGGGGATGAAGTGATTGTTCCTTCTTTGACTTGGAGCGCAACTGCGAGTATTGTAATTCAGGCGGGACTGACTCCCGTATTTGCCGATGTCAAAAAATCAGATTGGTGTCTTGATCCCAAGGATGTTAAAAGTAAAATAACCAAAAAAACCAAATTGGTGATTCCTGTTCACTATTCCGGTAAATTTGCCATAGGGTTTGAAAATATCTCAATTCCGGTTATTTATGATTCTGCCCACAGAATCGAAAAAAAGGACTTTACCGGAGTCACCAGCTGCTATTCTTTTTATGCCGTAAAAAACATGATGACGGTGAGAGGTGGGATGATCTTAACCAATGATGAAAAAGCGGCTAAGTATTATGCCATGTTGTGTCATGGAGGATTGGACAAGGATACTTTCAGCCGGTATCTGGGGGGCAAGACTCAGCATGACGCTTCTAGTTTTTACTATGAAATAGTCGAGCCGGGCTGGAATTTTGATATGACCGATCTTGAAGCGGCAATCGGCAGGGAACAGCTGAAAAAAATTGACGTACTTAATAAAAAGAGAATGAAGGTTGTGGAAAAATATAATAAAGCTTTTGGCCTGAAAAACACAGGTGATCATTTTTATCCGATTTTGGTCGAGAACAGGGATGAATTTTTGGTCAGTATGAAGGAGGTCGGAATTCAGTGCGGAATTCATTATCTGCCACTTCACTTAATGAAAGGTTATAAAGAATACAGAACTTCGCTGCCGGTTACGGAGTATATTGGAAAGCGCTGCGTTACACTACCATTGCACCCTGAATTGGCTTCAGAAGAAGTCGAATTTGTAATTCAAAAAACAAAAGATACCGCTCAATTTTCCGCTTGAAATCTTCGTGCTATAAGCTATACTGTGATTTAGATCACTAATGAAAAAATATAGCCTATATTTAATTTTTATTGTTACGTTTATCTTTCTTTTTGTGCTGACAACCTATTCCAAAGTCTCGGCAGTAGACGGATTGGTGGCTTCCTATAGTTTTGATGAAAATAGCGGTGTGACAGCCCAGGATTCATCCGGTAATAACAATAACGGATCAACAAACGGAACGGCCTGGACTACAAGCGGCAAATACGGCAACGCCCTATCTTTTAACGGTTCGACTAA